>Ga0222712_10001886_pt1 | contig 25000 bp, 66 predicted proteins | sample C33_657DmetaG_FD_165043 | JGI IMG/M metagenome (GOLD analysis project Ga0222712, IMG submission 165043) | Estuarine water microbial communities from San Francisco Bay, California, United States - C33_657D | ecosystem: Environmental > Aquatic > Marine > Unclassified | place: USA: California... | reverse complement strand
AGAGGCACTTCTGGAAATTGCCGATAAACTTGAATCTCTGGACACCTGACGAACTGGCACAAGACCCCTCCACAGGGGCACCAGATGCCCTATAATAGTCTCATACACACAAAGGAACTCTCTTATGACTAAATGTATTCGTGATGGAAAAGTTGCCGTTCTGTATTCTCCCGGATTTGGAGCAGGATGGAGCACTTGGAATGATGATGAGTATCGTGAGTTTCTTCTTCACGATGAGAAACTTGTTGAACTTGTAGAAACTAAACAAAAAGGTAAAATTGTAGAGTATGTGAAATCTGTTTATCCTGGAAAATACCTCACTCTTCTTCATGTTGCTGATTTGGAAGTAGAATGGGTTCCTTCTGGAACTCAATTCATTATTACCGAATATGATGGGTCTGAAGATATTGAATACAATTGTGATAATTTTTGGAGTGTTGCCTGATGCCTTATAATACTCTCATACACACAAACACATTATGACTAATCACATCATTCCCAAAATCGCATACATTCCTCTTGAATACACACTTTCCGTAGATGAGTTCTTGGGACTGTGGAACAAATTGGAAGACGTAGGAGAACCCACACAAAAGGACTATGATGAATGGGTTCTTGATGGTGCTAGAGTATATTTTTATCGTATGCGAAATGATATTCCATATAGTATTCGTTTGATTGAGGACAACTGAAATGACTGCCTTTACATACAAAGGATACGGACGCATCTACACTAATCCAGAGAACATTCAAGAGGTAAAAAACATCATTCAAGAACTTGATAAGTTTGAGTGGGAATATTATCCAGAAAGTCTTGTAGGTTTCTGGGATGATTATCCAATAGTTGTGTATGTTGGTAAGTTTGAACTAAATGAAGAAAAGTTCAAAAAACTCTGTAAGGAACGAAACATTCCCGTTTTTATCTTTGATGCTGGTATGAGTGATTATCCTTCTGGTTATTATCCCGCAAAACCTTTGAGTAAAGAAGAAATCCAACAACTTTCTCATGGAGAACTGAAATGAATCCAATCAAAATCGGTAAACTCAAAATCGGCATTTTTGAAAGTTTGCTCTTTCTTTTTATTTGTGCTAAACTAACTCACACTATTGATTGGAGTTGGATTTGGGTATTGTCTCCCGGTTGGATTGCCTTTTCTATTGGAGCAGTTGAAGGACTTACTGAATACTTTGAGAACCAAAAAACAAATGACTGAACGCAACCTAAAACAACAATTGTGTTATTTCACCTATGCCGATATGGAAAATGGTGATGATATTGAAAGTATTAACTATCGTGCTTTGATTGAAATTATTGACGATTTGTATGATAAAATTGAGACACTTGAAAAAGACAACGAACTCCTGAAATCTTATGCGTGGGAAGTATGACTAACGAACAACAAGAACTTCTAAACTCTTTCCAAGAAGAAGTTGAGAAGTGCTTCGTAATCGCACAAAAACTTGATGCTCTCAATCCTGAACTTCCCCGTGCTTTTACTGGAACTCCAAGTGAAAGAATTGAACGACAACTTTATGCTCTTGGTATTCTAAATGACTAAATAATGTCGTCTATGTGAACCGCAATTCTCTACAGACAAAGATTAGGTGCTTTCGAGCACCTTTTCTATTGTAAACTCTTATAAATAGTATTGCGGTTAACATAGAATAGAAATGGTAAATCCTAACAGATTTTATACCTACGCATATTTGCGTGAAGACAGAACACCTTATTACATAGGTAAAGGGTGTGGAAATAGATTACATACAAAAGGTAAAAGGGAATTTAACTCACCAAAAGATAAATTAAGAGTGATTTTTCTAAAACAGAACCTAACAGAAGAAGAAGCATTTGGACACGAAATTTATATGATTTCTGTGTTTGGTAGAAAAGATTTAGGAACTGGTATTTTGAGAAATAAAACAAATGGTGGAGAAGGTGTTTCTGGTATTGTAGCAAGTGAAGAAACCAGAAGAAAAAGAAGTGAAAGAATGCGAGGTGAAAATCACCCATATTATGGTAAATCACTTTCAGAAGAAACAAAGAAAAAACAAAGTAAAGCAAAACTAAATAAAAAACATTGGAATGATGGATGTGGAAATCATATTCGTTCTGTGGAATGTCCTGGAGAAGGTTGGTTTTGTGGAATGACTGATGAATCACGAAAGAAAATGAGTGAAAATAATAGAGAAGAAAATAACTCACAATCTAAATGGTGGGAGATTACATTTTTAGATGGAACTACTATAATTAAATGTGGATTAAGTATTTGGGCAAATGAGAATGGATATAACGACAGTCATATTCGTAGTGTTGCCGCAGGAAGACTTAAAAAACATAAGGATATCACAAAAGTTATAAAACTGAAATAAGACACTTCCTAAACTGTCACAAGGATACTTGAAGTTTTTCTCTTAATGACCTATAATATTCTCATAGACGAAAAAACACTCATGACAGATGCCCAAATATGCGAAATGCTTAATAGACATCGGTTTCTTATTGTTGAAGAGATGACTGCTTGGTGTCATAAAATTAACAAAAACTACCCTGCTGCTGAACTTCAAAAAAAAGTAAATGATGAAAAGTGGATTGAATTTTCCCAATGGTTCAAGGAGATTAGAGATGAATGAAGAACTTTATATTCTTTATATTAAACTTCGTGGTGGATATTGGAGAGTTAAGGAGGCATTTTCTATTTGGGGATTTTTGATGACCCATAGTTTGGAAAGATTAAATGAGAGATGTCACGGGTTAAATTGTTTTGATGAGTTTTATGCTACAATTAATGGTGGTTGGAAATGACTGAAAAATACGGGCACATTCCGGACGGGTTTCTACTCAATCCAGAAGAAATTCAAGAACTCCGCAAACAAAAATACGAAATTACTGAATATGCTAAACAAAAATTGAAAGAACTTAAAGAAAAACAGGAGACACAAAATGATTAACCTATTCAAAAAACTATTTACAAGATTTAATCCTCAAGTAGTCATACCGCAGGAGGAACCTCAAGTAGAGAAATGTCTTTTAGACAATATTGCAAACTCTCCAGAGTTTATGATAAAATACCCGGATTTTTTAGATAGATACGTTTCTACTAAAACCCCTCCATCTCTTTATGTTGGAGACATCAACTATCTTGAAGATAAGGATGGAAGAACTTATTATCAAGACCTTCGTAGTAAAAACTACTTCTGTGATTATGATGTTAAAAATCCATCTAAAGAAGTATTGGGTCTTATGATTACAGAAACCAAATTTACACCAGAAGAACTTGAGGAGAAATTGAATGACTGACCTTACCCACGAAGAAATGATTGAAGAAGCAGCACGAAGAGAAAAGAGTAATCGTGTGCTTCAACGGTATAATGATTTCCATAATCTTGAAACTTCTGGACTTCCTCACGGAACTCCTATCACACCAGAACAGCAACAAATTATCGCATTTCAGTCTATGATTGATGCGTTGAGGTGCGAATACCTCAATCAAGAATACACTCATATCGCAATTAGTGATATTGAGGATTTGATTGAGGCACTTTATCAACAATCAATTTCATTCCTTGAAAGAGTAAAAGAATTCAAAGATAGTGCGGAGGGTGTAGCATAATGTTATCACCCGCAGACAGGATTGTAGAAGCAACTTTAAAATATACTCTCCGTCCAAAAGGAAATGATAGGGAGAAAGTAATTGCTGCTGCTTTGGAGTTTGTAATTGAAGAGTATGGGTATGATGATGAATATGGACTTCCAGGAACTATGAGACATGATGTAGTAGATATTGAAGACATTAGAAACCTGATTGATGAACTGAAATCAACTGTGACACCTGACGAACTAGCACAAGACCTCACCAATCCCCCTGTGGAGGTATTAGAATTTAATGGTATCTGTCGTGATAATTGTCAAGGAACTAAAATCTCTTCTCTTCCTGGACTCCCCGAATAGACACCTGACCAACTGGCACAAGACCCCACCAATCCCCCTGTGGATGCCTTATAATAGTCTCATACACACAAAGGAACTCCAATAACTATGGGAATGTATACTGAAATCTACATTAATGTAGACCTAAAAAAAGAAACACCCGATGATATTATTAAGGTGTTGAAGGCAATGTGTGGAATGCTACCCGACCAAGAATGTAGTGAAGTATTAGTAGATTACCCTGATAGATGGGTTTGTCTTTTTTCTGATATGAGTTATTACACACCTTGTACATCTTGCAGATTTTTGAATTCTGATAAAATTTCAAACAAATGGTCTCTTCTTGGTAAGGGAGACATCAAAAACTACGGTAATGAGATTGAAAAGTTTTTTGAATGGATTATGCCTTGGATTGATGGATATCCCGGAGATTTTATTGGGTATTCAAGGTATGAGGAAGACCAAAAACCTACTTTGATTTTCCTTCCTGATGACGAGGACACCTGAACCTATTTGATGTAAAATGATTGCACGTATTCTTGGTACTGGAGCAGGTGTATTTCTCATCTTGCTCGTTCTTTTAGCGAGAGGTATTCCTGTTCTCTTTTTTCTGAAGATGTTGCCTCTCGTTCTTCTTCTTATCGTAGGAGCAGCATTTATCTATGCTGGTCTTACCTCTGACTGATTCTCTTTGTTATCTTATGGCGACCTTCAACCAAACAGAATACCTTTACGAATACTTCAATTCATTGACTGACATTCAGAAAATTGAATTGCTTATTCAATTCTTTGAAGAACTCCAAATCCAAGAGGTTGTATCTTGTCCTAATCCTGATTGGAGTGATGACGACCGAACCCCCTATTGGGCACATACTGGGGAACCCCTAATCTAACAAACATTTCGTTCATTTTTTGTCCTTTACTTAATTTTTATATGGAACCTACTGTTACGATTACTACAAAAGAATATGAAAGTCTTCTTGAGGACCAAGAAATTCTTCAAGCACTCTACGCTGGTGGGGTAGACAACTGGGAAGGTTATTCTGAATCACTTGAAGGTATTGGTGACGACGAAGATTGATTTTCTTTCCGTCCATTCCCTTTATTAACTAACTAACTAACTAACTAACTAATTATGTCTACTGTTAAAATCGCTCTTGGTGCTGGCGGCGTCCTTCTCGCCGTTCTTCTCACCGCAGGTCAATTCACGACCATCAACACTGGTGAAAATGGTCTTTATGTTGGATTTGACGGGCAGGTGAAGAATGAAGTTCTCACTCCCGGTATCAAATATGATGGTTTCGGTTCTATTAAAGTCTTCAACACTCGTAAGATTACAGTTCAATCTAGCGACCTGACTCCTAAGACCAAAGATAACACCATTATGAAAGATATGGATGTTGTGGTTACTTATAGTCTCGCTCCTACGAGTCTGTTTAGTTTCTACACTGATTATGATATTACTAACCACGGTATCAGCGGTGACAGTCAGATTCAACTGATGGCAAGTTTTATCAAGCGTCTGATTACATCTGCTGTGAACCAATCGGTAGACGAATATCCTGCTCTGGAAGTGAATAGTAGTCTGGATAAAATCCAAGAGACCATCAAACAGAATCTAAATCTGTCTCTGGAGAAGAATAACCTCGCAGGCAGGATTGATATTGAATCTGTGGTGGTTGTTAAAGCAGACCTTCCCGATGCTTTGGTTGCTTCTGTGAACCGTGTGGTTGCCGCACAATCTGCAAACAAAGAGCAAGAGGTGAAGACCCGAACTGCTCAGTTGAAAGCAGATGAGAACAAGGCACTTGCTTCTACTGTGACTACTCAATCACTTGAGTATCAACGCAACGAAATTATGAAGGCAGCATTTGAGAATGGTAGCATTCAAAAGATGGTGATTATCAACGGTGCGAAAATGGACTTCTTCCCTGGCAGTCTTGGTGAGAAGTGATGAAATACCGTATCGTTTCCCGCAATAGTTCCCCTTGGGATGACTCTTATAGAGATTACCCCTATTATTATGCTCAAATGAAAGTGTTTGGTATGTGGATTGATTGTCGTTATAATCCTTTTGGGTCTACATATTGTTCATATGATACTGAGTTGGAAACTGTGGAAAGGTGGGTGGATAAGCAAATCAATGGTAGTCAAATAACCGAGGAAGTAGTCAAGACCTACGACTGACACTTTAATAACTGGCACAAGGACTTCCCAAAGTCCCACCAGATGCCCTATAATAGTCTCATACGCAATTCGCAAACAGCAAATGACTAACCTTGATGAACTCTTTGAGATTGTAACTAAAGTTATTGCTTCTCCTCATACTGCCATCACAGAACACGACAAACGCCGTGCCATTCAGGTATTTCTGGCATTTGATGAGTATCTGATTGATGTTGATGTTGCCGCAGGACGATGTGATGTTGGTGATGAGTATGACTTTGGTTCTTATGCCGAAAAAATCCTTGATGAACTGGAAGGAAAATGACTGACAGAGACACCTATTACAATATGACTAAATGGGAATGGTTCCTTGATGGTTTCCGCAACATCTCATACATCATATCTTGTTATAATACTCCAGAACCTTATGGTTATGATGACTTCTGGGAGGCATTATCTTGGGGTTGGATGTGCTGCGAAATTTATCCATACGACGACCCATATAACCCATACATATCAAAAGAACGTAAATTAAGGTTGGGAAGATGGTGAATAAGGAAGAATACTACAAATACATAGAGGGAAAAGACACTTATCCCTCTCATTCTCATAAGTGGATTGTGAGAACTTATATTGATAGTTATGATGGTGCTGTTGAAGAATTCTATCGCAACTTCGGCACATTTGAGACCAAAGAAGAAGCAAAAGAGTTTATTAGGAATTACAAGGTAAAATATACAACCAAAGGATTTATTACAAAGTATCATATTCAACCATTATGTGAGGTATTATGACAATCCTTCATAAACTCATAATCACCAACAAGTATCTAAAATACTCAAGTTTTTGGTGGTGGTATAGGTTAATGTCTCACGAAGGATTTCGTTTTGATGACTATCATATCTGGACGGAGTTCTGGTATTCTATCAACTTTGGATGGTGTGATATGGAGTATAAGTGGGAATTTGAGAAGTTCTGGGGTAATGGTGCGAAACCACAAAAAATGTATGTATCCCAAAATGATTATGATACACTGGTTGAAAGTATAAACAATCCTGACTCAGAACAAATAGAATCTTTGAGAAAACTTATGAATAGGAAAAGTCCTTGGGAGGTAGAAGAATGATTAGAGATATTGTTTATAGTATTGTTTATAGTGTTGTTACTTTTACTACTCTCTTAGGTTTTGTAATATTCGCATATCTTATAATTGACCCAAACTTATTTGAATCACAACCATCACCACCAGACCAAAAGTTTGAGGTGGTAGATACTTATAAGGGTTGTGAGGTGGTACGATATACTCCTGATAATAGTGCAAGGTACACTTATTTCTTGGATTGCAAAGATAAATAAAGACAAGTAGATTTTCTTTATAACAAATGTCTTCTTACGAATATCACCAAATACTTCAATTCTTATACTTTGAGGGTTATGCAGATTCTTATGAGAGTGCAGAGCACCTAGTTGAACAACTAACCGAAGAAGAATATTTTGAGTTATGTGAGGCAGCACATTCATTTCCACTTAATAAAAGAGAACGCAAATCTGTTGAGAATATTGGAAAAATGAATCGTGGAGATTATAGCAATGCTCCAGATGAAGACTCAACACCCACAAGAACAAGATCAGCATCAAGACCTGCACCAAAAACAAAAAAAAGAAAAACTGATCTGAGCAAAGTTATTATTTCCCAGTATCTTTATAATGAAGGATTTGCTGATACACCCGAATCTGGAAGTGTAATGGCAGAGAGCATCAGTGAGCAATGGGAGAATGAGATTCTTGATGAAGAGTATAAAGATCTGACACCAGAAAAAGAAGAAAAAGTCAAAAATAGAGTTGGTGAACTTGCAAGAGATATTCAAGTTCAGAGTGGACGGATGAAAGATTTGAAGAAAAAACCATTTGGTAAGTATAGACCTAAAGTAAAGCAAGAAAAAGAAGCAATTCTTAAATCTGCAAGAAAGAAGCAAAAACTGGTGCAAAATGCTTCTGATGCACTGATTCGCACATCAACCAGTCGTTCGGCATCAATACAAAAAAGAATTCAAGACTTAAAGGACCAGTCATGAAAACATTCTCAGAGTTTTTAGATGAAGCAAAAAAAAGGCAGAGAGTTCTTCGTACAAAACATTATACTTCCCCCGAAAATAAAAAGGAGATAATGACTAAAGGTTTTAAGGACTCACCTTCTTCTGGAACTTATCATCCTCAGGGAAAGTCAGTTGTTTATACCACTCCTTCATCCAGAGTTGGTAATGATTATGGAACAAGACCAGTAAGTCTTAGAATTGTAAATCCAAAAACTCATTCAACAGATTCTCCAAAAGGTTATAGATCAAAACTGAAATCTTGGATGAGAGATGCATCAGATGAAGACTTGGTAAAAGATAAAAATAGACCAACAGATCCAAGAAAGCAAGCAAAATCTGCAATTGAATCTGGAAAGAAAATTGTAAGAGTCCCTGATGCTCATGAAAATCCGTTGAGAAAAGTTCCAAAAGGTTCTTATATTATGGTGGATAAAGAAGTTGCAAATAAATCGATTGATAAGAATCCACAACCAACAATGAGAGCATCAGATAAATCAAAAAGAACAAAGATTGCACCTAAAAGAAAATGAAAACATTCTCACAGTTCATTGCAGAAGCAGCAGAGAAAAAAATGAAAATGGTGAGAGTTTATCACGGTACTTCATCAGATTCTGCTGAAAAGATCAAAAAATCGGGATATAGTGGTGATGAAGTATATGCTGCCACTCATCCTAATACTGCTCGTGGATTTGCAAAGAGGAAAGGTGAAAATACATCAAATGTCACAATGTTAGTACCCAAGAAATCAATTAAGAAAAAACCAGAAAAAGGTGCCAAAGCAGTTAAGACTCAAGGTCAACGAGGCACTGATTCTCTGGGAAGACAACACTATTCTGTTGCAATGGATCCAGAATATGCATCTAAAAGAATTGTAAATGCTACAGGAACAGTACAAAAACCAAAAGTTCCAAAGAGGTTTAGATGAAAACATTCTCTCAGTTCATCACAGAAGCAAAAGAAGCAAGACCACCAAGAGAAGTTCTTCGTAAAATAGATCGGGCATATGGAAGAAAGTATCCCGGAACAAATGTTGATGTTTCACATGATGATAAATCTGGTGATCTGCGTGTAAATCAACTCTTTGTTCCTCCAAATATGCAAGGAAAAGGAATTGGAACCAGAGTGATGAAAGGTCTTACAAAATATGCTGATAAACAGAAAAAAAGAGTCACACTTACTCAAGACCCAGACAAAGGTAAGAAGGCAAAGTTAGCAAAGTTTTATAAGTCACACGGATTTGAAAAAAATCGTGGAAGATCCAGAGACTTTACAACCAGAGATACTGATATCCGCAACCCAAGATAGGACACCTGATCAACTGGCACACAAGACCCCACAGGGCACTCCAGATGCCCTATAATACACTCATACACAGTGAATGTGTAATGACTGCTCCCGATTATGATTGGATTACTCCCTAAACTTTATTTGAGGTAAATTACTATGAAACAACAAAACGGATTTATTGACCCTGCTATTGCTCTGATTGCTGTGGGTGTGATTGTAATTGGTGGTGTCATCTTTGTTGGAGGACCACAATACAATGTATGGCAACAATCTCTTGCTGGTAAAGCAGAACTACAGAAAGCAGAGTATACTCGCCAGGTAGCAGTATTGGAAGCACAAGCAAAGAAAGATTCGGCACAACAACTTGCTGATGCTGAAATCATTCGTGCTACTGGTGTTGCTAAGGCAAACCAGATTATCGGTGATAGTCTGAAGGACAATCGTGAGTATCTTCAGTATCTGTATATTACTGGACTTGAAGATGGTAGCAAGAATGGTAATGTGACCATTTATGTTCCTACTGAGGGTGGTATGCCTGTACCCACTCTTCAAATGAACAAGTGACACCTGATCAACTGGCACAAGGACTGTTGCCATCACACTCAAAACCCCTCATAATACAAAGATAATCACCTTCACAACAATGAACGAAACTGGTTATTATGATACGACTCCTATCACAATGGAGTTTACTGCTGATGAGCACGATCTTCTGAGCAATATTCTGGTTCATGCTCTTGATGGAATGGATCTTGCGATTCCTTGCATTTATGACTTACCAGAAGACTCTGAGATTCGGCAGCGTTATGAACTGCTTGAGCACATGAAAAATCGGTCTTATTCACTCTGGGCACAACGATTTAACTAATTAATTATGACACAATTTAATGTTGGTGATATTGTCACCAAAAAACATGGTAAAAAACCTGCTGAAATTGTCAGTAAAGGTTGGTATTCGTCAGAGTCTTGGCAATGTCGTTATCTTCATTCCAAACAACCTTTTACTGAACATGCATCTGATCTAAAACTTTACACTGAGGAAACTGAAATGACTGCTGACACTAAAACTCTTTATTCTTTCGCCGTTGATGATAAGGTTGCCTATGGCACTCACATCGGCACCAACAGTTCTAACCAATACCTGATTGAAGAAAAGGGTACTGGAACTATTCATGTCTTTGATAAGAAAGATCTTGAAGAGGTTCTACCTTATACCTTCAGTGCCAAGATGGGAACTAGTGAGAATCATTATGTCGGTACTCCTGGTTCTGTGAGCAAGGACGACATCCTACTCTACACTGGTTCTAGCACCCCTCAGATCGCCGTGGTGACTGGTGTGGATACCAAGAACAAGAGCGCCCGATCCAAGTTCAAAGGTGCTAAACTGGTAACGGAGGCAATCTGATGAAACCTTTTCTTGCTGTTGTTGGTGGTGTGCTTACTCTAGGTGCCGTCACTTGGGGCATTGCCTATCACGAACTCATCTTCACTTCATTCTTTGCTCCTAAGTTTGAGAATGTTCGGAGGAATACCTTCGAGCAATCAAAGTCCTTCAGAGACGGTTCCATTCAAGAGTTAGAAAATATGAGATTTGAATATGTAAAAGCATCTCCTGAACACAAAGTTGCTTTGAAGGATATTATTATTCATAGGGCAACAGAGGTTCCAGAAGATGCACTACCACAAAACCTTTATAATTTTATTCAAGGTCTAAAATCCAACTGATAAATAATAATGCTCTAATGTGTTCGCATCCATAAGAGTGGAAAAGGTGTCTTCGGACACCTTTTCTTGTATAAATACTATTGCGAACACAATTTAGAAGCAGAACTATGGTAAATCCTAATAGGTTTTATACTTACGCATATTTGCGTGAAGACAGAACTCCTTATTATGTTGGTAAAGGTTGTAGTGATAGGGTATATAGAAGAAATAAATGTGAAATAAAACCACCAAAAGACAGATTAAGAATAATCTTCCTAAAACAAAATCTCACTGAAGAAGAAGCATTCAAACACGAAATCTATATGATTTCTGTGTTTGGTAGAAAAGATTTAGGAACTGGTATTCTTCGCAATAGAAGTGATGGCGGTGAAGGTCCTTCTGGTGTAGTAAGAAGTCAAGAATTTAAAAGAAAATTAAGTAAAGCAAATATGGGTGAAAATAATCCCAATTATGGAAAATCTACTTCAGAGGAAACTAGAAAAAAACAGAGTACTGCAATGAAAGGAAAAAAATAATCATTTTTATGGTAAATCGCACCCTGAAGAAATAAGAAAAAAATTGAGTGAGGTGAATAAAGGTAAATCACCTTCTGAAGAAACTAGAAAAAAACAAAGTGAAAAAAAGAAAGGAGAAAATCATCCAAATTATGGTAAAAAGTGGTGGAATAATGGAATTCAAAATAAATGTAGTAAAGAATGTCCTGGTGATGGTTGGGTTCCTGGAAGAAAATGAGGACACCTGACCAACTGGCACATCGTCTCTTGAGTCTCGGTGTGCCGGGTGCTATGATAGTTTCATCACCAAACACAAACCAATGGCGTTTTCACTCACTTTCCAGTCTCTTGAAGAAAAGATTCCCGCACACGACCAGGAGATTGCGTTCTTTGATACTCATATAAATGGGTATGGATTTCAGAATATGGACCTTAAATATGGTAAGGTCTATTATGTTTGGGATAATGGAAATGGTTCTCAATGGACTTATGATGGCGAAGAAGAATTCGTTTATGATGATGGAACAAAACCAGAAGAAGAAATGCAGTTGATTTTCTGTATTGAGGATGGTGATGCTGGTTGGGAATATGGTCCAGTTTCCAATATCAAGGAATACTTTAGAAAACGAATTTACTGGACCGACTCTAATCAACTTACAGAAACTGTACCTGAAGATGGAGGTGAAAATGTTTGAAATTTCAATAATTGGAGGATTTTTGCTTTTCGCACTTATTACCTACCTTATTTTTCCCTCTGACATAGATAAATCATATTCTGAACGTAAAGGTAATAGCAAATTTTACAAAAAAACTTCCAATACGGACACCTGACCAACCGGCACAAGACCCCACCAATCCCCCTGTGGATGCCGTATAATAGTCTCATAAGCACAAACACCCAATGAAAAAGTATCAAGACCTAGAGAACAAAGTTAAAGAACTTCAAGCAGAAATTGAACGCCTAAAGAAAGAAGAGAAAGAAGAGAAAGAAGATAAACTACCTAGGGACTTCAACCGTGATTATGCACTTAAGTTTCTAAAAAATAATTCGTGTTATGACCTACAGGAGGCATTTAGTTGGGGATCCACTCCTCAAGGTTATGATTATTGGTATAACATCTACAAACCCCTTACTTATAAGTCCAAGTATGTTGTTCCTGATGAAGCAATTATCCAAATTCAAAAGTGGGTGATTCTTTCTTATCAAAACGATGAGTGACACTTTAACAACTGTCCACCACACCTCTCACTGACCACTCACATCCCTTATAATAAACAAGTACACACACAGGAGCACAACTCATGGGTCTTGACCAGTATCTCTATGCAAAGCAAGTTGTTTCTTCTTCCTCTTGGGGTAAAGAAGATGAAAAGAAAACAGTAAAGTCAATTGCACGACTGATGAAAGGCACTAAGTTTGTAGAGGATGGAGAGCATTCTCTTCAATTTGCCGAACTTAAACTTCAGGTTGGATACTGGAGGAAGGCAAATCAAGTTCACAAGTATTTTGTTGATAATTGTGCTGATGGTAAAGATGAGTGTCAGGATACTTATGTTGAACGCAAACATCTTGAAGATCTTCTGAATCGTTGTGAAACTGTGATGAAAGATCATAGTCGTGCAGAAGAACTGTTGCCTGCACAATCTGGTTTCTTCTTTGGTAGCACTGAGTATGATGAATGGTATTATCAGGATCTGGAGCATACCATTCCTGTCCTAAAGAAGATTCTGAAGGATGCTCCCAAAGACTGGGAGTTTGAGTATCAGGCATCTTGGTGACACTTTAACAACTGGTACAATACCCCCCAATCCCCCTTATAATAACAAGGTAATCAACCGAACCTGAAATGACTACAACCACACTTTCAAAAGAATTCATCAATCATTTCATTGATTATACCTTGACATTTTATGGTGCTGATGGATTGTATCCTATCACTGGTATTAATCGCACTATTGTTCGTAAAGCAACCAACGATGTAATACGAATTGCCAAGATCAAGAATGTTCCCTTCGCTGGTGATAGTTTTGATCGTGAGCAAGTAAGAGACATTCTGTTTGATAAGTATATTCTCTATTGAGAACAAACGTTATAACATCACCTTTCTTAATCCATATCGTATAATGTATTCATCAAGTGCATTATTGATCATCATGTTAGTAAATTGATAGGAGTCGGGTACAGGAACTCCTTTACGCTGACATGCTATGTGTACTTGTTGAATACGTTCTATGATTACACCGTTTAGTATGTAATCGTTTGCTTGTTCTTGTTGATCCTTACGAACAATCCATTCAATGTTTTCTAATCGGTTATCAGTACGATCTTTATTCTTGTGTCTTACACCACGTTCAATGTTATCAGTTGGTAAGAATGCAAGAGCAACTAATTTGTGAATGTAAACTGTTTTTAAGTTCTTATAATCATCACGTAGTTTGACTGATAGGTAACCACTACTCATTACAGGTTTACGAAGTTTGGGATATTTGTATTGTAGTGACCATAGATTACCGTCTACGTCTATGGCGTATTTGCTGAAGTCTTCTAGTGTCTCTACATCACTCAACACCATATGCCTGGGGTTCATTTCAATTGTACCTATGATTATTGTACCTATTGATTTATATGGTACAGGTATAATGGCGATATATTGTGTTGAAATTGAGTTAAAACTGATAAGTGTAGATTGTATAATTGTGGAAAAACTGTGGAAAAGTATTATATTCTGGGGAAAATGTGTTAGAATACTTATGAATGCTTATGAATGCTTATGAATGCTTATGAATGCTTATGAATGCTTATGAATGCTTATGAATGTGAGATCTTATAATTAAATGTGAGATCTTATAGCAAGTTTGGCGAGCATTCTATCAGATCTCGGAGCAGTTGTCAACCCGCCGCCATAATACTCTGAGACCCACATAAGACTGCCCAGGGACTTGACAAATCTCACAATCTCGTCTAGAATGCTCATAAGCATACCTATATAGACTCATAAGATCTCGACGAGAACACACTTGCACCTCGACGAAATCTGTGCTATACTACCAATGTTCACACAATCTCGACGAGTTATGTACGACGACTACGATCTCGACTATACGTTCACAAATGATCACACAGATCTCGACGAGTATTATACCTCATACCTAGATCTAGATGAGGATTATGCACGAGATGCACATGATTACGAATCACTTGCATATCGTCACTATGCATGATATAATGTAGTACACATCGCACAGGGGTTCTTATGGTCGCACAGAAGCGTCTGGTACAGGTTACACTAGATCTCATGTGTTATGAGGATCTGGACATAGAGCACATGGATTGGAAGGATCTTCTGGATCTAGAAGGCGATGAATGCGTACATGCTACCATAAAGGAGTTTGATCCGTTTTGAAATTCTTTATTGATGGAGACTGGGTTTACTTTTATAAGAACTCGACACTATACAAGAGTTCTGTGGATTGTTATGGTTTCTTTCATACTGATCACGGCATACCTGTAGATTTTCATGCAGAAACTGAGGCAGTATCACATCTGGAACGATTAAAGACACTTCTTATGCCAAAATCTGAACTGGCACAAGGGGCAGATCAACTCACATTGTTCTGACTTACATTGGACTCGTTCAACACCAAGAACTCCATGAGCATCTACACTGAGAACGGTTATGCCAATCGCAAGGAATATCTGGATGAACTCCGCGAAGAGTACGGGGATCTTGTCAACATCCTCACCAGTGTGCTACCATCGTCAGAAGATTTCGATGGTCTTGTGACCGCCTTGGAGGACGCTTTGGATTCTGGAGAGTACGAAGACCTCCTGTGACACTTTAAGGACTGTCCACGGGGCACACAGGAGTCTCTCCGAGTGCCCTATACTAAACAAGTCAACCCAACCAATCATCATGAGCACCAGAGGAAGAATCGGTTACGAACTCCCTGATCATTCTGTGGTTAGTGTCTACTGTCATTGGGATAACTATCCTGCCGGTACAGGTAAGACTCTGGTGGAGCACTATCAGAACCGTGAAGATGTACAAGATCTCATCGACGGTGGTGGTATCAGTTCTCTGCGTACTCGTGGAGATTGGAATCATTCTTCCCCTCTTCGTGATGAGAACGGAGAATATATCAATGATGCTGCCGGTCATCTAATGTATGACAATGATCGTGAACCACAACCACTCTACTACACTGAGCGTGGTGAAGAACTGGATGTTATGCACAGTTCTTTTGATCAGTTTGTAAGTAATAACTGTGGTGAGGAGTATGCTTACCTGTACGATCTGAATGATAACTGGAAAGCATATGAGATTAACTATAATGCACCAGCGGAACGTGTCGAGATTCCAAACTATGTGACGGCATAAGAACTGTCACACGGGGTCTTGTGTTCTCATAAGACCCCTGCTATAATCTTATACATGGGGCAGTGGTGGTACACTGGGTCTTGAGAGTTCGATTCTCTCTTGCCTCCTGGTACACAATGTACCTAATATGACCCATCTTAATTAAATCAAACAACATCATGCGTAACTTTAATATCAATAGCACTGCCATCTCAAATCTGAGCATGGACGGTGAGCAGGTGAACATTCAGTTTACCAGCAGCGACAAGCAGTACACTTTTCGTGCTGCCGATCCTAGCACCTTTGTTGCAGATCTGGAGCAAGTGATTGCCAATCCTACTGCTTCTGTGGGTTCCTACATTCACCATGCTCGTACTAGCGAACTGCTTGTGGAAGTCTGATTAGTGACACACTGGGGTCTTGTGTTCTCATGAGACCCCTATCATATTGAACATTTTATGTCTAAATAAATGCATAAGAACATTAATTCCAATAAGCACTTGAACTCTTGCTACGGCACTAAGAGGTAACAATCTTAAAAGAACTAAACGATCTTATGATACATTATGTGCTTTTGATTATTATAAAAGAGGGAGTTGGTCATAGTATCCTGTCTCCGGCACAATAAAACAGGACATAATAAATCAAGTTGAAACACATTGTTATAAGTCTCTAGCAGATCGGTTAGGACGAGAAGTGTAAGAATTAAAAAAGCAGGACGATTCCTGATAAGATTTTGTTTTTAATCTTATCACATAGGAGTCATATTTTGGTGTTTGGGGATAATGAGTAGACACCTTAAGAACTGGCACATCAGACCTCATAAGAACTTAAGAACCTGCTATTCTTCGTCTTGTTACAAGAACACCTCATGGCACTTTCCGAAAAAACCATTCAAAACCTTTCTATTGCTCTGACGCCAGATGTGATTGATGACATCTTTCAGGATGAAAGGTATATTGAATTGATGATGGAATTGATTCCTGAATTTGTTGCAAAGAATCTTCAGTCAGAAGATTATGATCTTGTTACAGAGATTGCTGTTTGTATGATGGACAATATTGCTATGAAACCTCGTAAGACAGTTTGACAACTGGCACAAGGGGTCTTGTGTTTTCATAAGATCCCTGTTATTCTACATTTGTACCTGAGACACCTCATGACTAAAAAGTACGTTCTAACCAAAACCTACCGATGGATGATTGTTTCTAATGATGGTCTTCTCAAAACACCCAGATACGAATGGGGAGAAATAATCTTTTCACTATCATATCCTACCGAAGAAGAGGCAGTAGCAGATTATCAACGTCACATAGACAATCATATGAAGTACCCCAGTAAAATGGTTCTTATTCCTGAATATTCCGTAGATTACGTTTCGTGACCAACTGGCACATAAGGCACCTAGAAGACCCTAGAGTGCCTCTATACTAAACAAGTCAACCAACCACACCAAATGTACGACGAACTCTGGTCTGAGATTCAAGATGCCCCCGGTGAGATCTTTGATATTCCTGAAATGCAGGATAATGAAGATTTCAACTTCGATGAGTATCTGAAAGGTGATTATGACTACTGAAACTCTCTATCCTGAACTTACTGATTATGAACATTGCAGAACTTGACGAGTTTCTCTATGAAAAGTGTAGGGAAGATCCTGACTTGCTTTCTACTATCATCAATGAGTATTTGGGTTCTCTAAGTGAATCCAAACTGGATGAACTTCAAGACTTTCTCACTAACAACTTCGGAGACAACTAATGGCACGAACTCTACAACAACTCAAAGAATCCGTTGAGCGTTTGATTGACGACCAGGGTGAAGATGCTCCTGTTGCTTACTGGATCTACACAAATGATGATGTATTTGTGATGGATGAGGATTGTAATCCTGATTATGTGAGTCGTGAGATTGCCGAAACTGTGCTTCATGAATTAGAAGATTATGATCACATTCACACTGAGATTGCTGATGCTATTGAAGAAGAACTGAAGCAGATTCAGTGATACTATGTGACAGTTGATAAGGTGGCACAAGAGGCACCTAGAAGACCCTAGAGTGCCTCTATACTAAACAAGTCAACCAACCCAAGCAAATGAAAGCACACGAACTTGCTGTAAAACTTCTCAACGGTCCTAATCTTCCAGTTATGTTTGAAGAGAATTGTGGATGTCTATGGGAGGTATCAAATCCATTTTCTGCCACTATCAATGAAGACAATGAGGAAATAGGTGCTGATGCTGAAGGGAGACTGGGTGAAGAAGTTGTGAAACTTCGTGGTGGTTAATGAGTTTCATATACCTTGTGCCACTTGAGAGACTGGCACAAGACCCATAGACTTCCTGCTCCAATCCTGTTATTCTACATTCGTACCTGGAACACACACACCTCATGTCTAACACACTCTCCCGAAACATCTACCGTGCTCTGTTTAGTGACGATCAGTGGGATCTGATCTATGCTATGGCAGGTCATGCTCTGGATAATGATGATTTCGCTCCAGAAGATGTTTACTCCATTCGTAACAAAATCCATGCTCTCTTTGATGAAGAATGAAAACTATTAAAATCTTCGGCATTAAGTACATCTACGTTCCCGACAAAACTTACCTGAAATGACTCCTGACACTTACGGTTTTGTAGGAAATATCAACACCTTTATTGGTGCTGGTGCCCTATTTGCAACTCCAGTTCTTCTTTATTGGATTTTTCGTTCTTATTGGAAGAGTCCATATCGCAAATAAATAATAATGCTTATGTGTCGCAACTAAGCAAACAGAGGGGCAGAAATGCCTCTCTTTTAGTATAAATAATACTGCGACACATAAAGCAGAATGAATAAACTTCACGTTAAATCGTTGAATGAATGTTTCAACGTAGATGGACCAGATTGGATTATTGATGACCCCAATTCTCATACACCATTTATTACACCTCCACCTTGGAACAAGGGGAAAAAAGTAGGTTGTAGTGAAGAAACTAAATCTTTACTTAGGAACTACAATAAAGGAAGAAAACTAACTAAATCACATCGTGAAAATATTTCCAAATCTATGAAAGGAAATGAAAAAAGTATCAATTCCAAGAAAAAACATTATAAAATTACATTTATTAATGGTGAAGAAGTATATGTTTTTGGGATGGTAGAATGGTGTAAAAATAATCAGTATTCGTTTCAATCTTTATATAGATTTATTCGAGGAGAAAGAAAAAAATATAAAGATATTATGGCAGTTGAGGAACTGGCACAAGACCCATAGGCACCCCTGCCAATCCAGTGTATTCTAAGTAAGTCAACCACCACACAGAGGAAATGACCTACAAAGAACTTCTTGCTGAACTTCAAAAACTCAACGAAGAACAACTCAATCAGGATGTTGCTATCTGGGATACAGATAATGATGAGTATTATCAAACAATGGTTGAGTTAGTGTTTACAACTGAGGAATGTGATGTGCTCGATGTAAACCATCCTGTTATCATCCGTTACTGATGAAGTTTCAAATCACTGAAATTGAGTTTGATTTTGATGATTATGATGATGCTTACCCAGGCGAACTTGATGATAACTACAAACAAAAAATTACTAATGAAACCATCGGTCAAATCTGGGATGCTGATGATGGAGATGATTTAGTTGAAGAAATCACTTGTGCCACTGGTTGGTGCATCAAGTCCATTGATTATCGTATCATTCTTTCCTAAACAAAATGACATTCGACCGCGCACAACTGATTGAAGATTACATCCAGCAACTCATTGAGGGTATGGATTATAAGACAATGGAGTGTCTAGTTTATGATACTCTGAAGGATAATCTCTCAGACTATAATGATGAACAACTCATCACAGAGGTTAAAGAGTACAGTCCCGAACTGTTGGGAGAATAAAATCTAGTCTAGACTACAATCTCGTCGAGATGTGACAGTCGCACAAGTGGCACACACAATCTCGACGAGACACACATCATCAACTAGATTACACACATACAAAACACATCGAGATCATGGAAACCGCACTCGTTACACCAATCTCGCGTAAGGCAAAGAATCGCTTTGCCAACCTTATGTGCAATGACGGGCAATGTATCATAGAGCAACACAAAGGCAACCGTGTGTTCCTTACATCACATAATGGGCGCAATCACTTCTGGGTGATGCTTGACAAAGACCCAGACTGGATGGTAGAATTGTAAGACCAAGACGGAAGGGGTTTGCCGTCGCTGAATGTTAAAGTTACCCAGCGAGCAAGAGAACAGATAATTATAGCATAGGTGTGTGGGTGTTGTGGATCGGGGTGGTGCCTGATCCACTTTTTTTAATATATTATTATAATTATTTTATGGCAGGGGGAGTACCGATGTATTGTTCAGTAGAGATACCTTTCTCCCGTTGGTGCTGGTTGTCCCCTTAAGATACCACCAAACCATCTCAAAACCACCACCTAAAACCAGTTCGATCACTGGCACAAGGTCGATGGATCTGGTCGGTTCTGGTGTGGCATCATTCATTCAACGGCACACCACTGCTGCCGACCACCACCCCAGACAATGACCTTCGATCTTTCCGGTTTCACTAACGATCAGATCAACGCTCTATTTGTTACTCTGCAACAACATGTAGAGTCCAAAACTCTAAAGTTTGATGAGCAGGTTGCTGTAATTCAAAAACAGCGTATGAATGACCGAATGAAAGAAATTGAGCGCAATGTTTCTCTAATTGAAACAGTTAATGCTGCATTTGAGGTTTGTTTGAATGATATTCTGGGCGACATCAATGAGTCGCGTTGGATTATATCCCAACTGGACAAGTGCCGTCGTGCAAATGATTATCGCAAGTTTAGTTCTGTACATTTTAAGTATCGCGGAAAGGATCTTAAGATTGAAGAAATGATTAAAACTCTTGCAGCAATCTATCGTTTGAAAACCAAGAATTATACTAATCCTAGCGCAAAGTCTAACGATAGGAGTATTGTTCGCCATGAGATTCGTTGCCCTAATTGTGGAGAATATGCTACCAAGTTGGTAGACTTTCTTAACATTAAAGGCATCAAGTGGGCGGATATGTGACAGTTTGTTAAGATGCACAGGGGGGATCACGGTCTCCCCTTTCGACCCGTTACACTGTAGAAGTCAACCACACCGCTTTAGACCAATGCTTAACCTTTCAAACGGCAACGGCAAACTCGCAAACGACACCCTAATTTTCAATTTGCCCGCTGGCAAAACTTGTCCCGGTGCTATGTTCTGCAAGTCGTTTGCAGTTGTTGATGATAACGGCAAGCGTAAGATTGTTGATGGTAAGCATACAGAATTCCGCTGCTTTGCTGCATCTTCAGAGGTGCAATACGATGCAGTTTTTAACAATCGCGCTCGGAATCTTGAGTTAATTGTTGATGCAATTCAGAACGGAACTGCTCCCGGATTCTCTGTAGGTGCTGCCGATTTGATTCACAATTCAATCCAAGAATCGCGCACAAAGAAAACCAAACTGGTTCGCATTCATGAGAGCGGAGACTTCTTCTCTGGCGCATATTTGGATGCTTGGATTGAAGTTGCACAGCGCAATCCTAATCTTAAATTCTATTGCTACTCTAAGAGTCTGCAATTGTTTTTACACTTTCCTCTGCCTTCCAACTTCTACCTTACCGCATCTTATGGTGGTAAGTTTGACTATCTGATTGATGAAGGTTACTTTCCTCGTTATAGCAAAGTCTGCATGAATGATGAGGATGCTGCTAATCTGGGTCTGGAAGTTGATCATGATGATTCACACTGTTTCGGTGATAAACCCTTCGCTCTGTTAGTGCATGGAACGCAACCCAAAGGTTCTATCTGGGGTGCTGCAATTCGTCTACGTCGTGCTAACAATCAGTTCGGCGGTTACAGTAAGAAACTGGTAGCAGCGTAAGGTATATTTAAGGGGAGGCAATCGCTTCCCTTTTTTTATGCTTACTTGTAACAATTATTAGAGCGCAGGTTCGGTGGCGATGGATTGATCAGGCAGATACCCTTCTGCCGTTGGTGCTGATTGTCCCCATATCCTACAGCACCCCCAGACCCATAATCCCCCAGCGGTGGACAGTTCGCAAGGTGGCACAAGGTCGCTGGATTCGGCACCGTCTGCCCCCATACTGGTATCAGTTCACCACACCAGACCATGAACGAACTTGTTTCTAAACTCGAATCTATCGAGGAGGCAGCTAGTCTTGAGGTCCAGAGACTTGGCCTGGAGTATCTAGAATCAACCATCAAGCCGTTTTGCGAAAAATATAACCTGCATTTTTATAACGCCATGGGGGATTTTTGGTTCTATAACCCCGAGTATGACCGGGTTATTCACTCAGCAGAAGAACTTCTACAGTATAATGTCGATGAGATTGCTGAGTTTGATGATGAGGACCGTCATCCTATAGAGAAATATATTCTCAAGTATCCCGGTGTTGCAAACGAAATGGAGGGTATATTTGAAGTCCTTAATACTATTATCTTTACATTTGAATTTGGTTTTAGTGTCCCAGATTGCAGACCCGCTACCACCTCCAGATCATGAGTTATCGGATTTACTCGGAAGAAACTTACAGGGGTTGGGCTATACGCAAGGTCTCATACTATTACTACGGCCCAGGTTCTGTTACCCCCACTTATTACTATATTGCCTCCCGCCATGGTGTTTCAATGAATACAAATTCTCTGGAGGGTATAAAGAGAATGGTTGATATTAAACACTGGCAGATGGCTACTCAGAAAAAATGTAGTTGGAGTGAGGAATAGCTGGGGGGGGGTCTCTCCCATTCCATGCTAGGATTCTCTCAGTTCACCACCACCTTGACCAATGGTTCTCTCAATCGCTTCCAACCTGCAAACCCGCCAACTGGTATGGGTCCGGAATGGCGTTAAGATTCACTCAGCACCAGCAGCAACCTGGGCGGCACTTGGGCGGCAGGGGACTCTGTGACGATTCATTAACCTACACACTGGGACCGGCAACGGTCCCCGCCCATCTGATACAATTAACGAAGTTCACCACCACCACCCCAGACCATGCGTAAGATCGAATCCCTGATGAACGCTGCTATTCTTGAAGGTCGCAACTTCAGCAGTGGAAATACTACCGTCACTCATGAAGATGGCGTAGCAATTGTTACTCTTTTCGGCAATAAGATTGCAGAGGTTGGTGATAGTTTCCTCACTCTATTTGATGGTGGTCGGCAATCTAATACCACCAAATCCCGCCTCAATGCTATTCTCTCAAAGAATGGAAATGGAACCGAAAAGGTATTTCAAAAGAATCGCAAATGGTTCATTAGTTATGATGGAATCACCGAACCTTTTGAGTCTGGAGCACTTCTAGGTTAATTATAACAAAGGGGAGGCAACTCCCCTCCAATTCCTTACACTTCCCCCCCCCGATTATCATGAAAACGACCATCAAGCGAGAGATAACCATCACCCTGGATGAATTAGAGGCGCAACAGATTAGGAATCTTATGATAGATTGTCGCGTTATCTGGAAAACTGACAAAGATCTACATGAAGATTATCAACACACCGTTTTGCCTGAGTTGTGGAAAGTCCTTAGCATCTTATGAGTCTGGAGCACTTCTAGGTTAATTATAACAAAGGGGAGGCAACTCCCCTCCAATTCCTTACACTTCCCTCTCAATTATGGATCTTCCAATTCCAATTCCTGACTTTGTTCCTTACGGTAGAACTATCGTATTTGAAGTATCAACAAAGGAACTTAGATTCACTCAGATAGAAACACAATCTGAGTGGGACGATCTTTACAGAAAAGTTTATAGTGCTTATGAAGATTCTATGGTAAAAGATGAACAAGAGCGTCAAAGACTTGGTAAAATTCTTGATAGTTTAATTGATTATAAATCTCAATACTGCATGGCATAGAATTAAATCTCGACGAGATACATACGCAATCATCACATCTCGTCGAGATACATACACACAATCATCAACTAGATTACACACACAATCATCATCTAGATTCACATCATGCAACACACATCGCGCCCAGTTAATGCAATCGGATACACCATAACATATCAGACACCATACAATCATTGCGAGTGGCGTACACAAACGTTTACAACACTAGATGAGGCACAACGCATGATAGAGTTTTATAGATCATGCGGAAGTCCTGCTGAATTACTTATATGGTAGAGTTAAGATGAGAGTATAAAGAATAGAGAATTACACAGGATTGAATGTAATTTAATGGTCAGTGGTGTGGTTTATTCTTTACATTCAGTCCTGTCTAATTCTTTATACTTTTGCCCCCACCAAAAATAGGTTCTACCTTCATCCTAACACGGGAACCGGACCCCTTGTCAACCCCCAGACCCATCAGGATCGCTTATGGCAAATCCAGATTCTCTTAAGGTTTTGACCCGCTGGGGCGGTCCCCGATGGTGTAGGATTAACTCAAGCGGGACACCGGTTCCCGCACCGCCCTCAGACCCATGGCAACCATCACCCGCGCCAGTGCCTCCCTCGCCTCCGGCGTTATTGAGCACCTCGCCGGTACACTTGCGACCGCTGACAAAAAACTTAAAGAATGTGAGGCAGAATGTGCGCGAATCAAATCTCAAATTATTGATGAGATGATCGCTGCCGATATTAAATCGGAGCGCACTTGCTGGGGTTTGGTATCACTAACCTCCCGCGATAAAGTTACATACAGTGATGAGATTGCTTGTCTTGAGATAGATCTTAAGGCAGCAAAGTCTAAAGAGGTTAAGATGGGCATTGCCCAAGTTACAGAGGGTGATAAGTTTATCCGCGTAACTTGGACGAAGTAAGTTACACTCTGGGGAGGTTAATCGCCTCCCCTTTCGTTACACTTTCCACCGTTATTCTTGTCATGACCACACCCGCCGCAATCTACGCAGCAAACCTAGAGTATGATCTGGCGCAAGATGAGGCGCA
>Ga0222712_10001885_pt1 | contig 25006 bp, 39 predicted proteins | sample C33_657DmetaG_FD_165043 | JGI IMG/M metagenome (GOLD analysis project Ga0222712, IMG submission 165043) | Estuarine water microbial communities from San Francisco Bay, California, United States - C33_657D | ecosystem: Environmental > Aquatic > Marine > Unclassified | place: USA: California... | reverse complement strand
AGAACATGCAAAGAAACGCCATGTATTTTTTGTATTTGGTGGTACTGACGTAGAGATAAGAGAATCAGTTCGTTCTATTACCGAGAAAGAAAAAGATGCCATCATTGTTGCATCCTATGGTACGTTTTCTACTGGTGTAAATATTCGCAACCTACATAATGTTATATTTGCTTCACCTTCCAAATCTCGCATAAGAAACCTACAATCTATTGGTCGTGGTCTTCGCAAAGGTGACAACAAAGAAGCGGCAGTATTGTTTGACATTGCTGATGATTTTAGAATAGGCAAATTTGCCAATTACACATTGAAACATTTCATAGAACGTGTTAAAATATACGATGAAGAAAAGTTTGAATACAAATTTTATAACATCGAGCTAAAATGACAGAACCATCCATAAAAATTGTCCGACTACAATCAGGTGAAGATATCATCGCAGGCTATCTTGCAGATGATGAATCTGAGATTGTTATGTTGGATAATCCAATGCATTTAATATTTAAAAGAACTCCACGTGGTACGGTAATGATGATGATGCCATGGTTGCCAATTGAGTTAATTAAAGATAATATGGCCACTATCTACACAACGGACATTTTAACAATCATTGAACCAAAAGAAATGCTAATAGAATATTATGGCAATCTAATAAACCACGAACAGTTAAAAGCCATTCGTGATAATACGTTGCAAGAAAATTTGCAAGAACGTATTGATGATATGAGTGATATTGAAGAACTTGATGTAGATGAATATGATGAACCAGAAGAAATAACAAAAGAAGATATGGAACAAATCATGTCTTTGAAACGTAAAGGCAGATTACATTAATGGATTACAATGAACAAAATTTAGATTTGGTGTCTAAGGTAATTATTAACAACCTTACACCAGATTTATTACCAAAGAAATGGGTTGAAAGAAATTCTACAAACCCAATGTTTGGCCATTGCCATACTGCGTCTGCTTGCTTACAGAAAATTTTTGGTTCAAAGAATATTAAATTATACCGTGCAATTGACGATGAAGATATTTGGCATTGGTGGGCAGTTGATAAAGAAGGTAAACTTATTGATTTGACTTCTGACCAATACCATTCTAAGGGAAGAACTCCTCCTTATGACACAGGTGAGAAGTCTTCGATGTTGGGATTTGGATATCGAACCCGAGTGTTACAACTACTGGATAAGGTATCTAATGAACTATCTTCAAACGGAACACCGCTACTTTAACAGTTGTCAAGAGCAATGTCAAGCAAAAAAGAAGGCAAATATGAGTGATAAAAAACCAAAACATTATGTAAACAACGGAGACTTCCTAGAAGCTCTAATCAAATATAAAGAGGCCTGTAAAGAGGCATCTAAAGAAAATAAACCTGACCCACAGATACCGAATTATATTGGTGAATGTTTCCTAAAGATTGCAGAACATCTTTCAAGGAAGCCAAACTTCATCTCTTATTCTTTCCGTGATGAGATGATTGCAGACGGCATTGAAAACTGCCTAATGTATTTCAGAAACTTTGACCCCGACAAATCAAAGAACCCATTTGCCTACTTCACGCAAATTATTTACTATGCGTTCCTTCGCCGTATTATGAAAGAGAAGAAACAACTCTATGTCAAATACAAGGCAACAGAACAGTTTGGTATACTTGATGAGTTTGAAATGTATGAAGATTCGGATGGCCATATGAGGCAATTTGAATTGTATGAGAACATTTCTGAATTCATTCAAAACTTTGAAGAAAACAAAAAGAAGAAAAAAGAAAGCAAGTCAAAAGGCCTTGAAAAGTTTATTGAAGAAGAATTGCCTGAAGAACCATTGACAAACAACTAAACTTGTGTTATTCTATTAAAAGGAGTGCAAATGAATAGAGAGAAAATCGAACATCATATTTCCCATTTACAAGAAAAGCACGATGACCTTGATGCCCGAATAAGTAAGGCAATCGAAAGTCATGGCAATGATTACATCATTAAGGTGCTTAAGAAAGAAAAGTTGGCACTCAAAGATGAAATTGAAGGGTTCAGAAAACAATTAGCATGAAAATTTGTATTCTAGGTGATACGCATTTCGGTATGCGTGGTGATTCATTGGAGTTTCACCGTTATTATAAAAAGTTTTATGATGAAGTATTCTTTCCGTATCTAATCGAAAATAAGATTGATACGGTTTTTCAGCTTGGTGATTTGTTTGACCGCAGGAAGTTTATTAACTTCAACTCATTGTACCTGTGTCGCAAATACTTCTTTGACAAACTCCGTGACAACAAAATTTCACTTCATACATTACTTGGAAACCATGATGTGGCGTTTAAGAACACACTTGAGGTAAACTCAACCAGTTTGTTATTGCAAGAATATGAAAACATTACAATCTATGATGAGTTTGATTCGGTATCGTTTGATGGTGTTGAAGTTGATATTGTACCTTGGCTTTGCTCAGACAACCAAGATGAAATCTTTACCAAAATAAAGAACAGTACAAATCAAATTTGTTTTGGACATTTTGAGATTGATGGGTTTGAAATGGACCGTGGCAATGTTTGTCATGGTGGTATTGACAAACAACCTTTAAACAAGTATGATATCGTATTGACAGGACATTTCCATCACAAATCAAATGATGGGCATATCTACTATGTTGGTACGCCAGGTGAAATGACTTGGGCTGACTATAATGACCCAAGAGGTTTTCATACCTTTGACACAGCTAATAGAGAGTTGGAGTTTATTCAAAATCCTTATCGTATGTTTCATAAACTTAATTATGATGACGGTACGCAAGACTTTGAACATTGGAAAGGATATGACTTTGGTGCGTTGAAAGAAACGTATGTCAAAGTCGTTGTACTGAATAAACAAAATCCATATTTGTTTGATAATGTTATTGACAATCTTTACAAGGCAGGCGTATCAGACATTTCAATCGTTGAAGATTTTACTGATACTGTAATTGAGAATGACCAAGAACTGATTGACCAAGCTGAAGATACTATGACCATCTTGTCTAAGTATATTGATAATTTGACTTTGAATGTTGAGAGTGAAAAACTAAAAACTCTGATGAGAGAACTCTACATTGAGGCATTAAACACAGAAACTACTGAATGATTATATTTCGTTTTGTCCGTTGGAAGAATTTACTTTCAACTGGTAATTATTATACAGAAATCAAACTTGATAATAACCAAAACACATTAGTTGTTGGTGAAAATGGTTCTGGCAAATCAACAATGCTTGATGCATTGTGTTTTGGTTTGTTCGGTAAGGCGTTTCGTAATGTCAACAAACCTAACCTATTGAATTCAATCAATGGTAAAGATTGTGTCGTTGAAGTTGAATTTGATTCAAACAATAAATCATACAAGGTCATTCGTGGTATCAAACCGAACAAGTTTGAAATCTATTGTGATGGTGAGTTATTGAATCAAGATGCGGCAGTAAGAGACTATCAAGAATACCTTGAGAAGTTCATTCTCAAATTAAACTACAAATCATTTACTCAGATTGTTATCTTGGGTAGTGCATCTTTTGTTCCCTTTATGCAATTGTCGGCATCTGACCGCAGAGCAATCATTGAAGACCTATTAGACATTCAAATCTTTTCTACCATGAATGGTCTATTGAAAGATAGGTTGACAAACAATAAAGATTTGACTACACAAAAGAAATCTGAATCCGAATTAACTCAACAACGATATGATTTACAAGATAAACATATCAAGAGTTTGAAGGAGAACAATGAAAATAAGGTGACTCAATATGTTCAAGAGGTACAGAGTAATCAGGGTGTGGTACAAACCATACATGAAGAAATTAACGGACTTACACAAGATGTATCGAACCTCTCCAAACAAGTCGCTAGTAAGACTGAAATTGAGAGTAAGGTCAAGAAACTTGGAAAACTTGAATCGCAAATTGAAAGCAACTTATCCAAATTTCGAAAAGATATACATTTCTTTGAATCAAATGATAGTTGTCCAACCTGTAGGCAAGCCATTGCCATGGGGTTTAAAGAGACGGAACTTAACAGTCTATCCGATAAGGCCAACAAATGTGAGCACGGCCTCACCGAGCTCGAACAAAAATTAATCGAAGAACAGAATAAGTTAAATGTTATTGCTGAAATCCAAAAACAGATTCAGGCAAAACAAATTGAAATCGCTACGAAGAATACAACAATTACGGAAACAAACAAGTATATTTCCAAATTGGAGAAAGAGATTTTATCTCTTAAGCAATCCAAGGTAACGACAGAAAAAGAAGAACAAGACCTGAAAGAATTAAAGGGTTCTTTGTCTCAACTGCAAGCAGAGTTGAAAGAGCTAATACAAGAAAAAACATATTACGAAGTCGCTTCTGGTTTGTTGAAAGATACTGGTATCAAGACCAAGATTATTAAACAGTACCTGCCTATAATTAATAAACTTGTCAACAAGTATTTAGCGTCTTTGGATTTCTTTGTCAACTTTAACCTTGATGAATCATTCAAAGAAACAATCAAGTCAAGGCATCGTGATGATTTCACCTATAACAATTTTAGTGAGGGTGAAAAACAACGTATTGATATGGCATTGATGTTGACATGGCGTGCCGTGGCCAAGTTGAAGAATTCTTCCAACACCAATTTATTGATACTTGATGAAGTGTTTGATTCAAGCCTTGATACGAATGGTACAGAAGAACTAATGAAGATTCTTCATATGCTTGAGGGTGTTAACCTGTTTGTAATCTCACACAAGGGCGATATCTTACAAGACAAATTTGCGAATGTGATTCGTTTTGAGAAAGTTAAAAACTTTAGTAGGATTGTTAAATGAAAGAATTGAGTAAATTTTTTGGTGAGAAAACGGAAGCAACTGTATATAAAGATGAACATGGTTACTTTACCACAGTAAAGAGTTCATCGGGTATATACTACACAGCTAAATTTGTAAATGAAGAAGATGCAGAATTTTTTGCAGAAGATTGGGTGAATAAAGATGAGTGATGTATTAACAATTGATACTGGTTTAGGTATTATTAAAGAAGAAAAAGTTGAGTTGTTGCCAGTTTTTAGCGACAACCTTCCTATGTTGTCTGAAAAGATTCCAGAATATACTTCTTCTTTGCCTAATCCGCAAATGACAAAGTTGGTTCAACAATTGAAATTGACAATGAAAGAATATTCAGGCCTTGGTTTGGCGGCAAACCAGTGTGGTATATTCCAAAGAGTGTTTATTATAGGTACAGACCAATTTCAAATTGCCTGTATCAATCCAAAAATCATATCTACATCGGCAGAAGTTGAAAAACAAGGTGAAGGTTGCCTCTCTTTCCCTGCTTTATCACTTAAAATAGAAAGACCTAAATCTATTGAGGTAGAATACACTAATGAAAATGGTGAACTCAAACAGGTAAGGCTAGACGGTTTGACTGCACGTTGTTTTCAACATGAGTTAGACCACCTGAATGGAATTAAATTTACAAAACATGTTGGTGAAACTTCTATGTTGTTAGCAAGACAAAAACAAGCCAAGATGATGAAGAAGTTTAGAAAATTTGAGAAAAACAAATAATGAGTTATACGTTTGACGCTAAAGATGATGTAGAAACACAATGGACAAAATGGCAAGAACACAATGTTGAACCTGCCATTTTAACTGACGAAGTATTGCGTGATAAGATTATCAAAGACCTCACGTTTGTTTCTGGTATGGATGTTAAAGAATACACACTATATCAAAAGTGGTGTGAGGTTCAAGACAAGTACCCATCGGTTGTTGTGAATGATTTGTGGGAAGGTGAGACACGGGTTCTTGCTGATGAAGGTCAACGCCGTGCAATTGCAGAAGTCAAATCTAATTTTTGGGTACCTGAAACACCTGAAGATTATTTGAATCTACAACCTGAAATGCTTTATACAAACAAAGAGGCAGACCTGCCTGAACTTTGGAATTGTATTAGAACATTCTCATCAACAATGAAGAACAATTCTAACATTGGGCGTAATCTTAACTTTGTTATCCGTGATAAAGTAACTAAGAAATATCTTGGTGTTATTTGTATTTCATCTGACTTCCTTGACCTGACACCTCGTGACAATCACATTGGTTGGCCAAGAGAGTTGAAAACACAAGGCGGTATGATTAATCATTCTGCAATCGGCTCTACAATTGTTCCTTTGCAACCACTTGGTTTCAATTACGTTGGTGGTAAACTACTTGCATTGTTATGCCTTGCTGACCCTGTGCAACAATTATGGAAGAAACTTTATGGTGACACACTTGTTTCGGTAACAACTACATCATTATATGGTCGTACAAAGGCCGATGGTCTATCACAGTATGATGGTCTAGACCACTGGCAGAAAATGGGTTTCACCGCAGGTTCTGTATCATTTGAACCTGAGAAAGATACTCGTTATGAGATTCGTGATTGGCTTCGTGCTAAACATACACGCAAGTATTTTGAATGGTATGTTGCAAAGAAACCATCAGGACAACCACATAAGCGTGACCATAAGAATCGTTCATTACAATTTGTTTATAGTAAGTTGGACATTCCTAAAGAATTGATTCGTACAGACCATGCTCGTGGTATTTACTGGTCACCTTTATATGATAACAGTATTGATTATCTAAACAAAAAAATTGAAGATAAAGACTTGGTTAAATCGTTTGATACAAGCGTAGAGGCATTGGTTGAGATTTGGAAAACCAAACATGCGAAACCCCGTATCAAACAGTTAGTAAAGAAAAGTCGTAATAATAATGATACCCTTTTCTATGATGACCTATGTTACCTAACATGGGAACAGGCAAAAGATAAGTATCTCTGCCAAGTTGGTCGTTAAAACGCTTGACAAAGTGCATATATAATTATATAATAAACACAATTGCGGAGAGTCCGAGACAACCTATCCCCATAGGCAGGCAAGTTTAACTCTTGTTATCCGCTCCAACCCTCTGATTCCATTGACTTCCCGACTGTTGTTTTACCGCAACAGGGGGCTTGACAAGACGGCCAGTTATGTTATAATAGTCCTATAAATCGTAATAGGATATCTAAATGACAACTTTTACTGCCGAACAAAAGTCTCAGCTTGCCAAATTGATGGCAACCGAGAACCTCACGGTGCAACACCAAAAGATTCGCACCGCTAAATTTGACCCCGTAAATCGTGTACTGTATTTGCCAATTTGGCAAAATATGACTGGTGACTTGTACGACCTGCTTTGCGGTCATGAGGTTGGCCATGCATTGTACACACCTGCGGATGGTTGGCATGATGCCGTTGTTGATAAAAGTAAAGGTAAAAACTTTAAATCATTCCTTAATGTTGTTGAAGATGCTCGTATTGAAAAGAAAGTTAAACGCCGTTATCCTGGCCTGACCAAATCTTTTCGTAATGCTTACCAAGAATTGATGGACCGAGATTTCTTCGGCATTAAAGGCCGTGATATTAACGGCATGGCATTCGTTGAGCGTTTGAATATTTTTACCAAATCGCAATATACTGCCACTTACATTAAGTTTTCCCAAGATGAACAAAACCTAATTAACAAGGTTCTTGCACTAGAAACTTGGGATGATGTTATGCGTGTTACGGATGAAATTTACGCATACTCAAAAGATGAGCAATTTGAAATGATGGAAATGCAAGATTTCCAATCGTTTGGCCGTTCCGATGATGGTGACGATTATGAAGATGATTATGAATATGATTATGATTCGGAAGAAACCGATTCTAATCAAGAACCTGAACGGTCGTCTGAGAAACCTAAAGATACAAAACAATCCGATGAAGCTCAAGATGAGCAACCAGAAGAAACGGATGAAGCTGATGATTCTGAAAACAAAAACGAATCTGGCAATAAAGATGTTCCTGAATCGGAAGAACAACCAGAAGAAGTGCCCGATGAAAATGGCACTAAACTAAATCGTTTCAAAGATTCTACCGAATCATATGGTGACCAGTTTGCACCTAAGTGTGAAACTGACGATACTTACCGCACGAATGAAGACTTGCTTCTTGATGAAAAGTGTAAAGAGTATGTGTATATAAATGTGCCTACTATTCAGGCCAAAAACATTTATACGCCTGCTAAACGTGTTCAAGAATTGCTTTCTGAATATTATGATGGTCGTATCGCTGATAAAGACCCGTATTATGCTTTGAAAGAAAGTTATGTCAAAGAATTGGTAACCGAATTCAAACGTAAGAATGAGCGTTATGTTTCTTTGCTTGCCAAAGAATTTGAAATGAGAAAGGCAGCGAAAGCGTTTGCCAAAAATAAAGTTTCCGATTCTGGTGACATTGATATTGGTCGCCTTGCTGGTTACAAATTCGATGACAATATCTTCCGTAAAGTGATGCATATCCCTAAAGGTAAGTCTCACGGTCTGGTGTTGTTACTTGACTATTCTGGTTCTATGTCGGATAACATGGCAGGTTCAATTGAACAGATTTTGGTTCTTACCATGTTCTGTCGCAAAGTGAATATTCCTTTTGTTGTGTATTCTTTTACTGACAACATGGATGTTCGTTACATTGATATGAAACTTAATAGGTATACTATCAAAGAAAATGATTTGAGTTCTTTTGCCAATAATGTTGGTGAAATCAATTTGTCCAATGTCCATCTGCGTGAGTACCTGAATTCAAAGATGACTAATGCCGAGTATAACAAATGCTTGCGTAATATGGTTCTGTTGAAAGAAGGTTATTCACAAGGTCGTTACACTAAAATTGGCAGACCTGAATCTGAAAGTTTGGCTAATACACCTTTGATTCAATCAATCTTTGCGATTGCACCAGTCATGCAAGAATTCAAAAAGATTAATAACCTTGACATGACCAGTTTAATTGTTGTCCATGACGGTGATTCTGACTACACCCACAGCGTGAATGTTCAAGGTGAAGTTTATGATAGACGCTCTGGCCAAAATGTTATTGGTGTAGCCACAAAGTGGTTTGACCAACGATATCAGAATGTTGTATTGGTTGACCGTAAAAATAAATTTGAAACAAAACTGGAAGAAAAAGGTGCAAGTGCTTCTGACCCATTGCTTCGTGCTACATTAACTTGGTTTAAGGCAGTTACGAAGTCCAAAGTTTTTGGTTTCTTCATTGTTGCTGGTCGCCACGGTTATGCTCGTGCTGCTATCTACAACCGATATGTTGATGAAAATGGTAAATCTATTCAGGACCTGAAAGAAGAAACCAATCAATGGGTAGCTCAAGATAGAAGTAAAGAATTGGTTAAGAAACTCAGAGAAGATAAATTCTTGATTTCTAATACTAAAGGCTACAATGAATTCTATATGATTTCTGGTGGTAATGATTTGCAAACGGATGATGAAGATTTTGAATTTGAAGGTAAAGTTACCGCACACCGGTTGAAGTCTGCTTTTATGAAATTCAATAAACAGAAACAAGTTAATCGGGTGCTTGTCTCCCGTTTCATACAGGGCATTGCTGCCTAAGTGTTGCTTTTATACAACAGGGGCTTGACAAACAAAGCCACCTGATGTATAATGGTTCTATAATTTGATTGATGATGGAGTTTATATTATGATGAATCGTGCTGATAATCGTTCCAAGTTTTTTGCTTCTCTTGCCTCTTTGGGTAAGTCAACGGTCACAAAAGCTGAGATTAAAAGTATCTGCTCAGAATTGGGTATGTCTGGTGCTCAATTTTTCACTAAAGAAGAAAATAACCGAGTTGGTCGGGGACTGTATAAAGTGCCTAGTGCCGAAATTGAAATGACCGCACAAGTATTGCCTATGACAAAAACTGTAGATAAATCTGAACACCGAATTAAAAATATATCAACGGATTTGGAAACATCCGATTTGATTCCCAAACTGTACAAGAATTATGTTCCGTTTGGTAACTTTGATGATGTTCTTTCCATTGTTCAATCAATGCGATTCTTTCCTGTATTCATTACAGGCCATTCTGGTAACGGCAAGACCATGTCGGTTGAACAGGCCTGTGCCAAAGCTAAACGTAAATTTATCTGTGTGTCAATGACACCTGAAACCGATGAAAGTGATTTGCTTGGTAACTATGTTCTAGTTGACGGCAATATGGAATGGCGTGATGGTCCTGTGACCACTGCCGCTCGACAAGGCGCTGTGCTTTGTATTGATGAGATTGATTACGGCGCTCAGAACCTTTCGGCACTTCAACGTGTACTTGAAGGTAAACCTTTCATGTTGAAAAAGAAAGGTGAATTGATTCACCCTGCTCCTGGTTTTACCGTGTTTGCTACTGCGAACACAAAAGGTAAAGGTTCAGAAGATGGCCGTTATATGTTTACCAACGTATTGAACGAAGCCTTCCTTGAGCGTTTTCGTAATACTTACGAACAAGAATTTCCTCCTGCTAAGACTGAAAAGAAAATCATTCAGAAAGAATTGGTATCGGTTGGCCGTGAAGATGATGAGTTCGGTGAGAAACTTGTTACATGGGCTGATGTTATTCGTAAAACATTCGTTGATGGCGGTTGTGATGAAGTGATTTCGACCCGCCGTTTGGTACACATTGTTGAAACTTATGGTATCTTTGGTGATAAGATGAAGGCGATTGGCCTGTGTTTGAATCGTTTTGATGATGACACTAAGGCAAGTTTCCTTGACCTCTATACCAAAGTTGATGCGGGTGCTAATGCTGATACTATCAATGCACCGCAAGTTGCCCCTGAAATTCCTCAACAGGCAATGGATGAAGAAATTCCCTTTTAATTGAAGTTGGTTCAGCACTTGACCCGGCGAAAGTCGGGTCTTTTTTAATTTGTACCTGAATAGTGCTTGACTTTCTTACATTAGTTTGTTATACTGTTATCTGATTTGAGAGATTGAATCGCCTCTCAAATACTTTTTTAAAGTGCGATTCGTGTTTATTATGGAGACTATTAATGTCCACTAAATCTAAAATTCTTGCTTACCTTTCTAAAGAAGGCTCTTACAACACTTTGACCGCAAACAAAATGCAGTCTGTCTTTGGTGTTGCAAACCCATCCGCAACCATCAATGAGTTGCGTAACGAAGGTCATGCAATTTACCTTAACAGCCGCATCAACAGCAACGGCGAGAAAGTTTCTTTCTACCGTCTTGGTACTCCTACCAAGCGTATCGTTGCCGCTGGCATCGCTGCTGTCCGTTCTTCAGGTGAACGTGCTTTTGCCTAATTAAAACTTAGGCCACAAGAGGAGTTGGATACATATTAGTATCACTCCTCTTTTTTTTATTTTATGGATACATTATGGAAATACAAGTCAAAGTTGAAGAACTAAGAAAAAACAAACTATTCGTGGCAACCCCAATGTATGGCGGTATGAACCACGGACTCTACATGAAGTCTTGTCTTGACCTGCAAGCAACCATGGCAAAATATGGAATCGAAATTAAATTTTCATTCCTGTTCAATGAATCATTGATTACTCGAGCTCGTAATTATCTTGTAGATGAATTCCTACGCACAGATTACACACACATGCTGTTTATTGACAGCGACATTCATTTCAATCCACAAGATGTAATTGCTTTGATGGCACTAGATAAAGATGTTATCGGTGGCCCATATCCTAAAAAATCAATGAACTGGGGCAATATCGCAACTGCTGCCCGCAACCATCCAAATATTGACCCTAGAGAATTGGAACAATTGGTAGGTGAGTATGTCTTCAACGTAGTTAAAGGCACATCACAGTTCCAAGTTACCGAACCTCTTGAAGTTATGGAAATTGGTACTGGTTTTATGATGATTAAACGTCACGTTTTCGATAAGATGGCTGTACAATATCCATTGATTCGTTACAAACCAGACCATGTTGGTCAAGCCAACTTTGACGGTACTCGTTACATTCATGCTTACTTTGATACTGTAATTGACACCAAAGAATCTATTGTTGGTGGTGGTTCTGACCGCTATTTGTCGGAAGATTATATGTTCTGTCAAATGTGGCGTAAAATGGATGGACAAATCTATTTGTGTCCTTGGATGAAAACACAACACATTGGTACATACGCCTTTACTGGTAATATGCCTGCTGTTGCTCAGTTTACAGGAAAATTGTAATGAATGAAGTTGAAGAAAACACCACATCACCAACACCGGTAATTGAAACTGCACCGACAGAAATTAAAAATCTGTTTGTGCCTGAACGCCTTGAAGGTGAATCATTTGATGAATACCAAATGCGCCGTTACATGGCAAAACAAAGACTGAAACAAATGTCTAAAGGCAAATTGTTTTGGAATTCAAGACCAGAAACTGGTAAAAAGGGTGTAACATATCGAAAGAGTGAGGCAACCGCATGATTATAGGACTGGTAGGTTTTATTGGTTCCGGTAAAGGAACTGTTGGTGACCTTCTCGCAAGTGAAGGTTTTATTCCCGATAGTTTTGCTCGCCCATTAAAAGATGCCTGTTCTTCCATTTTCGGATGGCCACGTGAACTGCTAGAAGGTAACACCGAGTTTTCAAGGACTTGGCGTGAGCAACCTGATAAGTTTTGGAGTGAAAAGTTTGGTTACGAATTTACTCCAAGACTTGCTTTGCAATTGATGGGTACAGAAGCTGGTAGAGATGTATTTCACGAAGACATTTGGGTTATCTCATTGTTAAACCGTGCAAAAGGTAAAGACGTTGTTGTTACTGATGTTAGGTTTAAAAATGAAGTAAAATATATCCAAGATAATGGCGGCGTTGTTGTACGGGTAAAACGTGGACCTGAACCTGAATGGTTTAAGGTGGCAGAAGATGCGAATGAGGGATTCTATTCTGCGGCAAAACACATGAAAGAACTTGGCGTTCACCAGTCCGAATGGGATTGGATTGGATGCGAATTCAATCATGTAATTGAGAACAATGGTTCAATTGATGAACTAGGCAATAAAGTCAAAACGCTATTGCAATTTGTTCGATAATGGTGTATAATATTAATATGATTAACTGTGAGGTATATAATGAAACTATCTAATGAAACTCTATCTGTTTTGAAGAACTTTGGTGCAATCAACCAAGGCATTCTTTTCAAAAAAGGTAAAACACTCAAAACTGTTTCTTCACACAAGAACATTCTTGCTGAAGTAACTATCAAAGAGGACATTCCCGCTGAGTTTGGTGTGTATGACCTAAACAACTTCTTGTCTGTAGTATCGCTACACAAAGATGACCCATCGTTTGAATTTGATTCAAAGCATGTTGTTATCTGTGGCAACAAGGGTCGTAGTAAAATCAAGTATCGCTTTTGCGAACCAACTATGATTGTTGTACCGCCTGAAAAACAACTGACGATGCCATCTCCAGAAATTACTTTTGAATTGTCTGGTGAAGACTTTGATTGGATTATGCGGGCAGCAAACGTACTATCTTCACCACAAGTTGCTGTTGAATCTGATGGTACAAATGTTCAGATTATCACCCTTGACCTACAAAATGATTCTGCTCACACCGATGCTCTAGAAATTTCTGGTGGCAACGGAGACAAATATCGTATGGTATTCAAGACAGAGAATCTAAGTAAACTCATGTCTGGTGCTTATACTGTATCAATCTCCTCAAAAGGAATCTCTCACTTCAAACACAAGTCTGCTGAATTGCAGTATTGGATTACAACTGAAACTGGTTCTAAATTTGAGAAGGCTTAATCATGTTGAAATTCTTTACTACACCTAAAGGTGTTTCTATTGCAATTAATTCAGATGCCGTTTTGTATGTTGAAGACAATGAAAACGGTTGCTTGATTCGAATGGGTCAAACTATCACAGAGATGGTCACCGAGCCTTACCTTGAAGTTGTTGCTAGATTGAATGAGAAAAAATAATGAAAACATTTGATACTACTCGTGAAGAATATATTGCGGTCTTAGAAACCGAAGTTGAAACTCTCCGTAGATATTATTATAATCCTGACCGAGAAGGCACAGGACATTTTAATACAGCTATTGGTGTACTAGAACGCCGTATCGAGGAGATTAAAAATGGATCTGATTTGGTCTAAACTGTGATACAATATTATTTTATTATGAAAGTGGTGAGTTATGGAACATCTATTGTGGACGGAGAAGTACCGTCCTAAAACTATTGAAGAATGTATTCTTCCTGACCGACTAAAACAACCATTTCAGGAATATGTAAATCAAAAACAAATTCCTAATCTACTACTTGCTGGTAGTGCAGGCGTTGGTAAGACAACCGTTGCGAAGGCTTTGTGCCAAGAAATCGGTTGTGATTACATGGTCATTAACGGTTCTGACGAATCTGGTATCGACACGTTTCGTACCAAGATTAAGAACTATGCTTCAAGTATGTCATTGACTGGTGGTCGTAAGGTCATTATCATTGATGAGGCTGACTATCTAAACCCCAACTCTACGCAACCTGCTTTGCGTAATGCTATTGAAGAATTTGCGGTCAACTGCTCATTCATCTTTACTTGTAACTACAAAACCCGTATCATTGAACCATTGCACAGTCGTTGTGCTGTGATTGACTTTGCGCTCAAGGGCGGAGAGAAGACACAGATGGCTGGTCAATTCTTCAAACGAATTCAGTCGGTTTTGCAAAGTGAAAAAGTTGAGTATGAAGACAAGGTAATTGCAGAATTGGTGAAGAAACACTTCCCAGACTTCCGCCGTGTCATTAATGAACTACAGCGTTATGCTCAGTTTGGCAAGATTGATACAGGTATTCTTTCTCAGATTGGTAATGTCCAACTTACGGAGATTATCAAACACATCAAAGAGAAAGATTTTGGTGCTATTCGTAAATGGGTTGCTACAAGTGATATGGATACGAATACAGTATTCCGTCAACTGTATGATGCATTGTATGACCTGATGAAACCACAATCTATTCCTCAGGCTGTAATCATTCTTGCTGACTATCAATATAAACAGGCGTTTGTTGCTGATACTGAAATTAATCTAGTAGCATGCTTAACTGAATTGATGGTATCGTGTGAGTTTGTATGACAAAGAATAACTTTGATTTAAATACAACCAAACCTTGTTTGTATTGTAAAGAGGATAAACCTCTGTCAGAGTTTCCTTTGAATAAGACGCACCATGATGGTCACGACAATCGTTGTAAGGTTTGTAAAGCTAAACGATTTAAAGAAGTTGCAGAACTACGTAAGACTGCACCCCCAATAACCACTCATTGTGAATGTTGTGGTAAAGAATATGTCCAACAACTAACTAAACGTAAAGATAGTTTGTGTTTAGACCATGACCCTGTGAGGGGTACATTCAGAGGTTGGATTTGTAGACAATGCAATACAGCAATTGGTCTACTCGGTGATAACCTTGATGGTGTTAAAAAGGCTGTAAGTTACTTACAAAATAGATTATGAATGATATGTTATTGAAATTATGGGACTGGATTGCAGATGACTGGTATTCTAATCGTTTTCGCTTTGTTGCCGAACTTCTTGCTTGGGCTATTAGTATTGGGTGTAGCATTACAATGGCACTTACCGTACCAACACCTCCCCTCTTGGTTCTTTACCCTGTGTGGATTCTTGGCTGCGCTATCTATGCTTGGGCTGCTTATACTCGTAAGTCATTTGGTATGTTGGCTAACTACATACTGTTAACAACTATCGACACTATTGGATTGGTAAGAATGTTGGTGGTATGAGAAAGTGGTGGAGATTGTGGGCCAAGGCCATAGGTGAAAAGAGTGGTTATACTGTTCAGGAAGCTGACCGTATCGCCATGATTAGAACCATTATTATTATTTCATACCTTGTCACAAACATGTTTATTGTGGCAGGTGTTATTAGACATTGGTGAGTTATGAGTCCTTTTGATTATGTAAATGCAATCCTACAGAATAAGAAACCTCTTATTGTAGATGAATTAACTGAGAAAGACTATCAACCTTTTTTGGTGAACCGTAGTCTGTCATATCATAAAGATTGTATCATGTATGCAAATGAGATGAACAGACGACACTTCCTTGATAAAAAGTTGCAGTTTGATTTTTTACTAAATACCGTGCGGTCACAGAAACGGCCGTTTGCGAAGTGGGCTAAGACCGAGAAAAATGATGATTTGGAATGTATCAAACAAGTCTATGGTTTTTCAGACACCAAAGCCCGTGAGGCTCTACGCCTACTTAGCAATGAACAAATCCAACAATTAAAAGAACAAACCGATATCGGTGGATTGAGGAAGTGAGATGGTAGATTTAAATAAGTTCGTTGAAGTAAAGCTCAACGAACAAGATGACTTTTTAAAAGTAAGAGAGACATTGACCCGTATTGGCGTGTCTTCACGCAAAGAAAAGGTCCTTTATCAGTCTTGCCACATTTTACATAAGCAGGGTCGTTACTATGTGGTACACTTTAAAGAATTGTTTGCTTTAGATGGAAAACCTTCTAATATTTCAGAGAATGATATACAAAGAAGGAATGCAATTGCCAAATTATTGGAAGAATGGGGTCTAGTTACCATTCTAAACCCACAAGTAATGATTGACAATATTGCACCACTACACCAAATAAAAATTATTTCTTTCAAAGAAAAGGACGATTGGGAACTTATAGCCAAATACAATATTGGTAAGAAAATCCCGGAGTAATAATGAGTTTATATTATGAAACTTGTAAAATTAAAGAACACGTATACTGGAGAGATTGTATATTGTGATGATGTGACCGATGAAATTAGAGAGGCTAATTATGTCTTTATCAAGGTATATAAGCCAGAATTGCCTCATCGGAAGTATTTGGTTAATAAAAACGCATACGTAGAAACTAAATAAACCATCCCTCGGGATGGGAACAAGGCGGCACCCTTGTAAATATCTGCCAAGAACACCTACCTTAGGTTCCGTTGGTCGCTACGGCATAAGGCGTCCGTGTAATTACACCCTCGACACGAAAGTTCGAGCCAGTATAAGGTAAGCTGGATGCGTAACGCCTTCGGGGTTACATTTCATTAACTCGCTTAATAAGGAGAAACTATGACACGCTTTGCAACATTGTATCCACAATTTGTTGGCTTCGATAACCTTTTCAATGAACTAGAACGTATCGTTGAAGGTCAACAAAGCCGAAACTCCACTTTCCCACCACACAACATTATCAAGGTAGACGATAATCGTTTCATCGTTGAAATGGCTGTTGCTGGTTTTGGTGAAGATGAAGTTTCGGTTGAAATCCAAGACGGCACTCTTGTCGTTAAGGGTGAGAAGTCCGATAAATCTGAGGTCAACTATGTGTATCGTGGAATTGGTACTCGTTCCTTTACCAAGTCTATCCGTTTGAATGACACCATCGAAGTTCGTGGTGCTAAATTCAAAGACGGCATTTTGACAATTGGTTTGGAGAATATCATTCCTGAACATAAGAAGCCACGTAAGATTGAGTTTTCGAAAGAAATCAATTTTACAAAACCTAAGTTGCTTCAAGAAGCAGCTTAAACTTTGGGGTCGCAATGACCCCATTTTTGCCTCACAACTATATTATTTTGGTGTATAATTAAATCATGTTAAAAAAAGATAAAAACTTCCGCATCGACCGTCAGGTCAAACGTGTAATGGCAACTATTGTTGACCCCGTTGAACGCCACTCCTACAAGAATATGATGATTCAGGCTCAGATTGATGGGTCTAAAGTGTTTGAAAAGAAAAAACGCAAAGATGAAGCCCAAGCTGATTGAAGCCTACATGAAAACTGCGGAGACATTCGCAGGTCTTAGTCATGCTAGGCGTTTACATGTTGGTGCTATTGTAGTTAAAGATGATAGAATTATTTCTATCGGTTACAATGGCATGCCTTCAGGTTGGGATAACAACTGTGAAGACAAAGAATACATGGACCAAGGCGCAGGTGGTTGGTTAAATCCTGATGAGATTGAAGAACGATGGCCTCATAGTGAACAACAGTATCCAAAAGAATCAAATGTTTGGCGTAGATACAGTTTAAAAACTAAACCTGAGGTACTTCATGCTGAGACAAATGCAATCGCTAAGTTGGCAAAATCAACTGAATCTGGCCTCGGTGCTACTCTTTTTGTCACTCATGCCCCTTGTTTGGATTGTGCAAAACTGGTATATCAGTCTGGTATCAATTCCGTTTTTTATCGCAACAGCTATCGTAGTGAAGATGGCATACAATTCTTGGAAAAAGCAGGAGTAAAAGTTGAACGAATCTAAAACATATACCGCAAATGTTGCAGAAATTTGTGAGAATGGTGATGCTATTCTTGAACTTCCTACCGACTTACTTGAAGATATGGGTTGGAAAGAAGGCACCGTTTTGAACCTTGAAATGAAAGATGGTGTTCTGTATATGGAAGAAGTTAAGGATAAAAAAGAAAATTAATGATTTTCTCTATTGATTTTGATGCAGTATTGTTATAATATAAGGATGTGGAAATTAATCCACACAAAATAGGAGAATTACTATGAAATGGACTACACCCTCAGCTACTGATATGCGTTTTGGATTTGAAATCACAATGTATGTGATGAATCGCTAAATACATATTAGTAACACGGCCAAGACCTCTGCATCTGTACGTCTTGGTTTTCTTTTCATAATGGAGTTATATGATGTTAGTTTTACCTGATGAAATGATTGGTAAACCAGTAGGTTTCACCTGTTCAACCTTTGACTTGTTACACGCAGGTCATATCTTAATGCTTGCAGAAGCAAAACAAGTATGTGACTATCTAATTGTCGCACTACAAACCGACCCAACAATTGATAGACCAAATACAAAAAACAAACCAGTTCAATCGGTAGTTGAAAGATATGTTCAATTGTCCGCTGTGAAATTTGTTGATGAAATTATTGTATATCAAACCGAAAAAGACTTAGAAGATTTACTAATGTTCTTACCAATCAACATTCGTTTTATTGGTGAAGAATATGAAGGAAAAGAATTCACAGGTAAACAAATTTGTGAAGAACGTAGTATCAAAATTTGGTACAACTCACGTAAACATAGATTTAGTTCAAGTGAATTACGCCAAAGAACCTACGAACATGAATTACGGAAAGATAAATTATAATGACTAAAGTTTTTACTGATGTGCATGTCTTTATGAACGCAGCGGGACAAACCACAACCGAAGACAATGAAGACCAAGCGTTACTGTATCGCCGTTTAATCAACGAAGAATACAATGAATTCATTGACGCTGTAACTAAAGGTGATGATGTAGAAACAGCAGATGCCTGTTTTGATACAATTTGGGTCATCGTTGGTTATATGTTATCTCGTGGTTGGAAGTGTGACGGTATTTGGGATGAAGGTTCTTTGAGTAACCTGAAGAAGATTGACCGTGTAACAGGAAAAGTTTTGAAGCGTGAAGATGGAAAAGTTCTTAAACCAGAGGGTTGGAAGAAACCCGATTTTACAAGGTTCGTTAAAAAATGATTGATTGTATGGTGATTGGCGATAGTATCGCTGTTGGTGTTTCTATTGTTCGTAAAGAGTGTGTTAGTTATTCTAGAGGTGGTTGGAATAGTTGGCAATGGAATAAAGATTATTTGGACAAAGCATCATCAAAACCCTTTGAGACAATTATTATTAGTCTTGGTGCAAATGACCACAAAGGTGTTAAGACCGAAGCCGAATTAAGAAAGATGCGTGAAAGCATTAAAGGTAAACGTGTTTTTTGGATTAGTCCTGGTAAAGAACGTAAACCTATTCCTCAAACAGCAATTGAAAAAATTGCACAAGAATATGGTGATACTGTTCTTTCGAGACCAGAAAAACATATGAGCTCTGACGGAGTTCACCCAACAATGCAAGGTTATAAACAACTTGCTGAACAAACGAAATAAAGGAAATAAAATGCCATTTGATAAAGTATCAAACACATTACAAAATTTAGAAAGCGCACTTGCAGGTGAATCAATGGCTCACATCAAGTATCGCTACTTTGCAAAGATTGCTCGTGAAGAAGGTTTCGAAGATGTTGCTAAACACTTTGAACACACAGCAGACCAAGAGATTCTACATGCGTGGGGTCATCTTGAATTGTTGATTGGTAAACCATCAACGAAAGAATGTTTAGAAAAGGCCATTGAGGGTGAGACATATGAGTTCACTACAATGTATCCTAAATTTGAAGCAGAAGCACTTGTTGAAGGTGATACAATTACACTCAACGAATTTAGAAATCAAATTGTTGAAAGTGCTGAACATGCCGAACAATTTAAGAAACTACTCGTCAAAGCTGAAAAGCGTTTTCATGCTTTAAAGAAAGTAGAAGAACGTCATGCAAATGCATATAAAGAAGTATTGGAGACATTATAATGAATGAAGTACATGTGTGTGTAGTATGTGGCCACGAACATGATGATGAGACAGAAGGTCATTGGAATACTTTACCTGATGATTTTGTCTGCCCTGAATGTGGTTGCGGTAAAGAAGACTACGAAATTATCTAAGGCAAACTTGCAACAAATGGTTGCATACAAACAATAATCCTGTTATAATACATTTATTCTGTTGAAACTATGAAAGAAAATATGAACATTCGTGAAATTGCAAAGAAACTCGCCGTTGAATATAAACTGCCTCGTGCAGACCGGTATGATTTGCATTTACGGGAATTTGACAATATGGTTGAAGTTCTTGGTTGGGTTCAAGACCCAACTGCCGATATGAACGATTATCGTGGAAGGGAAATGCTTTTCCCTAAACGATGGGTAACCATCGGTGTCCTACCAGCAGGGACAGAGGTAAATGTATAAAGTTACCTATTATATGACAGGCAGCCAAATGGTTTCTTCCAGAAGTTTTCCAACTTTTGCTGAAGCCGTAGATTATGCCAATAAACAACCTATAGAATCAGTTATTGAGATTAAAAAATATGACGATACAGTTAATAACATTCAAGACAAACCAAACAATTTTGGGCCATATTGATTGCACCGACAATGGTGAAGTCGTAATTAAAAAACCAGTTCAAGTAATTGTGCAACCTTCAAAAGAAGGCCCTATGATTGGTTTTGCTCCTTTCTTGGAATACTCACAAGAGTTTTCAACAGGAATTAAAGTGCCGATGGATTCAGTTCTCTGCATTACTACTCCTGTTGTAGAATTGGAGAATCAATATAATCAAGTATTCGGTAGTGGTATTCAAATTGCCTCAGCCATTCCAAAGATGTGATATAATTATTGAATGACTAGATATTACACCAATGTTGCCAGTATCGGCAACAATATTCTTTATAGAGGTGTCAAAGACGGTCGGCGTGTTAAGCTTAAAATTGCTTATACGCCGACTTTGTATTTGCCATCTAAGAAACAGACCAACTTCACCACACTCGAAGGTGAATATCTTGAGCCTATGAAATTCGAATCTATTCGTGAGGCTCGTGATTTCGTTAAACGATATAATGAAGTTGAAAATTTTAAGATTTATGGTAACAACAGTTATGCCTATGCATTTATTGCTGACACACAGAAAGGCATGGTTGAGTGGGATATAAATCAATTATCAATTGCAATGTTCGATATTGAGGTTGGTTCAGAGAATGGTTTCCCTGACCCATACCTTGCTAATGAACCCATTACAGCTATTTGTTTGCGTTATCTAAATGGTGATGTTGTCGTTTGGGGTTGTGGTGAGTATGACCGTGAGAAAGACAAGAACACAAAAGGTGAAATCACATATGTGAAATGTGATGATGAATATAACCTTTGTAAAAAGTTTTTGAGATATTGGGAAGAAAATTGTCCTGATGTTATCTCTGGTTGGAACATTAAGTTCTTTGATATTCCATATCTTGTGAACCGATTCAATAAAATTCTTGGTGAAGATGAAACTAATAAGTTGTCGCCTTGGGGTTTCATCAATAGTCGTAAGGCTGTTGTAAACAACCGAGAATTGACCGCATATGAATTCGTTGGTCTTTCAACACTTGACTACATTGAACTGTATCGTTGGTATGCGCCTAATGGTAAGTCACAAGAATCATATCGCCTCGACCATATTGCATCAGTTGAACTAGGTGAAAACAAACTATCATATGATGAGTTTGATAACCTGCACCAACTGTATCGCCTTGACCATCAAAAGTTTATTGAGTATAACATCAAAGACGTTGACTTGGTATTTCAATTAGAAGATAAACTGAAACTGATTGAATTGGGACTAACTCTTGGTTATGATACGAAATGTAATTTTGAAGATATCTTTGCACAGACCCGTATGTGGGATGCTCTGATTTACAACTACCTGTTGGACAAAAACATCATTGTGCCACCAAAAGAAGATAAGACCAAAAACTCTGCCTTTGAAGGTGCGTATGTTAAAGAACCACAAATCGGTCTTCATAATTGGGTTGCATCTTTTGACTTGAACAGTTTGTATCCTCATTTGATGATGCAATATAATATTTCACCAGAAACTTTGATTGAAGTAAAAGATTATACATCTGATATGCGTGAAGTGATTTCTCGTGGTGTTTCTGTTGAGAAACTTCTTATGAAAGAAGTTGATTTATCTAAACTTGAAGGTGTGACCATCACACCGAACGGACAATATTTCACAACCGAAAGACAAGGTTTCTTACCTAGAATGTTGGAAGAAATGTATGTTGACCGTTCCAAATTTAAGAAGATGATGATTACTGCCAAGAAGGAGTATGAAGTTGAAAAAGATAAATCTAAACTATATGAAATTGAAAAACGAATTGCTAGATATAACAACCTACAACTTGCAAAGAAAGTTTCTCTTAACTCTGCTTACGGTGCTCTTGGTAGCCAGTATTTCCGCTTTTATGATTTACGAATGGCTCTTGGGGTCACTACTGCTGGTCAGTTGTCTATTAGATGGATTGAAAGTAAACTCAATGAATACCTAAATTCATTGTTGAAAACAAATACAGATTATGTTATCGCCTCAGACACAGATTCAATTTATCTTAATCTTGGTCCACTTGTTGATAAAGTTTATGGAACTGGACAGAAAAACTCTGTCTCTCCAAACATCGACAAACAGAAAGTTATTGACTTCATGGACCGTGTATGTGAGGATAAAATACAACCGTTCATTGATAAGAGTTACCAGGAACTTGCTACGTATGTTCATGCGTATGACCAAAAAATGCAAATGAAGCGTGAAGCGCTTTCGAACAAAGGCATTTGGACTGCAAAGAAACGGTATATTCTGAATGTGTATAACAACGAAGGCGTTGCATACAATGAACCTCAAATCAAAGTGATGGGTCTTGAAATGGTCAAGTCATCTACTCCTGCGCCTGTGCGTGAGAAGATGCGACAATCAATTAACATTATGATGAATGGTACTGAATCTGACATTCACGATTTCATTGAACAATTCAAACAAGAATTTAAGAGTCTTCCGCCAGAAGAAATTTCTTTTCCTCGTGGATTGAATGGTCTAAAAGATTATTCTGATTCTGCCACGTTGTATAAGAAAGGCACACCTATTCATGTTAAGGGTGCTATCATTTACAATTTCAATTTGAAGTTGTTGGGCCTTGAAAAGAAATATCCTAGAATTCAAGAGGGTGAAAAGATTAAGTTTGCTTATCTAAAACAACCTAATGCATTTAAAGATACGGTCATTTCTTTTCCCAATAGACTGCCTGCTGAATTTGGTTTGCATGAATATATTGATTATGATATGCAATTCAGTAAATCATTCCTTGAACCAATCAAAGTAATTTTAGATTGTATCGAATGGTCAACAGAGAAAAGTAATTCATTGGAGAGTTTCTTTGGATAATATTCGTATCATTAAAACTGGTATCAATGTTTCAAAGATAATGAGACAACTAGAAAAATATCCAGAAGATTGGGGTTCACAAAAGAAATTAAGTGGAACAGACCAAGTAGACCCAACAAAGTATATTGTTACTGCTGATGTGTTACAGTTGGTCATCGGTGCAGTTACTCGAGCAGATGAGTTTGTTGGTGATACAGAGATTTGTATCCCAACACCTGCTTATAATAAGCACACCGAGATTGTTGGATTTCTAAAACGAAACTTCAAAAAGTTTTCACGGTGTGCTTTTCTGTCATTGCCTGTTGGTGAAATTGTTGGTACACACATAGATTTTGGAAGTTATTATTTGACAAGGGATAGGTACCACCTCTCTATCCAAGGTCGTTATGAATATACAGTAGGTGGTGAATCAGTTATTGTTGAACCTGGAACTTTGCTGTGGTTCAACAATAAACTTCCACATGGAACTAAAAATATTGGAGATGAGGTGAGGATTACGTTTGTGTTTGATGTTCCACATTCGAAACATAATCCTTAAAAAAATATGTTACAAACATTGTTACCATTTTTAACTGCAATCGGTTTATCTGGAATAGCTGCATACTATTCTGTGATTGGTCTTGCACAGATATTTCCAGGTTCTTTTTGGCCAATCATATTGATGGGTTCTGTCCTCGAAATATCAAAATTGGTAACAGTATCTTGGCTATATAACAATTGGAATGATACTGTGCGAATAATGCGTTACTATTTTTTAAGTGCCATTATTTTGTTGATGTTAATAACTTCAATGGGTATATTTGGTTACTTGTCAAAGGCACACCTTGAATCTAACGTAACACTTGGTGCAAACACAGTTCAAATAAAGACATTAGAGACACAAGAAAAGATTGCTCGTGAAAGATTGGAGTATTTACTGAAACGTGCTGGTGACCCAGCAACTGCATCACGTAAGATTGATATTCAAATTCAGGAAACACAGGCAGAATTAAAACGCATTTCAAATGATAAACTGCCTTTACTTGCCGAAGAAAACAAACTGGCGGCAGAAATTGGTCCTATCAAATACATCGCCGAGTTGTTCTATGATAAAGAAGACCCTTCATTCATAGATAAAGCTGTAAGGGCTGTAATCATAGTAATCATTTTTGTGTTTGACCCTCTTGCCGTTTTGTTACTCATAGCAGCCAATCAAACATATAGAAACAGATATAAACAGGAAGACTTACCTGTTACGAAGAAGAAGGCAAAGAAATCTAAACCACTTGACAACTTAGGTGGAAATA
>Ga0222712_10001884_pt1 | contig 25008 bp, 18 predicted proteins | sample C33_657DmetaG_FD_165043 | JGI IMG/M metagenome (GOLD analysis project Ga0222712, IMG submission 165043) | Estuarine water microbial communities from San Francisco Bay, California, United States - C33_657D | ecosystem: Environmental > Aquatic > Marine > Unclassified | place: USA: California... | reverse complement strand
CGCCGTCACACCCTGCGCATCGTCATAGGCGGGTACCAAAATGGTGGCATCCTTGCGCAGATCAACACCCAGAATGATCCCGCCTCCCTCACCGGCAAGGGCGGCAAAACTGGCAAGCAGGCGGTCTGCCTCGTGCGGCTCGAAGTTGCCCAGCGTCGATCCCGGGAAGAAGATCACCCGTTTCCTGGAACGGATTGCTGGTAGCGAGATACCGGTGGTGAAGTCGGCGCACAGCGGCACCACATTCAAGCCGGGCCTTTCCCCCCTCAGTACAGAGGCCGCCTGGCGCAGATGAGCGCCCGAAACATCCAGCGGGATGAACGCCGCTGGCGATTTCAACCGGTCGAGAATCAGACGCGCCTTGGTCAGATTCCCAGCCCCCGGTTCCACCAACAGACAATCCGGCCCGCAAAAATCAGCCAAATCACCGGCATTATCCGAGAGGATACCCACCTCCGTGCGGGTCGGGTAATACTCGGGCAGACGGGTGATCTGCTCGAACAATTCCGAGCCCTTCTCGTCGTAAAAATACTTGGGGGGCGTTCGTTTCGGGGTCTTGGAAAGACCCGAAAGCATGTCGGCGAGAAAAGGTGATTTCCGCGCGGTCGCGGAAGCCTTGGTCACCCGGGATGCCGAACGGGCGATGGCGGGGCGCTTTTGGAACACGGGTCGTGCGGTCATGGAAGGTGGTCCTTGGCCAATCTCAGGCCGGTGAATTGCCAGCGGGCATCGGGTGGGAAGAAATTACGGTAAGAGGCTCGGCTGTGTTGCATCGGGTGCGAGGGCGTGACGCACGATGCGCCCCGAAGCACCATCTGGTTGCACATGAATTTGCCGTTGTATTCGCCCAGCGCCCCCGCTGCCGGCCGGTAGCCGGGATATGCCGTGTAGGGACTGGAAGTCCATTCCCAAACCTGCCCGGGCTCTCCGGTTTGGTGGGTGGGGTGCAGGCCCTGTCGCCGTGAGGCGGGCATCGCTGCCCCGCAGGCGGTTTCCCATTCAGCCTCGGTGGGCAACCGGCATTCCGCCCAGCGGGCGAACGCGTCCGCCTCGTAAAAACTGAGGTGGGCAACCGGTTCGTTCGGTGCGACGGGCCGGAGTCCCTCCAGCGTGTATTGCCACCACCCGCCGTCCCGGTTTTGCCAATAAAGAGGACTGTCCCACCGCTGGGCTTTCCGACAGGTCCAGCCATCCGATAGCCAGAGCTCGGCGCGGTCATAACCTCCGGACCGCATGAATGCCATGAACTCCCCGCAGGTGACCGGTTTGTCAGCGATGCGGAAGGGACTGAGAAACTGCTGGTGCCTGGGCGATTCGTTGTCAAAGGCGAAACCTTGCCCATCATGCCCGATTAAAACCAGACCGCCCGGATGCTCAATCCAGCGGGCGGATTTCGTTGAGGTATCGTTCGTGTTGTTGGCCGGATGGTTTGGGCTGTAAACCGGACACAGCGGATTGAGCGCGAAGGCGTGCTTCAGGTCAGTCAGCAGCAGTTCCTGGTGCTGCTGCTCATGATGCAGGCCCAGTTCGATGACAGGCAGCAACCCTTCCAGGCCGTCTGTCCCCAAATTTTCCAACAGCCGTTTGACCCGCTGGTTGACCGCCTCGCGGTAATCAAAAATTTCGTGGACTGTCGGTCTCGACAACTGCCCCCGCTGAGCCCGGGGCCACCGCGGGCCTTCCGCCTCGTAGTAGGAATTGAACAGGAAATGGTAGAGCGGATGGTGCGGTTGGAAGGACTTTTCCCGGTCACGCAGCACAAAGGTCTCGAAAAACCAGGTGGTGTGCGCCAGATGCCATTTGGGCGGACTGCAATCGGGCATTGATTGCAGTTGGAAGTCCTCGTTTTTTAGGGGTGAGCACAGTGACTCGGTTTGTTCCCTCACTCCAAGGAAAAGCGAAAGCAATTCCTCCCGGTCCTTCGGCAGTCGGGACCAATGGCGTGAGGGGTCGATGGTCATGCAAAGCTCTTGAAAAACAGTTGATGGTTGTGTGGACCAGTCGATTGGAGAGGACCGACAATTAGTAGGCGAACTGCTGGCGGGTGACGGTGTCTAAAAAAGGAAATCCACTTTTCCCTAAGGTTCCTCTGGTTCTTCGACAGGTTTTCTTCGCCTTGGAACCCATTTCAGCTGGAACGGCAGCGCTGCGGACGAGGGACCCGGGCTGCAGGCGGTAAATCGCTCTGCTTCGGGATGAGGGAATGGCGGGAAAGTACGATAATTCCAAGGACTGATTCTTGGAAAATCAGGCCATCATCATTAACTTGGTATAGTTAGTGAAGTATGATGCAAGGACGATCATAGATCCGCGACCGACTGCGAAAGAGCCTATGAACCACTACCAACAACTCGAGGCCGAGGCCATCGAGATCCTGCGCGAGGCGGTGGCCGGCGCGCGCAAGCCGGTGATGATGTACTCCATCGGCAAAGACTCCTCCGTGATGCTGCACCTGGCGCGCAAGGCGTTCTATCCCGCCCCGCCCCCGTTCCCCCTGCTCCATGTGGACACCACCTGGAAATTCCAGGCCATGTACGCCCACCGGGAGCGCATGGTGAGGGAATCCGGCATGGAACTGCTGGTCCACACCAACCCCGAGGGGCTGAAGGCTGGCGTGAACCCCTTCACCCACGGCTCCAACTACCACACCGATGTGATGAAAACCCAGGCCCTGCGCCAGGCCCTGGATCACCACGGCTTCGATGTGGTCTTTGGCGGCGCCCGCCGGGACGAGGAAAAGTCCCGCGCCAAGGAGCGCATCTTCTCCTTCCGGTCCGCCGGCCACCGCTGGGACCCCAAGGCCCAGCGCCCGGAACTTTGGAACCTTTACAACACCCGCACCCGTCCGGATGAGACGATTCGCGTCTTCCCCCTGTCAAATTGGACCGAACTCGACATCTGGCAGTACCTGCATGTCGAGCAGATTCCCATCGTCCCGCTCTACTTCGCCGCCGAGCGACCCGTCGTGAAGCGGGGTGGCATGTGGATCATGGTCGATGACCACCGCATGCCGCTTGAGCCGAGCGAGAAGCCGGAGATGCGCATGGTGCGTTTCCGTACCCTCGGCTGCTACCCCCTCACTGCCGCCATCGAGAGTCCCGCGACCACGATGGAGGAGATCATCGCCGAGACATTCAACACCGTCAGCTCGGAACGCCAGGGCCGCCTGATCGACAGCGACACGCCCGGCTCCATGGAAAAGAAGAAGCAGGAAGGGTACTTCTAATGGCCGAGCTGCACGCGAAAAACATCGCCGAATACCTCGAGGAGCAACGCCGCAAGGAGACGCTCCGTTTCATCACCTGTGGCAGCGTCGACGATGGCAAAAGCACGCTGATCGGCCGGCTGTTGTACGAGTCGAAGTGCATCTTCGACGACCAGCTCAAGGCGCTCGAAAGCGATTCCAAGCGCTACGGTACCACCGGGGAGAAGATCGATTTCGCGCTCCTGGTCGACGGCCTGGAGGCCGAGCGCGAGCAGGGTATCACCATCGATGTGGCCTACCGCTTTTTCGCCACCGATCGCAGGCGGTACATCGTCGCCGATACCCCCGGCCACGAGCAGTACACCCGCAACATGGCCACCGGCGCCTCCACCGCCCAGTTGGCCATCCTGCTGATCGACGCGCGCAAGGGCATCCTGCCGCAAACCCGCCGCCACCACCGCATCGTCACCATGATGGGCATCCGCCACATCGTGCTGGCGGTGAACAAAATGGACCTGGTCAACCACGATGAGGCGGTCTTCCGGAAAATCGAGGCCGAATACCGCGAGTTCGCCAAAGACGCCCACCTGACCACGCTGCAGGCGATTCCGCTGGCCGCTGTGCACGGCGACAACGTCATGAAGGCCAGCGGTAACATGCCCTGGTACCAGGGGCCGACCCTGTTTGAACACCTCGACACGATTGATGTCAGTCATAAGGCCACGCGGGAAGCGTTCCGCTTGCCTGTTCAGTGGGTCAACCGCCCGAACCTGAACTACCGCGGATTCTGTGGCCGGATCGCCGAGGGCAAGGTCCGTCCCGGCGACAAGGTCCGCATCCTTCCTTCCGGACGCACCACCACGGTCAAGGAAATCGACTTCTTCGACCAGAAACTGGCCGAAGCCGAGGAAGGGGCATCGATCACCCTCACGCTGAACGAGGAGGTCGATGTCAGCCGGGGTGACCTGATCGTGGCGGCCGATTCGCCGCCCGAGGTGGCCGACCAGTTCCAGGTGCGCATCCTGTGGATGGCCGAGGAGGCGATGGTTCCCGGGCGTTCCTATTGGTTGAAGATGCACACCAAGGAAATCACCGCCACGGTGATGGAGATCAAGTATCGCGAGGATGTGAACACCGGGGCCCATCTGGCCGCCAAGGTGCTCCACCTGAACGAGATCGCGGTAGCCACGCTGTCCACCAGCCATCCGGTTGTGTTCGAGCCGTACTCCACCAACCGGGCATTGGGCGGCTTCATCCTGATCGACAAGCTGACCTGCGCCACCGTGGGCGCGGGCATGGTGGAGTTCGCCCTGCGCCGGGCCAGTAATGTGCACTGGCAGGCGCTGGAGGTGAACAAGGCGCAGCGGGCGCTGCTGAAACACCAGACGCCCCGTTGCGTGTGGTTCACCGGCCTTTCGGGGTCTGGCAAATCCACCGTGGCCAACCTGCTGGAGAAGCGACTGCATGCCGAGGGCCGGCACACCTACCTTCTGGACGGCGACAATGTGCGCCATGGTCTGAACCGCGATCTTGGTTTCACCGAAGCTGACCGGGTGGAGAACCTCCGCCGGGTGGCCGAGGTGGCCAAGCTGATGGTGGAGGCCGGGTTGATCGTTATCGTCAGTTTCATCTCTCCCTTCAAGGCCGAGCGACGGGCCGCCCGTGAGCTGTTCGGGGAAGGAGAGTTCCTCGAGGTCCATGTCAGCACCCCCATCGAGGAGTGCGAGAAGCGGGATGTGAAGGGCCTGTACGCCAAGGCCCGCCGCGGCGAGCTGAAGAACTTCACCGGTATTGACAGCCCCTATGAGGCGCCTGAGCACGCCGAACTGACTATCGACACCAGCAAGCAGTCCCCCGAGGATTGTGCCCTGGCGGTTTTGCGTCTGGTCGAGGGGAAATAGTTCAGGCCCATCACCGGACCTTGCAAAAGCTTGGAAATCCCGGAGGCTAAGGGAAAGACCTTTGCCCCCGGGGTTCCGCCGATGACCTGCTGCTCCATAATCCAGAAAAACCTGATAGCCGTCTTGACGCTGGTGGGCTGCTTGGCGGTTCGTCCTGCGCAAGCCGAAGACGCCAAACCTATCCGCGTGATGAGCTTCAACATCCGTTATGGAACGGCCAAGGACGGGGCGAATTCCTGGACCAAACGGCGTGATTTCCTGGTCGACACCATTCGGCAGTTTGATCCGGACCTGCTCGGTACTCAGGAGACTTTGGCGGATCAGAAAGATTTTCTGGCGGAAAAACTTCCCGGCTATGAGGCTCATGGCGTTGGCCGGGATGATGGCAAGCTGAAAGGCGAGATGGCGGCGCTGTTTTTCAGGAAGGACCGGTTCGAGAAAATCGGCGGCGGGCACTTTTGGCTGAGCGAGTCGCCAGACACCGTGGGCAAGAAGGGGTGGGATGCGGCGCTGCCTCGTCTGGTCAGTTGGGTAAAGCTCAAGGAAACCAAACAGCCGGATGAATTGCCGCTGCTGTTCCTCAACACGCATTTCGACCATATGGGCGAGAAGGCGCGGGAAGAATCGGCCTGGCTGATCCGCACCAAAATCACCGAGTTGGGGCAGGGATGTCGGGTGGTGGTGACCGGGGACTTCAACGCCAGCGAAGGCAGCAAACCTTATCAGGCCCTGTTTGGTGCGGAAGGCAAGGCGCCTAGCCCGGTGGAGGACACCCTGCGGGTGTACCAGCCGGTTCGAGGCAAGGAAGAGGGTACCTTCACCGCCTTCAAGCCATCGGCCACCACCGGGGACCGCATCGATTGGATCGGGGCGTCCCGGCATTTCGAGGTGCGCACGGCAGGTATCGACCGCACGCAGAAGAACGGGGCGACCCCGTCTGATCACTTTCCGGTGACCGCGGTGCTGCGGGCACAGGGAAAGCCCGGGACAAAAAAGACGCTGCGGGTGTTGTGCTACAACATTCACCACGGTCGGGGGACCGATGACAAGGTGGACCTGCCCCGGCTGGCCAGGGTGATCCGCAGTGTGGACCCGGACCTGGTGGCGCTGCAGGAGGTGGACAACAAAACCAAGCGAACGGGCGGGGTAGACCAGACCGCGGAACTGGCCCGATTGACGGACCTGAATGGGTTGTTCGGCAGGCAGATCGATTTCCAGGGCGGGACCTATGGACAGGCGGTGCTGAGCCGGTTTCCAATCACGGGCAGCGAAATCCATGTGCTGCCAGGGGAGCCGGATCGGGAGACGCGTATCGCGTTTGAGACCCGCATGAGTATTTTTGGGAAGGAACATTCCTTTGTCAGCACGCACCTGCATCACCAAAGCAACGAATTCCGGGTAAAACAGGCCGACAAAATCCGTGAGGTTTTCGCTTCGGCGGATCGGCCTGTGTTGGTGGTGGGCGATTTGAATGCCTATCCCAAAAGCAAGCCGCTGGAGGTATTCAGGAAGGATTGGGGCAATGCCACAGCGGCCCAGCCCATTCCAACCTTCCCCTCGCAGAAGCCGACCAACCAGATTGATTACATTCTGTTCAAACCAAGCACTAGTTTTGTCGTGCGGGATGTGAAAGTGCTCGATGAACCGGTGGCATCGGACCATCGGCCGATTTTCGCGGTGCTGGAACCGGTAGGCCGTTGAACTGTAATGGGAGAGTGAGCGATGGCGTTTGAGAAAGATGTTCTGTTTTTGTTGCCCCTGGCGTTTCCCGATGCCAAGCAAGGCTCGGGGGACTTTTTTTGCCCCGACTGCGTGACGGTCAACGGGTTGCTGGCCTACCACCCTCATCTGCGCGACCGGATCGAGGTGAAGTCGGCTCCCTTCGCGCGCCCGCGGCAGGAGATCATTGCCCTGTTGGGGCCGGATCATCAGGGGTGCCCGGTGCTGGTGTTGCCGGAGGAGGCTCCACCTGAGAGTGCCCCGGTGCGCCGGTCGATCACCGGCAGGCAGTTTGTTGCCGGGGCGATGGACATCGGGGATTACCTGGCGAGAAAGTATGGCACGCCGGTGCCGCACCGGTAACCAACAGCTCGCAGGGTTTTTATGAAGACGCCAATGCTTCCCATGCTCCTGGGCGCCCTGGCCGGGGGCATGGGTTGGGGTATACGCGGGCAGTACGGCCACGAGACTGGCGCCATGATGGCCGGCCTTCTGGTCAGTTCGGTGGCGGCCGTTTTGTTCTGTGGACATGCTTCGGGCTTTGGGACCCTGCGGGCCATCGCCTGGGGAACCTTGGGTATGGGCATTGGCGGTTCGATGACCTATGGCCAGATCATTGGCTGGACACAAAACACTGGAAATGTCGGAAATTGGAATGCCTGGGCCTGGGGCATGCAAGGTTTGGCTGTCACCGGGGCCATCTGGATCGGTTTTGGCGGCGCCTTTCTTGGAATGGGGCTCGGCGGTAAACGGTACACGGCCACGGAAATGCTGGTGCTGTCGGCATGCCTGCTGGGGCTCTATCATCTGGGGGTCTGGCTGTTCAACCAGCCGTTCGATCCGAAGAATCAGCAATTGCCGTGGTTGTATTTTTCCAACCGACTCGACAAGCCGCGGTTTGAGTGCTGGGGCGGTTTGGGATTGGCCCTGACCGGCCTGCTTGTTTACCTGGCTGGCAAAAACGACACGCTGGGATGGAGACTGGGGTTGTTCGGGGTGCTGGGCGGCGCGCTGGGTTTTCCTGGCGGGCAATGTTGGCAGTCGTGGCACGCGTGGAACCGGGAGTGGATTGCAACGACTTGGTTTGGCTCGTGGGCCAAACTGATCAACTGGTGGAACCTGATGGAGATCACCTTTGGCATGGTGATGGGGGCCACGCTGTTGCTCGGGTTGTGGTGGATCCGGGCGAGGATTCATCCGGCGAATCTGGAGTGCGAGCTTTCTCAAGCGAAGGCCACCGATGGGTGGTTCCTGTTCGCGCACCTGACCCTGCTCAGCCTGGCTGAATTCCTGGAAGTGCCGTTGCTGAACACCTGGTACGGCTTGGGGCTGGTGATGGTGGTGCTTCCGCTGGTGGCCTCGGTGGAGTCTTGCCGTTGGCCGGGGTGGGTTGTCGGGCCGGTGGTGGTGTTGCCGATCGCCGGAAAAACCTTGCGGCATATGGTGGAAAGGCCAGGTGAGTTGTCGGCAATGGATGGCCTGGTTTACCTGGTGGCACCCATGGTGGTCGCCTTTTGCTTTGCCTGGCGGTTGAACCGGAAAGTCCGCCACGGATGCGATGGGTCTGGTGTTGGATGCCGGGTCTTGGTGTTCGGCGCCTGGATGTTCTTTTTGTTGAACTTCGCGTTCTTTGATTATCCCTGGCCCTGGCTGCCATGGACGGGACGCACCCCCAGTGCGCTTGTGTATGTGGTGTGCCTGGCGGGTTTGAGTTGGTTGGCGCTGAGTCACAGAGTGAAAGAGGTTGCTTGAACAAACCAAGGTACCTATTGCCAATCTTCCAATGTCAAACCTGGAATCCTTCGGAATTCACTAGAGTTGTGGGTTACCAATGTCGCATCATTCGCCATTGCTATCGACGCAATAATCAAATCATTCGGGCCAATCATTTGGCCAGAGGCCTGCAGATCAGAACGAATCCTTGCATAGTGGCGAGCAGCCTTCTCATCGAAGGCGAGACAAGGAAAAGCTTTCTGCAAAAGGGCTATAGCCTTTTGATTGGCGGCTTCATTGGCTTTGCCGCTTCGGATGGCACCGTAAAGAAGTTCCGCCAGAACCATGGAGCAAATGAAAACCGAATCTTGCTGGGTGGACAGGATCCGAAGGGTGCCTTTGATTCTGGGCCGTTCCTCAAATGGTCAACAAATGCGTTTGTATCGAGGAGATATTTCAATTCAGCGGATTACTGTCTTCAGGTGGCCCGATTGGATCCTCCACAAAATCTCCCTGCCAAGAACCAGCGGTAGCCAAGACCGCGGCTTTCCACGATTCGGCTTTGGGCATATTTTTTTTGTTTGAAGACGGTTCTATGGTGATCAGGACTTGCTGGCCGGCTTCCTCGGTGCCCAGAGGAAGGTCCACCCGAAGGATGCCACCGGTTCCGACCGTCTGTTCAATTTGAATGCGATTCATGGGGATTACTTCCTCCTCCAATACTAAATTATATCCGCGCCAGGTCTTAAAAGACAATTGGTTTGGAGCCGATTCGGCGGGAGGTAACGGGTACGGATCAGGCCAAGGCGTCGCGGAGGATGGAGGCATTGGCGACGAGGGGGGAGGGGCGGGCGGTGCGGTCCATGAGGGTGGTTTCGGGGTCGAAGCCGAGCAGGTGGTAGATGGTGGCGAGTATGTCCTTGGGGCTGATGGGGCGTTCGGCGACGGTGCCGGCGATGCGGTCGGAGCGCCCGATGACGCGGCCGCGGGCGATGCCGCCGCCGGCCAGCGCGATGCTGTAGACCTGCGCCCAGTGGTCGCGGCCGCCCCCGGCCACTTTTTGGATTTGCGGGGTGCGGCCGTGTTCGCTGAGGCAGACCACCAGGGTCTCGTCGAGGAGGCCTCGCTCGTCGAGATCCTCGAGCAGGCCGGCAAGGGCGTGGTCGAGGCCGGGGAGCAACTCGTCCTTCATGCGGGGGAAGTGATCCCAGTGGGTGTCCCACCCAGTACCGGCCAAGCCGTATTCATCCCAGAAGACGCTGACAAAGCGGCTGCCGGCCTCGACCAGGCGGCGGGCGGCGAGAGCTGATTGGCCGAACAGGGTTTCGCCGTAGCGCTCGCGCGCCTTGACGGGTTCCTGACGCAGGTCGAGGGCGTCGCGGACGCGTTTGGAGCGGAGCAGGTCCATGGCGGAGGCGCGCTGGCGGCTCATGGCGGGGGCGCCCGGGATGGATTCGAAGCGGGGCTGGGCGAGCTCGAGTTGCTGGGCCAGGCTGATGCGGTTGCTCAGTCGATCGAGCACCACGGAGTCATCGTTGGCGCCATCCCCCTCACTGAGGGTGAAACGGCAGTCGGAGTTGACGCCCCGGTAAGGTTCGGGGGCTTCCCAGACTTTTTCCTGCAGGGTTTTTTTGGCGTTACGGGTGCCGTGGCCGATGAAACGGGTCCAGGTGGGGCTGTATTCACCGCCGAGGAAGGCGGGGTAGGGGCCGGCCCGCTGCACCTCGCCGACGCGTTGGCTGGAGAACGGGAACGGAAGGGCGAGGTTGTCGGGGATGGGGGCCTTGCTGCCCCGGGAGCGGAAGAGGTAGTCGACCACGGAGCCGATGTACGGCCAGTGTCGGGCGTCACGGGGTGCCAGTTCCATGGCGACATCGATGGTGGGCACGCCGGTGGTGGCGAAGGCGACGCCGTGGATGGGGTGCTGGTGGGTGACGCTACGGAGGATGGTCATTTTGTCCGCCACGCGGGCTAGGCGGGGCAGGCGATCGCAGAAGCGGACGCCCGGGATGCTGGTGGGCATGTGGCCAAACTCGCCACGGATCTCGACCGGGGCATCCGGCTTGGGATCGAAGGTTTCCAGCTGGCTAGGGGCGCCGTAGAGGTAAAGCAGAATGCAGGATTTGGCCTTGGGGCTGGAACCGGCGGCCTGAACCTTGAGCAGGTCGGCCAGACTGATGCCCGCCAGGGTGGACCCGCCAATCTGCAGCCAATCACGCCGGCTGAGGCCGGAACAGGCTTGTCGGCGGGAACCAAGGATCCGGATCATCAAAGACCTCCGGGGAGAGCCGGAAGGAAGTCAGGCAGGCTTCCCAAGTCTACCTTTTTGGCCGGTGGCCGCAAGGCAAAGGGAGCATCCGGACCGCTTTTCCGGGGCCCGGAGACAGCCTGATTTGCCTAACCGGCATAGGGGTGACCCAAGGGAGGCGCCCCGCCTTTTGTTTTTTCGGACCGAAAGGGGGCCCGGCAGCAGTCTGAGGCAGTGGGATCGGGGTATAACCAAGGCAATCTTCGGAGGGATTCGCATGCGTTTGGGAAGCCTTGGTTTGATGGCGTTGCTGGGGATTTGCGCCGGCGTGCGGGGGGATGCCCTGGACCGGATGACCGCCGAGAAGTTGGCGGCGGTGCGGGCCAGCGTGGCGGAGTGGGCCAAGCAGCGGCAGGAGGTGGCCCGGCCCGGACCCTGGAAGGAATTCCGCGCCAACCTGCATGTGCACTCGGCGTTCTCGCACGACAGCCGGGGGAAGATCGACGACATCGTTGCCTCGGCCAAGAAGGCGGGCACGCAGGTGCTGATGTTCACGGAGCACCCGGCGGCGCACTATGACTTTGTCAAGGACGGGCACCAGGGGATGCGGGATGGTGTGTTGATGGTGCCCGGGGCGGAGGAAGCGGGGCTTTTGGCGTATCCGTTGAAACCGGTGCCCAAGGCGAGCGGAACGGTGGAGATGGCCAGCCTGGTGAAGCGGACGGGTGGCCTGAATTTTTTGGCGCACCTGGAAGAGCGGATGGAGGTGGAGAGCCCGGATTTGACGGGGGTGGAGATCTACAACATCCACGCGCTGTTCAAGGAGCAGAAGCGGCTGGTCTCGTCGATGAAGAACCCGATCTGGCTGGCGAATGCGGCCAAGATGATCAACCAGTATCCGCAGGAGGCCTATTCAACGCTGCATGATTATCCCGCCAATTACCTGAAGCGTTTTGACGAGCTGTGCCAGAAACGGCCGCACACGGGCGTGTCGGCGAATGACGCGCACCAGAACATCGGGCTGGTTTTGCGGTTGGGGGAAAAAGGCAAGGTGGTGGTGGAGGACGCGCTGGGGGAAAAATTGCTGGAGATCGACCGGCTGGTGGCCGGAGCGGTGGCGAAGATTCCGGCGGACGCGAAGCCGGGGGATGTGGTGCTGAAGCTGCAACTGGACCGGTATGAGAACGCGTTGCGTCACGCGGCGACGCATCTCCTGTTGCGAGAGCAGACCCGCGAGCAGGTGTGGGACGCGCTGGAGAATGGCCGGGCGTTTGTGGGTTTTGACTGGATGGCCGATTCCACCGGATTCCAGTTGGCAGCCTATGCCTGTTACCAGCGCCATGAGCTAGGGGCGAAAATACCATTTGAAAGCGGGCTAAAACTGGTAGGACAAGCCCCGTTGCCCGGTGACTGGAAAGTGATCCGCAACGGGGAAGTGGTGAAAGAGGCCGCAGGGCGCGGGCTGGAGATGGAATTGAGGGAGCCGGGGGTGTACCGCGCGGAGGTGTGGCTGGATATTGCCGGGGAAAAGCGGGTGTGGATTTTGTCGAACCCGATCTATGTGCGCTGAGGATTCCATGCGAGCGATTCTTTGGATGGTGGTGTGTGGGTGCCTGCTGGGTGCTGACGCGCCGGAAGGGTTGAAGCCGGGCATGCCAGCGGCGGAGGTGAAAAAGGCGCAGGAGGCATGGGCGCGCCATCTGGGCCAACCCGCCAACAAGCGGGTGCAGGTGTTGCACGGGGTGGAACTGGAACTGAGCCTGGTTCCCCCCGGGGAAATGGTGATGGGCAGCCCCGAGGCGGAAAACAAGGACAACGGTGCGGAGTTGCCCCACGAGGTGGCGCTGACCAAGCCCTGGTATGCCGGTGTGCACGAGGTGACGCAGGCCCAGTGGGAGGCGGTGATGGGGGGCAATCCATCGCGCTTCAAAAAAGAGGGGGCGGAGAAAGCGGCTTTCCCGGTGGAGAATGTGTCGCACAACGATTGCCAACGGTTTGTGGAAAAGCTGCGGGCTCTGACTGGATTGCCCTTTCGTCTGCCCACGGAGGCGGAGTGGGAATACGCCGCCCGGGCAGGGACCAATACCCCCTTTTGGTGGGGGGAGAGCCTGAACGGCAAGGAGGCCAACTGCAACGGTGGTAAACCGTTTGGCACGATGGAGCCGGGCCCGGCTGTGGGCAGGCCGTGCAAGGTGCGGGCGTATGCGGCCAACCCGTTGGGCCTGTATGACACGGCGGGGAATGTGTTTGAGTGGTGTGCTGACTGGTATGGCAAATATGACCCGGCGCAGGGGGGTGCCCCCCAGGGGCCGCAGGCCGGCAAGTACCGCGTGGTGCGGGGAGGATCGTGGGGTAGCCCGGCGAACCTGTGCCGGTCTGGCCGGCGGGTGTTCAATGACCCGGCCAGCCCGGGGAGCAGCATCGGCATCGGGCTGCGGTTGGCGCTGGATGTGCCTGCCAAGGCCTCGAAGGTTGGGGCGGTGGATGTGAGCCGGTTGTTGGTGCTGGGGAACAGTGTGACCCAGCATGGGCCCCTGAAGAGCGTGAGCTGGGAGCACAACTGGGGCATGGCGGCCAGCGCGGCGGACAAGGATTTTGCGCACTTGCTACGGGGGCATCTGGCCCGGGCATCTGGCGGGGCGGTGGAACTGCGGGTGAAAAACATCGCGGGGTTTGAACGGAACCTGATGGCATATGACCTGGCGGCGGAATTGAGGGAGGAACTGGCGTATGGGCCGACTGTGATCGTGGTAGCGATTGGCCGGAATGCCAAGGAGCCAGGCACACCCGAAGAGAAGGCCAACTACCGAGCCGCGTACCTTCACCTGTTGAAGACGCTGCTGGAAAAAAGCCAGGCGCGGGTGGTGGTGCGGAGCGAGTTCTGGGCGGAACCGGCCAAGGAGGCCGAGGTGCGGCAGGCTTGCGAGGATGCCGGGGTGTTGTATGTGGACATCGGCGGGCCGGCAGGGGATGCGGCCAACCTGGGCAGTGCCGAGCGGCAGTATGAGCACGCGGGCGTGAGCGGGCATCCGGGGGACAAGGGGATGCAGGTGATCGCGGACCGTTTGTGGGAGGGGATGCGGAAGGGGTGGATGGGCAAGAAGCCATAGGGTTTTGGAACGGTCAGTTGAGTTCTTCCACTGTTTTGACTTTTTCACGAACCAGGGCCAGGAATCGGGAATATTCTTCAGGCGATTCGAAAGCAGAAGCGGGGTTCCAATAGGAATCGGACGGACCTTTGAAGAGACCAGTGCCCATGGGTGCTATTTTTGCACGGATAATTCCGGACCAAGGGGTTTCCACGGTTCGAATGTTTGTCTTGATGACATATTTTTCGGGAAATATTTCCAGATGATGCACGAAGTCAAAACCTTGCTTTTTAAGCCTTTTGAACCATCCCTTGGCGGCCAGGTAAAGAAGCAAATTGAGCAACTGTCTTCGAAATAATAATCCGCCAAACCCCAGCAGGCTCACATAGTCGAAAATGCCAGTAGATTGAAACTCAGTCGTGATGCGCCAGATTATGGCAGCAAACATCAAGAAGAAAACGGTATTGCAGGCCCAGGTTTTAAAGGGGCCGAGTGTCGGTGGATTCAGTTGGCGATAAGACTCCATGTAAGTCTGGGCGCTTGCCGTGTAGATGGCGACGATCGGTTTTTCTTCCGGTAGAGTTGCCGTACCAACGGTTACTTCCATTTTTGTGGGCTTCCTCAAATCGATTCCGGGATCACGAAGGCGCCGCGGCCTTTGCGGCCGAGGAGGGCGTTGGCTTCGGGATCGGTGGGGATGGATTCGGTGGCGGGGTCGAATTTCAGGGGGCGGCCGAGGCGGCTGGAGAGGTTGCCGAGGTGGGCCAGCGTGGTGCTGTGGTGGCCCTCGAGGATGTCGCAAGTGGTTTTGGCTTTGCCCTGGCAGGCGGCCAGGAAGTTCTCGAGGTGGGGCATTTCGCTGAAGGAGGCTTTTTTCTCAAAGGCCAGTTTGTTGCCACGCTCGATCACACGCCAGCCGCCGCGGCCCAGGACGAGGTAAGCCTCGGTGCCGTAGAAGACGACGCCGTTCTCGTAGCCTTCCATGTGGTAGGGCGTCCAGAGGCGTTGGTCGAAATGCAGGACCTTGGGTGAACCGGGGAAGGTGAAGACGACGGACTGGGTGTCGGGCGTTTCCTGGGTGTCGCCCTGGAAGAAGAGCTTGGTGCCGAAGCCGTGGACGCTGTCGGGTGTCTCGACGCCAAGGCCCCAGCGGGCGATGTCGAGATCGTGCACGCCATCGTTGCCCATGTCGCCGGTGCCGTAGTCCCAGTACCACCGCCAACCGTAGCTGTATCGGTTGGAATTGAAGGGCCGTTCGGGTGCGGGGCCTTGCCAGATGTCCCAGTTTAGCGTGCCTGGTGCGGAGCTATCTGGTACGGCGGGGACGCGGCGACGGAGTTGGCTGTTGAAGGCGCGGGCCATGTGGACGGCGCCGAGCTTGCCGGATTGCACATAGCGGATGGCCTCGATCATGTGGGGCGAGCTGCGGCTCTGCGTGCCGACCTGGACGACCCGGTTGTGTTTGCGGGCGGCCTGCACCATGCGACGGCCCTCGGTGATGTTGTGGGAGCAGGGTTTTTCGACATAGACATGCTTGCCGGCCTGGCAGCCCCAGATGGAGGCCAGGGCGTGCCAGTGGTCGGGCGTGGCGATAGCGATGGCATCGATCGATTTATTTTCGAGCAGCTTGCGGATGTCTTGCACGCATTCGGGGGTGACCCCGCCCTGCAGGTCGGCCACCTGTTTGGACTGGGTGGCGAAATACTCGGTGTTCACATCGCAGAGGTGGGTGACCTGGCTGTTGGGAAGTTTGGCAAAGCCGGAAAGCAGCGTCTTGCCGCGGCCCCGGATGCCGACCACGGCGACATGGAGGCGATCGGACGGGGCGGCCTTGGCTGCCGGTTTGATCCACGGGGCCACGGTGGCCATGGTGGCCAATTGGGCAGTCCACCGGGCGGCTTGGCGACGGGTGATGGTCATGGTTTTACCGTTTTTGGGATAGGTTTGCAATTTGGACCGAGTGTACGGCTGGGCCTGGGTAATTGCCAGAAGGCAGGTTGGTTTTTCTGGAGGGGATTGGGGGTGCCGCAGTCGTTGGGCAAATGATGGACAAAGCGATTGGAAATGGGTGCACGGCCCTGCACCCAGGGTGGCGGCTCGTTGAGCTCGCCTTACCCTGGGCTAAGTTCTACAACCCCTACAGGGTTGAATTTGTGCCCAGCGAGCATACCCGCCCCTTCACCCCCCCCGTGGCGGGAGGGGAACAGGCGTTTAACCTCACCCTTTGCCCTGCGGGCATTTCCCTCTCCATGCATGGAGAGGGAAAATTTGTTTGGGAAACCCCTGGCGGGTCTGTGCCGCGATGGGCCGGGGCGCGCGGCTGGGGCATCGCGATCCGATGTGACACAGAGCGGACCAGGGGTTGGCCGGGTTTATCATCCCGGCCGGAAAACCGCTTTTTGGGCGGTGAGCCACCTGAGAGCCAGAAACGCATCCTTGGATGGGTCGCCGGAAAGGAACCAGAGTAATCCAGAGCGCGGTTCCGGGGTCGGAAGGTCCCGGAGTGGTCGCACCCCTTGGCGCCAGACTCCCGCCGTTGGCGCGCGGTTGGGCGGAGGGCTTGGAGAGCCATGGGGAACATCCAACACGCCTCCGCAGGTTTAGCCGGGCCGACGGTCCGCCGCCACCGTGGCGACGAATCCGGCAGGGCTGAGCAAACCAGCCATGGCAGTCGATTGTTGAGATCGAAAGACACGGGCCGCCGTGGAATCGGGTCAGGTGGCGTCAGGCGGGGCTTGCTGGCCATGCAATCCGGACTGGCTTCTATCCCTCTCCACATGATTGGATTGTTGACGCACAGGTGGCGATGTTCAGAGAGCAGTTGGGGAAAATTTTGGAAAAATATTTGATGAAAATGGGAATGTGTTGGTGCGTAGGTGCTGAGATTTGAGGGAAATTTTTCACCCCGAAGGCGCGAAGGGCGCGAAGGATTTTTGTCTTTTTTTTGGCGAGCCGTGCGCGGGAGTGCACGGGTTCTGGTGCTGACGGAATGCAGGAACTTCACCAAGAAGGTCAAAATTGTAAGAATGGAAAGAAAAACGGTTTGGGAGAACAGGTTGAATAAATTCCCAGGCTGGTCATAGTACTGCGCTCCAGCGTGGGAAGGTTCGGAGCCAATGCTAGCAGGATTTGCCCATGGCGAGTCGCAGGCCTCATGGTTCGGCGTTGCTGTAATTGACACTTTGCTTAGCCAAGGGATTCCCTTTTGGCGAAAAATTCGAAGACAGTTTAGACTTCCACTGTCAGGGAGGTTGTGGCACAAGAAGGTTCCGTAGATTATTTCACTTGGCCGCTATCGGCCGGTTATGCCGTTATGGTTTCCGAATGCGCACCCTGGAGTCCCCATGCTCTGCCGAGTCTTCCCGGTCGCGGTTGCTGTCGTCATGCTACTGGGCGCGAGGTCGACGGTTCTCGCCGCGGACAAACCCAACGTGTTGTTCGTCATCGCCGACGACCTGACAGCAGAAGCCGTGTCGTGTTATCGCGATGCTGCGTCCGCGACACCCGCGATCGATTCGCTGGCCGCACGGGGAACCCGTTACGCGCGGGCGTATTGTCAGTTCCCGGTGTGCGGCCCGTCGCGAGCGTCGTTCATGTCCGGGTACTACCCGCATGGGTCGGGGACAATGGGCTATGTCAGCGGACGGAAGCAAATCGGCCCCGATCGACTCACGTGGTCGCAACATTTCGCCAAGCATGGGTATCGCACCGCGCGTGTCGGGAAGATTTTTCATATGGGGGTACCGGGCGACATTGAAACCGGTTCGGACGGCGCTGATGATCCAGCTTCGTGGCATGAGCGATTCAACAGCAAGGGGCCGGAGTGGAAAGCGAAAGGCGACGGCGAGTTGTTGGAGAACAACCGGGACGGCAAGAAACCGGTGAAAGGCGGGAACACCCTCGAACTGGTGAAAGCGGACGGCGACGATCTCGTCCACGCGGACGGCAAGACCGCCCAGAAGGCGTGTGAACTGCTGGAGCAGTACAAAGCGGCTGGTAAGCCTTTTTTCCTGGCGGTCGGTTTTGTTCGCCCGCATGTACCATTTGTCGCTCCTCGCAAGTACTTCGAGCCGTATCCGTGGGAGAAGGTGGCACTGCCAAAGAAGATACCGGGCGACTGGGGCGACATTCCAAAAGCGGGCATCAACTACAAGACTAGCCGCAATCTCGACCTGGACGAGACGCGCGAGAAAAAGGGTGTTGCCGCCTATTACTCGGCGGTCGCTTACCTGGACGCCCAGGTTGAAAAGGTGCTCACCACCCTTCGAGAACAGAAACTTGACCAGAACACGATCGTGATCTTCACCAGTGACCACGGGTTCCACCTGTGCGAGCACGACTTCTGGATGAAGGTGAGTCTGATGGAAGAGTCGGCACGGGTGCCGCTGATCGTAGCCGTGCCCGGTAAGAAACCGGGCGTGTGCAATTCCCTCGCCGAACTGGTGGATCTCTACCCGACTGTCTCCGAGTTGTGCGGGTTACCCGTGCCCGAGCGGATTCAGGGTAAGAGTCTGGCCAAGACACTCGACGACCCGAGGCAGCCGGTTCGGGACGCCGCCTTGTGTGTGAACGGCGGTTCCTTCCTGCTCCGCACCGAAAAGTGGGCCTACATTCGCCACGGTCGGAACGGGGAAAACGGCAAGCAACTGTACGACATGGAGAAGGATCCAAAGCAGTACCGCAACATGGCAGGAACAGAGGAGGCGGCCGGGGCGCTTGAGGAACTGGATGCCGTACTGACGCGCCGACTCAAGGAAGTGGAAGACAGCGACATTCGGCGCGACGGGCAAAAGAAGTAACGGGAAACCTGGGACGCCTGAAACGACTTTTGGATAGCTCATGCCCCAACGAGCCCACTTTTTTCGACTACTGAGTTTGTGCTTTTACCCGGCGCGGAACCGGCGGATACCAGAGATCGCGTAGCTTAAAGTCGGAAGCGTTCTCACCGACGAATTCTGCCAAAGCAACCCTTGCTGCCATAACGCGGCGTTCAATTTTCCCAAACCGAACTTGTTCGACATCCCCAACGACCCCGCCCCGACCACATGGGCCAGGCCACGGAAATGAGTAGCTTTGCAGTTTGTATTCATGGGAAGAATGTGAAAGATAAGCCGTAGTTCGGTGAGCCGAAAAAGATGGGCCACCCGAATCATTTCGGCAACACTCCGTGCCTGAACAAGGTCCGGGACCAGCAAAAGATGAGGCTTACAGGTCTGGTGTGCCTGCCTGAGCAGGGCAAACCCGTCAAGTTCCGCAATGTTTTGGGGGTTTGACCGGAGATGACAAGGTTTTTTTTTAAAACCGGGCGCAGGAAGATGCTATTACAGATCCTCAGGATCCTTAGAAATGCGCATCAGGTCCGCAGCGCGGTAACCGTTCTTGTCGCGGCCATCGGAAGGGAGTTGTCATCCCGGCCTTTTGCGAGGAGAATTGATTCTGTCGTTTTTGCCGACCCGGTGTGATCGGGACTTGATGAGGAAACCGTTATGCGATCAGAACGAAGCCCGTCGGGTGAAGTTTCCCGTCGTGATTTCCTAACTGTTGGTGTGATTGCCGCCGGTTTTCCCGCCATAGCATCCGCCGCCGATCCGCTTTCGCACCGACAGGCCAGCGGGATCAAGGTCGGGGAGGTGACAGACACGACCGCGACCATCTGGGTTCGGCTTACCGCTCAGAGTGCCCGAAACGACAACGGGCCGAAGATCGTCGGGAGAAACACGAAAGACGACTCGCCACTGGCTGATGCGGATGTGCTGAAACTTCACGGCGGATGCCCCGGTGCCCCCGGCCGTGTCCGAGTGCGGTACGGCAGCAAGCCCGAACTCAACGACGCGAAAACGACCGCCTGGGTCGATGTGACCGAGAAGACTGACAGCACCCACCAGTTCACGCTGGCGGGGCTACCGGCCGACTCGGTCGTTCATTACGCAGTGGATACGACCGACCCGGAGAAGACGCCGCACGGGTCGCTCACGGGAACATTCCGCACCGCGCCGAAGCCCGACGCCGACGCCGAGGTCGCGTTCGCCGTCGTCACCTGCCAGATGTACGCCGATCTCGACCACCCCGACGGTTTCCATATCTACCCGGCAATCCGCGCCCTGGCGCCCCGGTTCGTCGCATTCACCGGCGATAACGTCTACTACGACAGCGAGCGCCCGCGGGCCGTAACCCCCGCGCTTGCCCGGTACCACTGGGAGCGGATGTACAGCCTGCCCCGGCACGCGGAATTGCTCCGCACGGTCGCCAGCTACTGGGAGAAGGACGACCATGACTGCCTCAAGAACGACTCGTGGCCGGGCCAGAAGATGGGTGACCTCACCTACGAGGAGGGGCAGCGAATCTTCCGCCAGCAGGTGCCGGTGGGCGGGACCATCTACCGCACCTTCCGGTGGGGGAAGCACCTGCAGGTGTGGCTCACCGACGGACGCGACTTCAGGTCGCCTAACTCTATGAAGGACGGACCGGACAAGACCATCTGGGGCAAGGAACAGAAGGCGTGGCTGTTCCGCACACTCAAGGCGAGCGACGCGGCGTGGAAGGTGATCATCACACCGACGCCGCTCGTAGGGCCGGATCGCGGAGGCAAAGGCGACAACCACGCGAACAAGGGTTTCCAGACCGAAGGGGACGAGGTCCGGGCGTGGATCAAGACCAACACGTCGGGCAACACGTTCACCATCTGCGGCGACCGGCACTGGCAGTATCACTCGGTGCACCCGACGACCGGGTTGAACGAGTTCTCGGTCGGTGCGGCCAGCGACGCGCACGCGGGTGGGTCGCCCGGCAAGGACAAGAACTACCACAAGTTCCACCGTGTGAAGGGGGGGTTCCTGTCAGTGACCGCCCGAGAGACGGCGATCATCTTCCGGCACCACGACGTCCAAGGCAAGGTGGTTTACGAGTATGTGGCAAAGGCCGTCTGAGAAAAACCGTTTCGTTATCAGGACACGCCAGAATTTGATTCCCGTGCCTCTTTCCATCACCTCATTCGCCCTTCAGCTTCGCGTATCGATCTGAGTGGCGAACGCCGCCGACCCGATCGCGGGAATGAAGCACACCATTGTTTTCGTACCGACCGACGAGGGTGCTGAGTTTAGGATAAATTTTTCACCAGGAAGACGCGAAGGGCGTGAAGGATTTTTGTCTTTTTTGGCGAGCCCGTGCGCGGGAGTGCACGGGTTCTGGTGCAGACTGGAAGCAGGATTTACACAACGAAGACCCCCAGCCGGCGAGGATTTTTGTCTTTGTTTTGGTGAGCCGAGGTGCGGGAGCACCCGGGCCGCTGGTGCTGACGAAAAACAAGAATATTTGCAGGGTTTGCGTTCAACAGAAAAACACCGGCGGCGTCTTTGGGAAAAGTGGACTACAAATGGTCCATAATCGTTGCTGCAGGCAATGTCGACCGCCAAAGTGCCTGTGAGCAAACAACATTCCTCATTGTTTTTCCAGAAATTGGTGGCTGGCGAAAGTTGAGTTTACTTTTGAGCGCTTGGCACTTTACCGCCTTCGCTGTGCCAGCGGGCGAGGCGGGCGATGGCGGTGTCGAGCGTGAGGACGGGCTGGTAGCCGAGGTCGGTTTGGGCGGCGGCGAGGTTGAACCAGTGGGCGGTGGCGAGTTCGCGGGCGACGAAGCGGGTCATGGGGGGTTCGCCGGGGAGGCGGAGGCAGGACCAGGCGAGTTCTGCGGCCACACCGGCGGCGTAGGCCAGCTTGGGTGAGATGGTTTTGGTGACCGGTTGTTCGCCCACGGCGGCCAGCAGGCGGTTGACCAGTTCCCACAGGTTGGTGGGTTGGCCGTTGGCGATGAAGTAGGCCTTGCCGGCGCAGGGCGCGCCGGGCGCCAGGCGCTGGAGGGCCAACAGGTGGGCGTGGGCGGCGTTTTCCACACAGGTGGTGTCGACCAGGCCGCCGGGGCCGACGCGGCGCAGACGGCCGGCACGGGCGCGCGCGGCGAGGCGGGGCAGCAGGTGCGGATCGCCCGGGCCCCAGATGAGGTGGGGCCTGAGGGCGCAGACAGCCAGCGTGGGTGAGTTGGCGGCAAGCGCCTCGCGTTCGGCCACGGCTTTGGTGCGGCTGTAGAGGCTCTCGTAGTGGTTGGGGTAGGGCGTGGATTCATCGATGCCCTGCTGGTCGCCATGGTGGAAGACGACGCTGGGAGAGCTGGTGACCACCAGGCGGGGAATGCCCTCGGCCCGGCAGGCGGACAGGACATGGCGGGTGCCGAGGACATTTGGGCGCCAGTAGTCGCCCAGGCTGCCCCAGATGCCGGCCTTGGCGGCGACATGGCAGACGGCATCGCACCCGGCCACGGCGCGGCGGACGGCCAAGGGATTTTCGAGTGAGCCGGTGGCCTGCTCGATGCCGAGGGTGTCGAGGGTGGGGTAGCGGCGGCGGGACAGGTGGCGGACCCGGTAGCCGTGCTCGACCAGCAGGCGGGCGACGGCTCCCCCGAGGAAGCCGCCGGCGCCGGTGACGAGGACGCGCTGGTTCATCGCATCACCCGGTTGTAGTGCGTGGTGAGCGCCTCGCGCTGGATCTTGCTGTTATGCCGTTTGTCCACCGGGATGGCCTTGTGGCGGACCACCGTTTTCACCGCCTTGGTGGCGGGGCAAGCCTTCAGGCGGGCGCGCACGCCGGCCAAGACCTTGTCGGCATCGGCACCGGCAGTCACCTCGATGGCGAGGACAGGTTTCTGGTCGGGAGGCGGGCCCACGCCCACCAGTCCGGCGCGGGAGACGCCGGGTTCCTCGAGGGCGACCGATTCGACCGCGTCGGCGGGGAGGTCGCCCGCCGCGGTGTGGACGCGCTGGGATTTGCGGCCGAGGAACCAGATGCGGCCGAGGGAATCGAGATAGCCCAGGTCGCCCATGCGGTGGAACAGGCGGCCCTCCAGCGTGAGCTTGTGCCGGGCGTCCATGTCGGGCCGATTGAAGTAGGAGCGGGTGACCTGGTCGCCGGCGACGGCGATCTCGCCAACTTCACCGGGGGATAGCACCCGGGGTGGGTTGGCCGGATCGAGCGGGCTATCCTGCAGGGCGAGGATGCGGACCGTGGCGCCGGGTGCCGGCCAGCCGACGCAGGTGCCCTTGCCCTGTGCGGTGAGCTGGCTGGTGGTTTCGAGAATGTCGGCACTGCCGATGCAGGCGACGGGGAGCGCCTCGGTGGCGCCATAGGGAGTGTAGACCTGCGCGGTGCGGGCCAGGTGCGGGGTGAGGCGGCGCAGCAGGGGCGCGGGGACCGGGGCGCCGGCGGACACGACACGCTTGAGGCGCTGAAGGCCGCCTGCGGCCACGCCGGGATGCGTGAGGAGGCGGTTGAGCAGGGCCGGGGAGCCGAAGAGGTTGTCCACCTGGTGGGAGCGGATGGCCTGGAGCAGGTAGGCGGGGTTGGCGCTGCCGGGGCGGGTGAAATCCATGCGCGGGATGATGGCGCGCATGCCCAACAGCGGGGCGTAGAGGCCGAAAAGGGGGAAGGTGGAAAGGTCGTTCTCGCCGGGCCGGATGTCGAGCATGCGGCCGAGGGCATCGCACTGGGCGAGGAAATTGGCCTGGGTGTAGAGGGCGCCCTTGGCGGGGCCCGTGGAGCCGCTGGTGAAGAGGATGCCGGCGGGACCGCCATCGTGATAGGCGGGGGCCGGGCCGGCTGGCAGGCGCGTGATGGAGCGGACGCCGGGGAAAAAGCCGCCGACGCGTAGGACCCAGCGGACTTTGGGGCACCAGCCGAACAGCTTGCGGGCCAGGAGGGCCTTGGGCGAGCCGATGAAGGCGACGGGATCGGCTTGTTTGAGGCAGGCGGAGAGGCCCTTGATGCCCATGCCCGGGTCGATGAGGACCATGACGGCGCCCACATGGAGCAGACCGTGCATGAGGGCGAAGAAGCGGGGGCCGGGGGGGACCAGCACCGCCACGCGGTGGCCGGGCTGGATGCCGAGGGCGGCCAGGCCGGCGGCGATGCGCGCGGCCTCGTCAACCAGGCGGGTGGCGCTCCAAGATTCGGCGATGCCGCCAGTGGCGTTGAGCGAGAGGATGGCGGGATCGCCAGCGGTGGCGGACCGGGTGACCACCGAGGCCAGCCGCCAGGCGACATTGACGGGTTCTGTAGTGGCGGTGTCAGGGGGCGGAGTCATGGCCGGACCCCAGGAAGTTCCGGATTTCCGCCAGGCAGGGCTGGAGCACATCTTCCAGCAGCCAGTGGCCGGCCTGCGGGTATTCCACCACGCGGGCATCGGGCCGGCGGGCGCGCCAGGTGTCGAGGAACGGCTTGGTGAAGACGAAGTCCTTCATGCCCCAGAGGACGAGAAGGGGTTTATCGGCCAGTTTGCCGAGGTGATCGGAGGTTGCCTGCACCAGGGGCCAGGAGGGGTGCCTTGGGCCGAGGGGGATGTCCTCGACGAACCGGAGGGTGGCCTCGCGCTCGAGCCAGGTGGTGTAGGGGGCGGTGAAGCCGGTGACGGCCTCGGGGCTGAGTGGTTGGACGGTGCCGTAGCGGATGGCGCCGCGGACGAAGGCGTTGCCACCGCGGATGAGCAACGCGCCGAGGCCCGGGGTGCGGGCCAGGCGGAGCGACAGCGGGATGGAGGCGCCGGGGGGCAGGCCGAACCCGGCGGTGTTCATCACCACGATGCGTCGGACGCGTTGGGGATGGCGAACCGCCCAGGCGAGGCCGATCATGCCGCCCCAATCGTGCACGATGAGGTCGACCGGACCCTCGGGAGCCAGGTGGTCCATCAGGCGGGTGAAATCAGCGACGCGGTCCTGGAGCTGGAAGCTGTAACCATCGGGTGCCAGGTCGGACAGGCCGCAACCGACATGGTCGGGCACCAGGACCCGGCGGTTGGTGGAGAGGGGTTCGACGAGGCCGCGGTAGAGGAACGACCAGGAGGGGTTGCCGTGCACCATGACCACGGCCGGGCCGGAGCCGCGGTCGACCGAGTGCATCCAGGCGCCGTGCGGCTGGCGGAAGAATTTGCCGGGATAGCCTACAGGGACCCGGGTGAGGCGGTCAAGCACGAGCCGGGCGCGCCACGGGGGCGTGGTGGTGGCGAGGGAGGCATCGATCGTGGCCACGGGAACTGTCACCAGCGCACCCCCAGCATGAGGCAATTGAGACCGCTGCCAATGCCGAGCAAGG
>Ga0222712_10001883_pt1 | contig 25010 bp, 39 predicted proteins | sample C33_657DmetaG_FD_165043 | JGI IMG/M metagenome (GOLD analysis project Ga0222712, IMG submission 165043) | Estuarine water microbial communities from San Francisco Bay, California, United States - C33_657D | ecosystem: Environmental > Aquatic > Marine > Unclassified | place: USA: California... | reverse complement strand
AAGTGATGGAACCTCATGATGAGTTTATTAGTCGATCCGAAGTGCAGTATATGATCGACCAGGCTATTGACAAACACAATAAAACTGCTACAATAATCTCAGCAGCAATCGGTTCGGTTCTGCTTTTCTTTTATGCTCACGGTGTGATTGCTATTATAGATAGAGTACGATGAGACACCTTGCTGGAGAACTACTCAACAATAACTTGTTTTTATTCTTCTTATGCTACCTCTTGACAATGGTTCCAATCATAGGTATAATGATTATACACAAAAACAAATAACGGAGTGTAGCGCAGCTTGGTAGCGCATCTGTTTTGGGAACAGAGGGTCGTAGGTTCGAATCCTATCACTCCGACTCATAAAACTCACTTTATGATAATGCAAGAAATTTCTGAACTTCAATCATTCACTGTAGAAGAATTCCAATCTGACTTTGACAATCTTATGAACAGAGTAGAGCAAGGAGAATCATTTATCATAACAAGTGAGCACGGTAGCGCAGTTATGGTGCCATATAAAGAAGTGGTACAAGTCTTTGAAGAAGTTGGTGTGAGTGAGGATATAATACGAATACACACCGACCACGAAGAAGGTTCTTGACATAGAGTTCCAGGTCCTCTACAATAGACCTGTCTTTATGGGGGCATAGTTCAACGGTAGAACAGCGGTCTTATAATCCGTATTAGCGCCAGATTAGCGCGAGGTCTGGGTTCGAATCCCAGTGTCCCTATTGCTCCTTTACCAATCTGGTGAATGGACCGTTCTCATAAAGCGGCGAAGGTGGGTTCGATCCCCTCAAGGAGCATAGGACAGAAACACCTCTGTCCACCTTGACTTCTCCAAGTCAAACCCTTATAATACTAAGGTCAACAATCAAGCAAATGACTCTTAATTCTAAATTCAAGAAAGACATCCAAACTCTTCGTGGTGCAGCAAACGGCGATTTTTATCTTGATGTAAAGAATCCGAAACTTTATAAAAAGGTTCGTCGGTACTATGAAAGTGAGGGAGTAGTATTTTCTGGTGATCCTCTGGATGATTATGAAATGCTTATGGAATATGTCTATAGTGATCTTGAATCTGTTGAGGTTGCGTGATGAAAGTAATCAGGAAACCAACTGTTCTTATGGAACGGTTTCCTTATCGTTATATCCAAGTTGGCACTTTGGAAATTAATGGGAAACCTGATTATCGTATTCAAAAGGTAGACTCTTATACTGGACGATACCGTGACATGTATCTTTGTGATAATGAAATGCAGTTGTTAACTGCTATGGAAGACTATGATTATACATGTTGGTTAGATCCAGATCGAGTTCCTTGTTATGTCAGAGACGATGATGAGTAAATAGTCACGGATGGACTTTAACAGCACTGGTCGGGAGCAAAACCCCTTATGTCAAAATCTGATATTCTCAGGTACATTGGCAATGTTCTTCTTTTATCGGGATATTTTTTCTTGTTATGGGGAGATCCAAAGTCTGGGTTATTAGTTAAGTGTATAGGAAATGCATTCGTCATTCCTTTTGCACTTAAGTATAAATTTTGGGACATATTAATACTTTGTGGTTTTTATGCTGCAATTGAGATTCCAAAACTTATACAACTTTTCTTAGTTTCTCAAAACTAAGTGGTGGAGTCAAAATGACCCCTATGAGTTTCTTGCTTCTCTCAAGAGCAAGTGGTGCGGATGGGATCTTACTCCCGCCTGGTTTCCAATTTCCAGTCAAAGAATTGGTGGCGAGCCTGAGTTTATTGAGAGGGGTTTACATTACCCCTCTTTTTTTGTATAATAGATAGTACAGAGATTATTCATTCTTTATGGGTCAATATGTAAAGAAAGCACTTGTGCTTGGTGCTGGTGGATTTATTGGAAGTCACATGGTTAAACGACTTCGAGCAGAAGGATATTGGGTTCGTGGTGTGGATCTTAAGTATCCTGAGTTTTCAAAGACTGAGGCAAATGAGTTTATTATTGGGGACCTGAGAGATGTTGCACTCGTAGAAAGAGTTATTCAATATAAAGGAGATGCAGGAAACTTTTATAAGTTCGTTCCCTCACGATATCTTCAGGCATTTGATGAAATCTATCAGTTTGCTGCTGACATGGGTGGTGCTGGTTTTGTTTTCAGTGGAGAAAATGATGCTGATATTATGCACAACTCCGCAACAATCAACCTAAATGTTCTTGAGTCTGTAAGAAAGTTTAATGATCTTCTTGGTAAGAATGTAACCAAGATCTTCTATTCTGGTTCTGCTTGCATGTATCCTGAGCATAACCAACTTGATCCAGACAATCCTGATTGTCGTGAAGAGTCCGCATATCCTGCTAACCCAGATTCCGAATATGGTTGGGAAAAACTCTTTTCAGAAAGGTTGTACTTTGCTTATCATCGCAACTATGATATTCCTGTACGTGTTGCTCGATACCACAATATTTTCGGACCAGAAGGAACTTGGAATGGTGGTAGGGAAAAAGCACCTGCAGCTATTTGTAGGAAAGTAGCAGAACTTCCTGGTGTTGGTGGAACGATTGAAGTCTGGGGAGATGGTGAACAGACACGTTCTTTTCTCTTTATTGATGAGTGTATTGAAGCAACTCGTCGTATGATGAATTCTAATTTCATCGGACCTGTGAATATTGGTTCCGAAGAAATGGTTACAATCAATCAACTTGTCGATACCGTTTCGAAGGTTGCTGGTGTTCCTGTTAAACGACAACATAAACTTGATGCACCTCTTGGTGTTCGTGGTCGCAATAGTAACAACGATATAATCAGAAAAGAGTTAGGATGGGATTACTCCATGACTCTTGAAGAGGGTATCTCTAAAACTTACGCATGGATTAAAGAACAAGTAGATTCTATTATTTGATTATCATGAACCGCATTCAAAACTATTCCGAACTTGAAACTCGCATTGTTTCTTGGTTAAAAGAATATGCTCAACAATTTAATATTAAATCATTTGTAATTGGTGTTTCTGGAGGCATTGACTCGGCAGTTTCATCAACTCTTGCTGCTAAAACAGGTCTTCCTGTTTATGCTTTGGGTATGCCAATTCATCAGAAGGAAGAACAAGAAACTCTTTCTGATGCTCACCTTGAATGGCTTCAGTCAAACTTTAGTAATGTAATTACAAATAAGTTTGATCTTACCAAAGTTTTTGAAACATTTAAGTTCACCATGAGAGAACTTGGAACTGACACACACGCTCTTGCTAATAGTCGTTCTCGTCTTCGCATGGTAACTCTTTATCAAGTTGCCACATCTGTTGGTGGTATCGTTGTCGGTACAGGAAATAAAGTTGAAGATTATGGTGTAGGGTTTTATACTAAATATGGTGACGGTGGAGTTGATATTGCTCCTATCGCAGATCTCTATAAGACTGAAGTTTGGGAACTTGGCAGGCATTTTGGTGTAGATCAACGCATTATTGATGCCTCTCCTACTGACGGACTATGGGATGATGGAAGAACCGATGAAGATCAAATTGGTGCTTCCTATGCTGAACTTGAAGAGGCAATGGAGACTGGATCAGGTCCAGGACTAGAACCACTTATTAAGTTTAGTCAAATGAATCAACATAAAATGAATCCTATTCCTACATTCAAACTATGAAAATTGGCGTAATTGGTGCTGGTAGACTTGGTATTTGTTTTGCCCTGCTGTGTGAAGCAGCAGGGTATGACGTTCTTGTTTCAGATATCCGAGAGGATTATGTGAATGACTTGAACGCAAGAAAGATCAAGACACATGAACCAGAAGTAGAAAATTTTCTTAAGGCTGCTACAAACTTTAGAGCAACCACAAACAACAAAGAGGTTATTGATGAGTGTGATCTCATCTACACTCTTGTGGCAACTCCATCTCTCGAAGATGGATCTTATGATGTCTCTGCTGTGTGGCAAGTTGTTAGTGATTTTCAAGATGTAACTGCGAAAAAATATTTTGTAGTTGGATGCACAACTAATCCTGGTGATTGTGATAACTTTAGAAAGCAACTTCCAAGCAATGTAAAAGTTTTCTATAATCCAGAGTTCATTGCACAAGGATCTATCATTAATGATCTTCGCACTGCTGATATGGTTTTGCTCGGAGCAGATCCTTTTGCAGATAACGATAAGGTTATTTCTGATATTAGAAAGTTGTATGAGAAGATTCAAACAACTCGTGCAATTGTCTGTTCTATGTCAACAACCGCAGCAGAAATCACTAAGATTGCTATTAACTGCTTCTTGACAACCAAGATTAGTTACGCAAATATGCTCGGTGATGTTCTTCATCATGCTGGATGTGGAGATGAAGTTAGTTCAGTTCTTACTGCTGTAGGCACTGATAGCAGAATCGGTAGGAAATATCTTGGTTATGGGTTTGGATATGGTGGTCCATGTCTTCCTAGAGACAATAGATCCTTCGCAGCATTTGCTAAGAAGGTGGGATTGGAATATAATCTTGGAACAGTAACTGACGAAATCAATAATCAACATGCTAAGTTTGTATGTGATTATTTTGAAAAGATGAACTCAAGTAAGAAACCTTTCTATTTTGATTCAATCACTTATAAGAAAGGAACAGATATTCTTACCGAGAGTCAACAGTATCGTCTCTGTTTAGATCTTCTCGATAGAGGTCATACTGTTTATGTTCATAATGATAAGAAAGTTACTGATCAAATCTATGATTACATGACTACCTCTTATGGAGATCGAGTTAAGTTTGTAGATAAAGAAGAAAATATTACAGAACCATATTTTGTGGTAAACTTATGATCGGGTATAATCGACTTGGTGTAAATGGAAGATTTGGTAATCAACTCTTTCAGTATGCTGCTCTTCAAGGTATTGCAGAAAAACATGGATACGAATGGTGTATTCCTCCAGATGGAGCACGAACTGCTAATTATGGAATACATCATCCGTTCAAACTTAAGAACCTAAAGCATATTGGTACGGTGCCTCATCCTACTCGGGATGAGGCTCATTTTCATTTCGATGAAGAGTTGTTCGATACCTTTCAAGATAATACAAATCTAGATGGATATCTTCAAAGTGAAAAATATTTCAAACATATTGAAGATAAGATTCGTGAAGACTTTGAGTTTATTGATGGTATTCTAAAACCATGTAAAGAATTCATCAGTCAGTTTGAAAAAATTATCTTTCTCCATGTTCGTCGTGGAGATAATGTGGGTAGAGAACATCTTCATCCAGTTCCTACATTTGACTATTACTCAAAGGCACTTGATTACTTTGATGATGATGCTACAGTTCTTATTTGTAGTGATGATGTTGCTTGGTGTAAGGAACAAGAGTTTTTCTCTGGAGAAAGGTTCTTAATTAATGAGAATGTAGAACAATATTCTCATAAGTGTATGGAAGGTGATGGAGTTTACAGAAAATCATTCATTCCCTATACTGATTTGTGCTTGATGAGTTTGTGTAATGGTGCTATTATATCTCCGAGTACTTTGAGTTGGTGGGGTGCATGGTTACAAAATCCCCGCACAAATCCAGTGATCGCACCAGATCCTTGGTTTGGTCCTCAACTTTCAAAAGATAACGATACAAAAGATTTACTTCCCGATGATTGGATTAAACTATCTTGGTAGAATGGGGCAACTGGGAAACCAGATGTTTCAATATGCTGCTATAAAAGGAGTTGCTAGGAATAGAGGATACCAGTTCACTATTCCTCAACATGATAACTCTTTTAAAGACGGATTGGGAAACACTCTTCGGATTGAGTTGTTTGATGCTTTTGAAATCCAACCAGATAGTGTTGGATTTCTTTTGGCTGATTCTGCTAGAACTGAACAATCTTTTAGTTTTGATGAAGATCTTTTTAATAATTGTCCTGATGGAGTTTCCCTTGTAGGATATTTTCAAAGTGAAAAGTACTTCAAGCATATTGAGAAAGACATTCGAAAAGACTTTACTTTTAAGAAAGAATACTATGATGCATGTGAAGAAGCAAAACCACTATTAGATAATCCTATTGCTCTTCATATTCGGAGAGGAGATTTCTTAATTAACTCAGGAAATCATTATAATCTTTCGTTGAGTTACTATGAGAATGCACTAAAAGAGTTTAATAGTGATCGACAGGTTGTTATCTTCTCAGATGATCCTAAGTGGTGTAAATCTCAGAAGTTATTCGAAGATGACCGATTCTTAGTTGCTGAGACTGGACATCCATATGTTGATATGTGTTTGATGACCTTATGTTCTGATTACATTATTGCCAACTCAACATTTTCTTGGTGGGGTGCTTGGCTATCACAAAATACGAATAAGACTGTGATCTACCCCAACAAATGGTTCGGTCCTAATAACGCAGATAAATCTACTAAAGACTTGTTCCCTGAAGAATGGAGAATGATTAATGAAAACTGATTTGAGAAATACTACCTTTATTATTCCTCTAAGGATTGATACTGGAGATAGACTTAGGAACGTAATTCTTACAACTTCTTATCTTCTTCATCACTTTGATACTAATGTGATTATCAAGGAAGTAGATTCTGAGCACAGATTTGAAGAGTATGCACTACCAATCATTAAGAGGTTGGTTGATGTAAGTAATCTTCGACATATCTTCGAAGAAGAAACTCGTACAGATGATTCTTTTCATCGTACAAAAGTCCTGAACGATATGGTGATGGAAGCATCTACTGAGATTGTAGTAAATTATGACACTGATATCATTCTTCCATTAGATTCCTATACTCAAGCAGTTGAGATGCTTCATGGTGATAGTGATGTTGTATACCCTTATCGGTTTGGAAATCACGGTGAACGAAAAGTGAATCTTGGATTTACTATTGAAACTCAGGAGGATATGGATAACTTTGAGAACGATGAGTTTGTTTCCAGGTTTATTGGATCTGGGTATAATTCTACTTGTTTTGATGATCGATTCTTCTATTATCCAAGCAATCAAGGATTAGGATGGGCTGAGTATGGAATGGTTCAGTTCTTTAACCGTCAAGTTTATATTGACGGGTACTTAGAGAATGAAGGGTTTATTGCCTATGCTCCTGAGGATGTGGAAAGGCATCATAGATGGAAAGTTCTTGGATATAATATTGGTAGGGTAGATAATCATGCTTATCATCTAGAACATCAAAGAACTCAAAACTCTTGGTATCATAATCCTCACATGCAAAACAATAATCAGTTGTGGGAGTACCTTAAGAATTTGACTAAAGAGCAACTGATTGAGTACTATGAGAATCAAGAATATGTGAAGGAGAGAATCAAATGAACTGGCATCTTGTAACTTATGCCGATGAAAAGTTTGCAGAACAGCAAAAGTTTCTTCATCAAACTCATAAGGAAGGATTTGTTCATCATCCATTTAATAGAGAAAATCTAGAAAGCACTGATTTTTATCAGAACAATAAGCAAATCCTTAATCAGTCAACTGGTGCAGGTTGGTGGATCTGGAAACCATATTTCATTCTTGATGTTCTTAAGTCTTCAAACGAAGGTGACTTTATAATCTACTGTGACTGTGGAGATATGTTCTCTCCTGGATTGAAATCTTATGTTGAGAATACTGTTACTGAAGATGATCAGTGTCTTCTGTTAGTTGGAAATAATATCAACGGACAATATACCAAGAGAGACTGTTTCATTAAGATGAATTGTGATGAGGAAGATTATCACAATTCCAATCAACTCGAAGTTGGATTTATGGTATGGAAGGTTTGTGAAGAATCTATCAAAACAGTTTCTGAGTGGTTAGAGTTCTGCACCGATCCTCAGATTATTAATAATGATGTGAGCACTCTTGGTGAAGAATTGGATGGTTTTGTTGCTCATAGGAATGATCAAAGTGTGCTAACCAACATAGCAATTCGTGATGGTCTTACCGTTGGTGGACAAGAGTATAGGAATTATGTAGAATGCGATTATGATTATTGGTACGATAGAGGTGGAAGAGGTTTTGGTAGAGAAATTGATTCGTTCTTAATGAGTATTAAAGATGCATAGCATAGTTCTTACTGTCCACAATAAGGAATGGTTAATCGAAAAAGTCATCAAAGGCATTGTTGAAAATACAACAGAACCTTATGAACTTATCGTAGTTATTGATGGATGCACTGATAATTCTGAACAAGTTATTTGGGATACTTTGAGTGGCACACCTGCCAATAAAAAGTTTCTTTATGCTCCTAATGTCTTTGAGACAACTGCTAATAATCTTGGAATGAAAGCAGCAAAAGGAGATAAAATCATTATCATTCAAGATGATATGATTATCAAAGAAAAGGGTTGGAATGTGAGAATGGAAAAGCCATTCAAGGCATTTGATGATGTATTTGCAGTAACATCTAGAACTGCTCATAACTGGATCTCAAATCCAAACTCAAAACATCTTGGAATGACTGATGATCTTGATGATTGTTGGTGTGATATTGTAGACCATACGGACCATGCCGATAGGAAACAAGGATTGTCAAGAGACACATTTGCAGTTCGTTGTTCTGTTAATCGTGGTCCTCTGATGATTGATCACGAAGATCTTAAGAAACTAAACTATCTTGATGAAGCATTTGCTCCTCAAGATATGGATGATCATGATCTTTGTTACCGTGCTTACAAAGAACTTGGTAAAGTTGTTGGTGCTTATTGGATTGATTATGAAAGTGAAGACTCTTGGGGTGGAACTAGGGTAACTGGATCTCCTGCTCCATGGCTTCTGAAAGCACATCATAAAAATACAAAGATCTTTTATGACCGTCATAAGGATCTAATAAATACTCGAAGAATTATTGAACATAGGGAATTGGTTTAATGAAAATTGATTTGGATCGTTGGCAACTTGCTCAAGACACAGAATTTACACATCATCAAGATCTTAGATTAGAAGCATATAGTCATGCTTCTAGAATTATTGAGAGGTATCTTGAGATTAATTATGAAGAAGATTTTAAAGACAAAGTAATTGTGGAAGTTGGTGGAGGACCTAGGGGATCTATTCTTCACACCAAAGGAAATTTTAAGAGAGGCATTCTTGTAGAACCTTTGATTGATCGTTGGCCTTCTGAGATTAGAAAAGATTACGAGGATATTGGAGTAGAGATCGTTGCTGGTGCGTATGAAGATTTGGAAATCGAGGAACAGATTGATGAGACATGGTTCTTTAATGTTATTCAGCACGTAATTGATCCTAAGGAACAATTAGAAATTGCAAAGAAAACTTCTAAAGTGATTCGTGTATTTGAAAGCATCAATAGTGGTGTAGATACTGCACATCCACATTTGATTACTGAAGAAACTTTCACAGAAGTTCTTGGTGATTTTGGTAAGATTTTTAAAGGTGGATCTGAATCAGGATTCCACAGTGCTGATTGTTATTATGGAACTTGGTATGCGTCTGATAACGTTTAGTCTTTTTGGAGATAATCCTCTTTATTGTGTTGGTGCAGTAGAAAACGCAAGACTCGCAAAAGAAATCTATCCAGATTGGATTGCGAGGTTTTATGTTGCTGAGGATGTTCCTGAGGAATATGTTTATCAACTCAAAGATCATGATGCTGAAGTTTTTATCTGTCGTAGGAACAACTCTTACGATGGATTGAACTGGAGGTTCCGTCCGTTTATTGATGACTGTGTTGACTTTTGGATTAGTAGAGATTGTGATAGTAGATTGAGTTGGAGAGAACGCAGAGCAGTTGATGAATGGATTCAATCGGATAAATCTTTTCACTTAATGAGAGACTGCCATAATCATGGGTATACGATTATGGCAGGGATGTTTGGAGTAAATAATAAATTATTTCATGAACGTTATGGTAAGATTGATTTAGATAATCCATCAGCAGTCAATCGAGAGGATGATCAGAAAGTTCTTCATAACTTAATTTGGCCTGTGATTAAGTTTGATCATCTGTGTCATGATCACTGGAGACATTCAAAAGTCACTGGTCAACCAACTCATCATCCAGGAGATCATGTAAGTTGGGAAAATGCATATGGTGTTGGATTAATCAATTATGTTGAGAAAGAAGTTTATAATCAACTTCGTGAAATCTATCCAACTAATCAAGATAGTCGTCCATTTCCAGAACATGAACCTATGCAATATGGGATATTTGTAGGTCAAATAATTGATGAAAATAATGAACCAAAAATCAATACTGATGTTCGTTGGGAATATGAATTAAGAGGATTGACTCATGAATGACTTTCTTTATACTTATTCTGACAATACATACTCCGCAAATGGAGAAGATGGAATCAATGATCAATTGTTAAAACATCTAAACATTTGTGAAGGAATTGTATTGGAAATTGGTGCTTGGGATGGATTTTTTGATAGCAATTGTGCTAATCTATGGTGTAACAATGAAAAATTTAAGTCCATATTAGTAGAATCTACCAGTAGATTACAAAAACAAACTCTAGAGGAAAAGTATAAAAATGTTTCCTGCTTTAATGAGTTTGTTACAAGTGATAATTCATTAGAAACTATTATTAATAGGTCTAATTTTGAGGTTACAAATGAAAATTTTGTTCTTGCTTCAATTGATGTTGATGGTAATGATTTGAATGTTGCTAAAAGTCTTGGAAAATATAAACCAATCATTTTAATCGTAGAATCAAATGGAGATTTGATTGAAAAAAGAAATCATTCAGGTTCTAGCGTTCAAGAATTGGTACAATTTGGTACAGAATTTGGATATGAATTTATTGGAATGTCTGGATTTGTAGGATCACAAGCAGGAAATCTTTACTTTATTCGTAATGACCATAAATCCAAGTTTGAAATTTGTAAAAAACCTTGGATTGAACGAGGTATTTTATTGAGTGGTGGTGTAGTTTATGAGTAACTTTCATGTAATTGGATCGGGTGCTTGTGGATTCTTGAGGATGAATTATCTTCTCTCAAGATTCATGCCAGTGAAGTACAAAGGTGGAGGCCCAAAGTATCAGAATAGTTTTGAGACCTGGAATGATAATGGATTGATTTGGGATTCTGAATCTCTATCTAAAGAAGAGAGACTGAGAAGAGTTTCACTTCATGATACTACTACAAATATCACACATTCATATCTGAAGTATGTTCCTGAGTTTGTGGAACTTCATCCAGATGTGATGTTTTTATGTTTGAGAGGAAGAAGAGAACACTCTATTAAATCTCTTGCAACTTCTTGGGGATATCGTAACCCCTGTTATGTAAAAGATAGAACTCTTGGACTTGGACATAATCGTTATGCTGTTGATCAATTTCCAAACCTGAGTGATTCTAAAGATGAATTTGATGCAACTGAACGATATTGGGATGAATACTATAAGATTGCAAATGAGTTGCAAGAGGAGTATCCTAATAACTTTTTAGTTGTTGATTCTCCTACATTCTTTAGTGATACTCAATATCAACTCTGCTGTCTTGATGTTATTGGAGTTGATATTAGTGTTGCTAGTGCTCAGAAGGCACTTTCTCTTCCTGTAGATTTTAAAGAAGAGACCATTACAACATCACTTCATGGTGGACTTGGAAATAATCTCTTCCAAATGGCAGAGGTAATTTCCTTCTGCAAGAAATTTAATCTTCCAGAACCAAAGTTTGGAACTTGGGACTTATGGAATGGTGGTGGTAAGTATCCATCATCTTATAATTCAGATAGACTTCTCGGTGGACATGATGGATCTCATAAGGATATGGTTTCATGTTTTCCAAACTTAAATTGGCAGGGCAATCTTCAGGCAAACTTTGATACTAAGTTTGTCGTGAATGATATGTTTAGGTTTTCTACAGCAGAGAATCTTGATTATGTAAGAGAGAAACTATCTCTAGGAACTAAAACAAAACTAAACACAGTATCACTTCACCTTAGATTCTGTACAAGACCAGCAGATGATCATGTAAATGGTTATGTTGATGATGAGTTCTATGAAAAGGCTTTGATGATAATCCCTCAAGATTCTGCAGTTTATATCTTCTCTGATGATAATAGAATGGCACGAAGTAAACTGAGTTGGTTCCGTCAAAACTTTAATCAGAACTTTGAGATCTTTGTTGGTGATGCTTTCCAATCACTTAGAAAGATGGTAGAATGTGAATATCATATTTTGCATGTATCTACATTTAGTTTTTGGGCAGCATTTTTAGATCCAAATCAACCAAACGATAAGGTAATCTATCCAAAATCATTTACTCAAACACACAGTAACAATATGATTCCATATAAAGAGTGGCAGATGTTATGAACTGTATCCTTTATCTTGTAAGATCCTCTGATCAAGATGTAGAAGACTTCAATAAATCTTTAAGGTTAGTAGAAGAAAATCTTATACCGTATACTAATAGTACTGATGTATTAGTATTCTGTGAAGAATCCTTTGAAGAATACAAATCTAAGGTCCAAACTAATCTAAATCTTAGATACGAGACGATTGAGTTTAATCTTCCTGATTATCCTCAAGAAATCTTAGATCAGATTCCAGAGTTCTTCCCACATCCTACACATGGTAATGGTCCTGTTGATTGGGGACATCCAGGATTCTCTATGGGATATCGCCATATGTGTAGATTTTTTTCTGGTGAACTTTATAATAATAGTATTATAAAGGAATATGATTATTACTTGAGACTTGATACAGATTCTTTTATACATACTCCACTTAACTATGATATCTTTAAGTGGGCAGAGGATGTTGGATGTTACTATGGATTTATTGCTCCTGCCATTCAGAAAGATAATCTGAAGGTAATTGAAGGTCTTTGGGAGACAGTAAACAAATTGATTCCAGAAAACTTTATTGAAGAAGGCATGATGTTCTATACCAACTTTGAGTTGGGTAAAGTGTCATGGTTCTTGACAAGTGAATACATGAGATTCTATAATGAGTTGGATAAAACTGGTGGATTTTATACTAAGAGATGGGGTGATGCCCCTATTAAATATCTTGGTGTAAATCTTCTCATGGAACCAGAACACGTTATTCCAGTACAAGGTTTTACATATCAGCACGGTGCAGTTTATACAGTATAATGGACAAAAACAAATCAACGTTTAAACTCAAAAACTTTGGACCAATTTACTACCTCAATCTGGATGGACAACCAGAGAGGAGAGAGTATATGGAGAACCAGTTCAAGTACTGGGAAATTGAAAACTATACTCGTATCTCTGCTTATGATGGTAGAGAAGATGATCTAAGTGATATTATCAAAGGTTGTTATCCTGAGATGATGACTTCAGGTGAAATTGGTTGTGTTACATCTCATCTGAAGGCTATCAAATATTGGTATGAAACTTCTGATAGTCCTTATGCAATCATTATGGAAGATGACTGTAACTTAGATCTTGTCAAGTATTGGAACTTTACTTGGGATGATTTCTATTGTCGCATTCCTTATGATTGGGATGTAGTACAGATTGCTATCATTTGTACAGGTGATATTCATGTCAAGGTTCACAAGAGATTTGTAAATGAATTCTCCACTGCTTGTTATATTATCACTCGACACCATGCCGAAAAACTTTTAAGACTTCATGTTCGTGATGATAAGTATAAACTTGACAATGGAGTAAAACCTCGTCCTGTTGCTGATGATTTAATTTACAACTCTGGTAATACTTATAGTGTTCCTCTTCTTCTTTATAGAATTGAGTTGGGTTCTTCTATTCACCCAGAACATATTGATGCATTCCATCGTGGAAACTATGATGGTCAAATGAACTTCTGGTCTCAAAACGGAGCTCAATTGTCTGTGGAAGAGTTGATGGATTATGATCCTTATCTTGGTAGAATTGTAGAGAGTTCTTTTACTCCTCCAAACACTTGACACTCTTAAAGTCATCCCTTATACTAAATAAGTACTTAAGAATTCTGTTGTAATTCTTAATCTTTGTCCTATAGTACAAACAACAATCTATGAAATTCTTTCAACAACTGATGCTTGCACCTGTTGCTCTGGGAATGGTTGCTCCTGCAGTGATGGCTGCAGACCTTAACATGAATGGGGTTAACCAGTATTCTTCTGAGCAAGTTACAAGCGTCACTCAATTTTCTGATGTCCAACCTACTGATTGGGCATACCAAGCACTTAGCAACCTTGTAGAGCGTTATGGTTGCGTTGCTGGTTATCCTAATGGCACCTTCCGTGGTGAACGTGCTATGACACGTTATGAAGCAGCAGCACTCCTGAATGCTTGCCTGGATCGTGTTACTGAAGTTACTGATGAACTCAAGCGTCTGACTGCTGAATTTGCACAAGAACTTGCTGTTCTGAAGGGTCGTGTAGATGGTCTGGAAGCACAGGTCACTACTCTTGAGGCACAACAGTTCTCCACCACTACCAAACTGCGTGGTGAAGCAAACTTTGTTCTTGGTGGTGTTGATGACTACCAGACCAAAGGTGGTGATGTAACTCACACCGCATTCAACTATGATCTCCGTCTGAACCTGGATACTTCGTTTACTGGTCAAGATCTGCTTCGTACTCGTCTGCGTTCATCCAACTTCAGTGGTGATCCATTCGGTTCGAGTTCTTCAATCTTCAAACTGGATAAAGCAGACAACACCACTGGTGAAAATGGTAACAACGTAGTTATTGACCGCCTGTATTATCAGTTCCCTGCTTTTAATAACACTACTACCATCACCGCAGGTGCTCTTGTTCGTAACACCGAAATTGCTTGGATTCCTTCAGCATATGAATCGAAGATCCTTGACTTCTTCCAAGTAGCAGGTGCTCCTGGTGTCTATAACAAGGCAGTTGGTTCTGGTTTTGGTGTCCAGTATGGCAAGAAAGGTCTTGTTGCTGGTGTGAACTATGTTGCACAGAATGGTGCTGATAGTTCTACTGGTGAGTTTGATCGCTCTGGTGCTCTCAACACCTTGGCACAAATCGGTTATCGTGGTGATAACTGGGGTGCTGCTTTCGGTTATCGTTATGGCACCGAAGGCACCCGTGTTCGTACCTACAACGGTCTGAATGGTGCTTCTGGTTCTCTGGTTCCTGGTCAAACCTCTAATGGTTATGCTATCAACGCTTACTGGCAACCTACCCAATCTGGTTGGGCTCCTTCGATCTCAGCAGGTTATGGTTGGAACACTGTAAGTGGTACTCCTAGTGATGCTACTAACAGTCAATCCTGGTTTGCTGGTCTGACTTGGAATGATGTTTTTGTTGATGGTAACTCTGCTGGTGTTGCTATCGGTCAGGCTCCTACTGGTCAGAATCTTGAGAAGTCCACTCTTCTTGAAATCTTCTATAAGTACCAAGTGTCGGATAACATCAGTGTCACTCCTGCTATCATCTACGGTAGTGATAACCAGCGTCTTGTTGGTAACTCCTCTAACTGGGGTGGTGTAATTCAGACTACCTTCAAGTTCTGATAAAATCTGGGAGGATAAATCCTCCCTTTATTATTTGGAGATTTTTTATGATTAATAATATTCTTCTTGCTGCTGCAGTATCAATTCCTGTAACTGCTCTGTGTGCTCCTGTGCTTGCGGAAAACGTTACTTCTCCTGCACAAAAACAAGTTTCTGCTCCTGTGAATGCAGCTTTTGGTGGACTTGGTGAGGTAAACACTCCTCCTGCTCTAACATTATCTGTAAGGGGTATTAACAACAATATTGCTTGTCGCAATGCTGCTCGTTCAAAGTATTTTGAACTTGGTGCTCGTGATATGTCTGCTAGTGATAGTAACACTCAATGGGGAACCGTTGGTAATATGCAAGCAGTTGTTTGGTGTCGTGATTCTTATGCTGTCATTGGAGTTGCTGGTCAAAATAATAGTTCTGTAGTAGAACTGCGTGATGCAGTTGCAAAGGCATTCTGATAATCTACTCATAAGTTGAGTGAAGGCACCCCTTTCTGGGGTGCTTTTTTATTAGGTAATGAAAACCTTAACTAAATCTTAGTGGACTTTAAGGTTTGCTTCCAGTATCATTACTTACGAAGTCAATTCACTTCTAAAAACTTTTTATGAAACTGAAACATATTTTTGCTGCTGGTCTAGTTGCCGCTGCTCCTGCTGCTGCTCTTTCTGGACCTGCTATTAATGGTGCAGGTGCATCATTCCCTGCTCCAATTTATCAACGATGGTTTGCCGATTATGCACGAACCTCTGGGAACCGCGTTAATTATCAGTCCGTTGGTTCTGGTGCTGGTGTTCGTCAATTCATTGCGGGCACAGTTAACTTCGGAGCAAGTGATGAAGCAATCTCCGCAGCAGAAGCATCCAAAGTAAAGCGTGGTGTTGTTCAAATTCCTATGGTAGGGGGAACGATTGCTGTTGCTTACAATAAGAAAGGATGTAATCTGAAACTCACTCAGAAGCAAACTGTTGATATTTTTGCTGGTCGTATCAATGACTGGAAACAACTTCCTAATTGTGGTAATGGTCCTATTCGGGTTGTCTATCGTTCTGATGGTTCTGGAACCACTTACGCATTCACTAACTCGCTAGATGCTTTTGGTGGTTGGACTGCTGGTGCTTCCAAGACTGTAAAGTGGCCTACTGGTGTTGGTTCAAAGGGTAATGAAGGTGTTGCTGGAACCATTCGCAACACTCCTGGTGCGATTGGTTATGTAAACACTGGATTTATCAAAGCAAATAAACTCCAAGCAGCAGCAATTCAAAATAAAGCGGGCAAATTTGTTCTTCCTACGGCTGCTTCTGGTGCCGCTGCTTTGAATAACATTAAACTTGATGCAAATCTTGCTGGTGAAAATCCAAATCCTGCTGGCGCAACTTCATATCCTATCTCTACTCTGACTTGGATTCTTGCTTATAAGACTGGTAATGGTTCAAATACTGCTGCTATCCGTGCAGCACTTAACTATGCACTAAGTTCTAAGGCACAATCACTTGCTGATGACCTTGGCTATGTACCTTTGTCTGGTTCTATTCTAAACCGCGCAAGACTTGCTGTGAACCGTATTGGTCAGTAAATCTTAACAAAACCTTTAGAAAACTAATGAGAGGGGCTTGACCCCTCTTTCTTTTTGCTATATACTTGTGTTGTAAATCTTTACAAAAGATAATGACTGTTACAAAAAACGAGTTCGGGCAAATGAATATGTTTGCCAAAGAACCTTCGATGTATATGACCAAGGAAGATCTTGATCGTTATGGCATCGAACCCTATGCTGAGAAAGCGGAGAAGATGAATGGACGTTGGGCTATGGTCGGTATTGTTGCTGGGGCTATTTCTTACGCTCTCACTGGCAACCTCTTCTTTGGAGTAGTTTGAGACTTGACAATGACTTCAACTATCTTTACAATAACATCAGTTGCCTTTTTTGTTCTACTGGCAGCATCCGTTGAAAAAATTTGCGAGACTTACTAATGACCGTTTTTAATGTCACTCTTCAATCTCCTGATGGCACCGAAACTACAATTGAATGTCAAGATGACCAATACATTCTTGAAGCAGCAGAAGAAGCAGGTGTTGACCTTCCTTCTTCGTGCAAAGCAGGTGCTTGCTCGGCTTGTGCTGGAAAACTCATCTCTGGCACCGTAGATAATGAGGAGCAATCGTTCCTGGATGATGATCAAATTGAGGAGGGATGGGTGCTTACTTGTGTAGCATATCCCACCAGTGATTGTGTGATCCTGACCGAGCAAGAGGAAAACCTGTGACAGCAATTGAACCATCGTCTGTTGCTATGCTTGGGCAGTTTGCAATTGCTCTCGAAACTCTTGGATGGGATAGAAATGATGACATCTCAGTTGAAATTGGTGGTGTAGCAGTTACAGGAACTGCTACTAGTCCAAACGCAAACCCAAAGTGGGCAAAACCTTTTGGAACAGTCACTTATCAAAATGATGCTTTCATCGTAATCAAAAACAAGTCAAGGAACCCAGTTGTTCCTTCACAACCAAATCCTGAACTTAAACAAAAACACATTTATCAAGGAGAACAAAAATGAACGAACGCGCAGAACGTATTAATGGATGGGCAGCAATGATTGGTATTGTTGCAGCAATGGGTTCTTATGCCCTCACTGGTCAAATTATTCCTGGTATTTGGTGAGTTAATGTTTAATATTTTTAAGAAAAAAGAGAATACTATGGAGGTTCCTATGCGTAAAGAAGGTTATCAAGTTCCTCAAGTAGAGTTTGTATTCCGTGAGAATGGTGAGTTTGTAAACCGTACTTCTTCTGAACTTTTTGATGGAAAGCGTGTGGTCATTTTTAGTCTGCCTGGTGCTTTCACTCCTACTTGCAGTGCCTATCAGTTACCTGGATTCGAAGAGAAATACGACGACTTTATTGGTAGTGGCATCGACGATATTTACTGCATCTCTGTTAATGATGGGTTTGTGATGAATGCTTGGGCACAAGACCAGAACATTAAGAATGTCACACTCATTCCTGATGGTAATGCATACTTCACTCGTTCGATGGGACAACTTGTTCTGAAGTCTAATCTTGGTTTCGGTGAACGTTCTTGGCGTTATGCTGCCGTTGTTGATAATGGTATGATTGAGAAACTGTTTGAAGAACCTGGACGTTGTGATAATGCTAAGGAAGATCCTTATGGTGAGACATCTCCAGAGAAAGTTCTAGAATATGTAAAATCCACAGTTCGAGAAACTGTATCTGTTTGAGTGAAGGAGGGATAACACCCTCCTTTTTTAATAAATAGAATGTCGAATAAATAATAACGATGAGAATAGATCTGCACAATTTCTTTAAGTATTACGACGAGAAAAACCCCAAGCATGTTGCAGCAGTAGAACAACTTGAGGTTGACTTGGCAGATAAATGCCCAGAGTTAATGGATGACCTGGCAAACTGGGTAAGAATTTATAGAACAAAAGCAGAACCAACAATTCCAGGAGTTCTCAACGTTCCTTTCTATCCACAGACAGACAATTACAGAGATGCTCAAAGAACCTGTAATTCCTCTGCTTGTGCTATGTGTTTAGAGTATTTCAAACCTGGCACTCTAGTAGGACCTAAAGGCGATGATGCCTATGTTAGAAAAGTATTCTCAGTCGGTGACACGACTGATCACACAGTTCAGACAAAAGTTCTGGACTCTTACGGTATCAAATCACGCTTCAGTTACAATCTTTCTTTTGCTGATCTTGATCGTGAGCTTGCCGCTGGAAGACCTGTTGTTATTGGTATTCTTCATCGGGGGACTCTTTCTCGTCCCACAGGTGGACACATGGTAGTTGTGATTGGTAAGAGAGGTGAAGATTATGTAGTGAACGATCCTTATGGTTCATTGAATGATGGATATACTGGAGCAGTGACTAATGGTAAAGGTGCTGTATATAAGAGATCTGATCTTGCAAAAAGATGGACTCCTGACGGACCTACATCTGGATGGGGCAGAATCTTTGACGTAAAAAAGTAGAATCGACATCACAAGTTCCTCAGTGTGGTGTCGATCTAATTAAACAATTTGAAGGATGTCACTTAGAGGCTTATCCTGATCCTCTTACTGGTGGTCTTCCAATTACTATTGGTTGGGGATCTACTCGTAAAAGAAATGGTCAACCTTTTCATCTGAAAGAAACTATTACTCAAGTTGAAGCAGATGACTTATTGATGTTTGATATCGAACAAAGATTTCTCCCACACCTTCAAAAAATTCCTTACTGGAGTGAGATGAATGAAAATCAACAAGGAGCTCTTCTATCTTTTGCTTATAATCTTGGTGCTCGTTTCTACGGGTCTTCCGGTTTTAATACTATAAGTAGAGTTCTCAGAAACAAGGAGTGGTCTAATGTTCCTGATACTTTAAAGATGTATCGTAATCCTGGTACTGACGTTGAAGTTGGATTGTTAAGAAGAAGAGGTGCTGAAGGTAAACTCTGGGTTTCCTAATCTTCTACTCTAGTTCTCAGAGCAATTACTGTAGTTAGAATAGTCAATAAAGTTTCAAATCCTCTCCTTTCAGATTCTTTGCAATCTGTTGGTGGGGGATTTTTTAGTCCACCTAAAAGGTTTGCGTGATTTGTTGTGCCTGGAATCATAAAATTACATGCAACAAAGTTTAATCCTACAAATCCAATTATAGATGCGCAGATAATAAAGATTAGTTTATTCAATAAAGAACCATGCTTTTTTCCTACCTCTTTTTGCTGGTCTTCGGATGAACCTGATGATTTCTGGGAATTGTTTTTTTGGTTGGGGTCTTCTTCCTTCATTAAATATTCCCTCGTTTGTTAATAGTCTTATTGTCAACAACCCAATCAGAAATATTTTTTTCATCTACCTTCCTGTTTATGTATCCAGGTCTTAAGTTCTGTGAGATATTTTCTTAGCATTTCTGCTTTTTCTAAGTGCCATTCATCACCACTCTTGAAATATTCTTGAGTGTGATTGTCTATTGCTTTAAGTGTATTATGTATTGGTGCGTTCCAAGGCTCTCTTACAGGAGTATTCCATTCCCTTGGCATTAGTGGGAAAGCAGTTTTAAGTATTTAGATTTTTTGTTCGTTATTTATAAGTGACCACCCTGGCAACTGGACCTATTGACAGGGTTTCAAAACAATGATATGATAAATAGGTAAACAAATGTGACGAGTTTTTCATAATTCGTTACGTTGCCACTCCCGTTAACCGAGACCTATGGGAGTATAAATTACGTCTCTCATATCCATACCGGAGGGTGGTGTGGAAATAATGAAATCGGTTCGTACCCCCGAACTATTACTTACCCTTTAACGAAAATGACTGCTTCAATTGCTTCACGTCAACAACAATCAAATATCTGGGACCAGTTTTGTAACTGGGTTACTTCAACCAACAATCGTCTTTATGTTGGTTGGTTCGGAGTCTTGATGATTCCTTGCCTTCTTGCTGCAACTATCTGTTTCGTTGTAGCATTCGTTGCTGCTCCTCCTGTGGACATCGACGGTATCCGTGAACCCGTTGCTGGTTCACTCATGTATGGTAACAACATCATCTCTGGTGCTGTTATTCCTTCGTCCAATGCTATTGGACTGCACTTCTATCCCATCTGGGAAGCTGCCTCTCTTGATGAGTGGCTATATAATGGTGGACCTTTCCAACTGGTCGTCTTCCATTTTCTGATTGGTATCTATGCCTACATGGGTCGTGAGTGGGAACTCTCTTACCGACTGGGTATGCGTCCTTGGATTTGTGTTGCTTACTCTGCACCCGTTGCTGCTGCTTCTGCAGTTTTCCTGGTCTATCCCTTCGGTCAAGGATCCTTCTCTGATGCGATGCCTCTGGGGATTTCGGGAACTTTCAACTACATGCTTGTTTTCCAGGCAGAACACAACATTCTCATGCATCCTTTCCACATGCTGGGAGTTGCTGGTGTCTTCGGTGGTTCTCTTTTCTCTGCTATGCACGGATCTCTTGTCACCTCTTCTCTTGTCCGTGAGACGACAGAGAATGAGTCACAGAACTACGGATACAAGTTCGGACAAGAAGAAGAGACCTACAACATTGTAGCCGCTCATGGTTACTTCGGTCGTCTGATCTTCCAGTACGCATCGTTCAACAACTCACGTTCACTGCACTTCTTCCTTGCTGCATGGCCTGTAGTTGGTATCTGGTTCACTGCTCTTGGTGTTTCTACGATGGCGTTCAACCTCAACGGTTTCAACTTCAACCAGTCCCTGCTCGATAGTCAGGGTCGTGTGCTCAACACCTGGGCAGACGTTCTGAACCGTGCAGGTCTCGGAATGGAAGTGATGCACGAGCGCAACGCTCATAACTTCCCTCTTGACCTTGCTGCTGCTGAGTCAACTCCTGTTGCTCTCACCGCACCTGCAATCGGTTGATACGAGTTACAATCTAATCAAGGGGTCTTCGGACCCCTTTTCTTTTCCACATTAATGTAAAGTTTTATTATGCCCGACCTTATTGAACTGCTGACTTATTATGTAATCGTTGCTGTGCTCTTCATTGGAGCACCTGCAGTATTTTTCACAATTGTCTTTATGCCTGCACTGATGAATACTAAAGGTGCAGTAGTTGGTTATAAAATTCACCGCGACTATGGTGACACTACAATCTACGATAAGGTAAAGTAAACTATGGTTTCTTCAACACTTTCTCAACCTATTTCACAACGGGGGTGGTTCGATGTTCTCGATGATTGGCTTAAGCGTGATAGGTTTGTTTTTGTCGGTTGGTCTGGCCTTCTCCTTTTCCCTACAGCTTATCTCGCTCTTGGCGGTTGGCTTACAGGAACCACCTTTGCTACCAGTTGGTACACCCACGGCATTGCGAGTTCATATCTTGAGGGGTGTAACTTTCTTACTGCTGCTGTTTCTACTCCTGCTGATGCTCTCGGACATTCTCTCTTACTCCTATGGGGTCCTGAAGCTCAGGGAGATTTCGTCCGTTGGATCCAACTTGGGGGACTCTGGACTTTTGTGGCACTTCACGGATCTTTCGCTCTGATTGGGTTTATGCTTCGTCAGTTTGAGATTGCTCGACTGGTAGGCATCCGTCCTTACAATGCAATCGCATTCTCTGGTCCTATCGCTGTATTCGTCAGCGTCTTCCTGATGTATCCACTGGGTCAATCCAGTTGGTTTTTTGCACCTTCCTTCGGGGTTGCTGCTATCTTCCGATTCCTCCTGTTCCTTCAGGGTTTCCATAACTGGACCCTCAATCCCTTCCATATGATGGGAGTTGCTGGTATTCTGGGTGGAGCACTTCTCTGTGCCATTCATGGGGCAACTGTAGAAAATACCCTATTTGAAGATGGAGATCAAGCAAACACATTCAAAGCATTTGAACCTACTCAAGAGGAAGAGACCTATTCAATGGTTACTGCTAACCGTTTCTGGTCGCAAATCTTTGGAATTGCTTTTAGTAATAAGCGTTGGCTTCACTTCTTTATGCTCTTTGTTCCCGTCATGGGTCTCTGGACTAGTAGTATTGGTATTATTGGTCTCGCACTCAATCTTCGTGCTTATGATTTTGTCTCTCAGGAGATTAGAGCAGCAGAGGATCCAGAGTTTGAAACGTTCTATACGAAAAACATCCTTCTCAATGAAGGACTCCGTGCCTGGATGGCTCCTGTAGATCAACCACACGAAAACTTTGTATTTCCCGAAGAGGTCTTGCCGAGAGGTAATGCCCTGTGATATACTCGGAGGGGAAACCCTCCTTTTTTAATGATCAGTTCTGAGACACCTTATAAACTTGCCGAGATTATTCGAGATACTTGGCCTCAGTTATATACACTAAATAATTTTCAAAACTTAACAAATGTTATGAAGTTTACAGTTTATTCAAAAGATGGTTGTCCTTATTGCACAAAAGTTCAACAGGTGTTACAGTTAGCACAGTTAGAACATGTAGTATACAAACTGAATATTGATTTTACCAAAGACGAATTCTATGCAGAATTTGGTGAGGGTTCTACATTCCCTCAAGTAATTGCAAATGATCAACACATTGGTGGATGCACCGATACAGTTCAATACCTTAAGGAGCAAAACTTAGTTTAATGGAAACTAATTTTCACGAAGTTTATAACGATGTTGAAAAGGCAATTGATTATGCATTTCAAGGAAAATTCGTATTAAAATTTTATGATTATCTGAAAGTGAAAGGTGTTCGTAAGTTTGAAGTCGAAGAATTTATCGAAAGTTCTACTGCATCGAACATTAGTAATGTAGTTATGGATCTTGATGACTATCTTGAAGGTGGTGCAGATGAGATGCATAAACAACTTCGTGAAGCCTATGGACATATCTCTAAACCAGAGGCACGAAAAATAAGAAACTATTTGTATGGTATCCTCGAAGATGCCTGGAAGTATAATCATGACAAAAGAAAAGGGAGACGCAAAAAAGAAACTAAATAACTCTGAACCCGAAATCAATCGGGGTGTGGAATTATTGTTAAGAAAACGGAGGAAGAAATCTGAAGAACCAAAAACATTCCAAATGAGGTTTGGTAAGATGATTTCTCTCCTTAAACGAGAGATACACATACAATTCGAATTTCATTTGGACATTCGGAAAAAGTAACTCTCGGAGAAAGAAAAATGTTAGCAGTAACACTCACCATCGGCACTCTTGTTTCAGTGATGTTCTTTTTTGTTGGTGGAGTAATAGGATGGATGGCCAAGCAACATTTCTATGAGAGCTCATATCCCTCATATACACACCCAGAAATGTTTGATCAAAATGGAAACATAATTCCAGACGAAATTTTAGCAGTGAGATTTGAAAATGACTACGAATACGACGACGAAGAAGAGGACGACTAGTAGAGCAAAGAAACCTACAACAACCTCTGCTCAACCGAAAGAAATTAAAAAACTTCCCCCCAATCCTTTTATGAATGAGATTCTTGATCTCGTTCATGAGCAAGAGACTGAAGAAGATAAGATCAAAGTACTTCAGCAGTATGCAAACGATGCTCTGAAGACTCTCTTGATTTGGAATTTTGATGAGAGTATTATTTCACTTCTCCCTAGTGGTGAAGTTCCTTATCAACCAAATGAAAGTCCTCTGGGAGTAGATCACTCTTCTCTTCGTAGAGACTATAAAAACCTTTACAACTTTGTTAAGGGTGGTAATGATTCACTCTCTAAGATTCGTAGAGAGACAATCTTCATTCAGATTCTTGAATCCCTTCATCCAAATGAAGCTGAAGTTTTAATTCTTGTAAAGGATAAGAAACTAGAAGATAAATATGATATCTCACTAGATATCGTACAAAAAGCATATCCAGATATCGTGTGGGGCAATCGTTCGTGAGTGTAGTTGCGGAGAGAAAAATGGCAGATTCTAAAAGAGAAAACACAAGATATCTGCCTCATGAGTATGGATGTGAGATTCTCTTTGAAAGAGCAAATATGGTCCAGGCAAAAGATTCGTCACTTCCGAATGATGCATATCTTATTTGGTATGATGTGGATGGCGAAACTTTCTTAGATGTAACTCGTTGCAGAAAGAGAGTTGATCTATTTGATTTCTATTATGATAAGTATGGTCCAGGAGCAGTTCGTAAGATTGATTTTGGATACGGAAGAGTAAACCCAAAACTGTGGGGATATAAAGCACCAGAGAAAAAGAA
>Ga0222712_10001882_pt1 | contig 25015 bp, 20 predicted proteins | sample C33_657DmetaG_FD_165043 | JGI IMG/M metagenome (GOLD analysis project Ga0222712, IMG submission 165043) | Estuarine water microbial communities from San Francisco Bay, California, United States - C33_657D | ecosystem: Environmental > Aquatic > Marine > Unclassified | place: USA: California... | reverse complement strand
CAGTCCGAGCATTAACCGCACCTCGTCGGGGTACTCCGCCTGCAGCGCCAGCATTCGCGGCCAGCTTTCGTCGTCGACGTTGGGAATGAGCGCCATGCCCACGCCCGCTTGGCGCATGCGCGCGAACACCGCGGCCCGATCGGCGTCGAGCTGGGAATTATCCAGGTGCGTGTGGGTGTCGATCAGCTCCATACCGCAAAGGTAGACGGCCAACCAACCAGGTACTAGTAACTAGTTACTTGCTAAAGGCCCAATCCCGCCTTCACGTCGCCGCCCATGAGCAGCTCGACCGGATTCTCGAGGGCCTCTTTGATGGCCACCAGGGTGCCAACCGACTCGCGTCCGTCGATGATTCGGTGGTCGTAGCTCATCGCCACATACATGATGGGGCGCACCACGATTTGGCCGTCGCGCACCACGGGGCGCTCGACGATGTTGTGCATGCCCAAAATTGCGCTCTGGGGCGGGTTGATGATGGGCGTCGAAAGCATCGAGCCGAACACCCCGCCGTTGGTGATGGTGAAGCAGCCGCCGGTCATCTCGTCGACGCTAATCTTGCCGTCGCGGACCTTGGTTGCCAGGTCTTTGATGCCCATTTCGACGTCGGCGAAGGTCATTTTGTCGGCGTCGCGGAGCACGGGAACCATCAGGCCTTTCGGGCCGCTCACGGCCACCGAAATGTCGGTCGTGTCGAACGAAATCATGTCGTCGCCGTCGATCATGCTGGCGACCGCCGGGAACATTTTGAGCGCACGCACCGAAGCCAAGGTGAAGAAGCTCATAAACCCAAGGCCCACGCCGTGCTTGGCGGCAAAGGCGTCTTTGTACTCCTTGCGCAGGTCCATGATGGGCTTCATGTCGACCTCGTTGAAGGTGGTCAGCATCGCCGTTTCGTTTTTCACGCTCACCAAGCGGGTGGCGAGCTTGCGGCGCAGCGCACTCATGCGCGTGCGCGTTTCGCCGCGGCCAGCGGCGCTGGCCGAACTGCCCATCGCCACCTTGGCGTTCACCGCGTCTTCCTTGGTGATGCGGCCGTCCTTCCCGGTCCCGGCAACCTGGCTGGCGTCCATGCCCTTCTCGGCAAGAATCTTCTTAGCGGCAGGCGAAGCCGTACCCGTCGCGTAGGTCGCCGCGGGCGCGGATGCCGGAGCGGCCGCCGCAACCGGCATCGGATTCGGCGCGCTGGCCGCGGCCGGCTTCGATCCGCCTTCGGGGGCGGCAGCCGACGTATCGATGCGGCAGACCACCTGGCCCACGGCCACGGTGGTTCCGGGCTCCACCAAAATTTCAATCACGCCGGCGGCCTCGGCGGGCAGCTCCAGCGTAGCCTTGTCGGAATCCACCTCGGCAATCGCCTGGTCCTTTTCGACGTAGTCGCCGGTGCTCACCAACCAGGTGGCGATTTCAACTTCGCTAATCGATTCGCCCGGAGAGGGCACCTTCATATCAAGGATCATGGTTCGAGGGGGATTTTAGCAATCAAAGGTTTCGGCAATCAGGCGGTGCTGAATCTGGTGGGCGGCCTTGTGGGAACCGGTAGCCGGAGCGGCCGAGGCCGGCGGCGACACGCGGTGCAGCTTCAGGTCGCAGTTCGCCAGCATAAACGTCCAAGCGCCCATGTTGGCGGGCTCTTCTTGGGCCCAAACCAGCTGGACTTCGCTGGGGTACTTCGCGAGCTCCGCGTGCATTTGGGCCGCAGGCAGCGGGTAAATCTGTTCCAGGCGCACGATGGCCGTGTCGGTGGCTCCGCGCTTGGTGCGCTCGTCGTCGAGCTCGTAGTACAGCTTGCCCGAGCAGAACACCACCTTCTTCACGTCGGCAGGCTTCACGGTCGTGTCGCCAATCAGCGGCTGGAACGTGCCGGCCGAAAGTTCTTCCACCGTCGACACCGCCTTCGGATGGCGCAGCAAACTCTTGGGGCTCATCACCACCACCGGCTTGCGGAAGCTCCAGTGCATGCTGCGCCGGAGCAGGTGGAAGTGGTTGGCCGGCGTCGTGGGGTTGCACACCGCCATGTTGTCTTCGGCGCAGAGCTGCAAAAAGCGCTCGAGGCGGGCCGACGAGTGCTCGGCGCCCTGGCCTTCGTAGCCGTGCGGAAGCAGCATCAGCAGTCCGTTTTGGGTATTCCATTTGTCTTCGGCCGCGCTGATGAACTGGTCGATGATGATCTGGGCTCCGTTGGCGAAGTCGCCGAACTGGGCTTCCCAAATCACCAGGGTTTCGGGGCTGGCCATGGCGTAGCCGTAGTCGAATCCGAGCACCGCGTACTCCGAAAGGTGCGAATTGTAGATGGCGAAGCGGCCCTTCTTGCCGGGCACCGCGTTCATGGGGATGTACTCCTCTTCGGAGTCCTCCATTTTCAGCACCGCATGGCGGTGGCTAAAGGTTCCGCGCTCGACGTCTTCGCCCGAAATCCGAACGCTAAATCCCTCTTGAAGCAGGGTGGCGTAGGCCAGGTTCTCGGCCATGCCCCAATCGATGGCGTTGCGCTCAAAGACCATGGCGCGGCGGTCTTCGAGCAGGCGCGTGGCTTTGTTCAGGAACTTTTTGCCCTCGGGCAGGGTGGTCAGGGCCGTGGCCGCTGCCTCGAGCAGGTTCCGCTCCGCTCCCGTTTGGGGAAGTTGAAGCATGGCGTCGCCCGCGGCCGGCGGATAGGGCGCCCACTCGTCTTCCATGAAGGGCACGATGACGTTTTTGGCGATCTGCTTGGCTTCGTCGAAGTGGCCCTCGAGCAGCTGCTTGAATTCGGCCTCCAGTTCCTTCACCATGTTGGCGTGGGTTGCGCCCTGGGCCAGCAGCTTGGCGTGGTAGATTTCGCGCGGATTCGGGTGGCGGGCGATGGCCTTGTACAGCAGGGGCTGCGTGAAGCGGGGCTCGTCGCCCTCGTTGTGGCCGTACTTGCGGTAGCAGAGCAGGTCGATGAACACGTCACGGCCAAAATGCTGGCGGTACTCCATGGCGAAGCGCATCGCGTGCACCACGGCTTCGACGTCGTCTCCGTTCACGTGAAGCACGGGCGCCAGGACCACTTTGGCCACGTCGGTGCTGTAGGTCGACGAGCGCGCATCGAGATAGTTGGTGGTGAATCCGACCTGGTTGTTGATGACCAGATGGATGGTTCCGCCCGTGGCGTACCCGTCGAGGCGCTCCATTTGCACGACTTCGTAGACGATGCCCTGGCCGGCCACCGCGGCGTCGCCGTGGATCTGGATCGGAAGCACCTTGGACCGGTCCATTCCGTAGTCGGTGTTGCCCTTGGCCCGCGCGATGCCTTCGACGACCGCATCCACGGCCTCGAGGTGCGAAGGGTTGGGCGAAATATTGAGCTTTAGGCTGCGGCCGTTGCGGAGTTCGCGGGTGGTCGTGTAGCCCAAGTGGTACTTCACGTCGCCGTCAAAGCCCTCTTTGTCGTCGAATTCCTTGCCCTCAAACTCGCTGAAAATCTGGCGGGCCGGCTTTCCAAAAATATTGGTGAGTACGTTGAGTCGGCCGCGGTGGGCCATTCCCAATACCACCTCTTCTACCCCCAGTTCGGCGGCGCGCTGCATCAAAAAGTCGAGACCCGGAATCATCGCCTCGGCGCCCTCAATCGAAAAGCGCTTTTGGCCCACAAACTTGGTGTTCAGGAAGTTCTCAAAGGCCACGGCCTCGTTGAGCTTGTGAAGGATGTGCTTCTTTTCGTCGGCGGCCAACGTCGGGTAGTTGTCGTTGGCGTGCACGTAGTTTTGGATCCACTTCACCACCTGCGGGTCGCGTATGTACATGTATTCAACGCCGATGGAGCGGCAGTAAATGGCCTTGAGGTGCTCGACGATTTCGCGGAGCGGAGCGGGTCCGGGCAAGCCCACTTCGACCGCGGCCTGAAACACGCTGTCGAGGTCGGCCGAGCTGAGGCCAAAATTCTCAAGGTCCAAGGTCGGCTTGTAGCTTCGGCGCTCGCGGACCGGGTTGGTTTGGGTGAACAAATGGCCCCGGGTTCGGTAGCCGTTGATGAGGTTGAGCACCATGAACTCCTTTCGGAGCTCTTCGGGAACCTCCGGTCCTACCGGAGCAACCAACGACTCCAGGTCGTCCCCGTAGGGGCTTCGGGCGAAATCATAGCCTTGAAAAAACGCACGCCACGACGGCTCAACGGAATCGGGGTTCTCGACGTACTGCTGGTAGAGTTCATCCAAGTAGGCGACGTGGGCGCTGCCGAGAAAAGAAAAGCGATCCATAATGCGTAATTCCCCGCAAAATTACGGCCAAAAAGCCTAGGATTCGCGGGAAAAAAGCCACAAAGCGAGTTCCCTCAGGTCGCCCGTCGCGGCACCGAGTTCGCCGGCGCGGTTCAGGGCCTCAAGGGCCCGTTCGTAGTGGTCTTTTCGGCGTTGCTCGACGTAGGCGCGCACGCCCGTGGCCTCCAAGGCTTCGGTAAGTACTTCGACCCGTTCCGCTCCTTGAAGCGCAAGGGCTTCGTTGACGGACTCCGGACTGCGCCGCGCGAGCTCGATCCAGAGCATGGTTTTTTTGCCCTGAATCAGGTCGCCTCCGGCCTGCTTGCCCGTTTTGGCGGGATCCCCAAAGGCGTCGAGCAGGTCGTCGTGGATTTGAAACGAGGTTCCGAGCTCCAGTCCAAACGAATACAGGGCCTTGGCCAGTTCGGTCGAACCGCCGCCGCTCCGAACCCCCATTTCGAGTGCGCAGCCCAGCAGCACGCTGGTCTTGTACTGAATCATGCGCAGGTAGGCGCCTTCTTCGACGGACTCCTCATGCTCAAAATCCATGTCCCATTGCTGGCCTTCGCAGACCTCGAGGGCGGTCTGGGTAAATACGCGGTAGAGCTCGGGCAGGGCTTCCTTGGGCGCGGATTCCAAGGCCTTAAAGGCCAGGGCAAAGAGCGCATCGCCGCTCAGAATTGCGGTGTTGACGCCCCAGCGCTCGTGCACCGTGGCCTGGCCGCGGCGCAGGGGCGCCGCGTCCATGATGTCGTCGTGAATCAGCGAAAAGTTGTGGAAGCGCTCCACCGCGTGCGCCGCGGGGAGCGCAACCTCGGCCTTGGCGCCGACGGCCTCGGCGCCCATCAACGCCAAAACCGGGCGAAGGCGCTTGCCCCCCATGGCCAGAATGTAGCGCTGCGGGGCATACAAGCGGTCCGGTTGGCGGCCCCACTCGGGCTCGCCCATGGATGCCTCAAGGGACTGAACAAAAAAGCGTTGGAGGCGTTCGACGGACTGCATACTGCGGGGTGGGATTGGAAAAGGTGCGCTTAAACGGCTTAATTCAGCGAAGGAGCGAGCGCAGGTAGGCTCCGTATCCGCTCTTCACCAGCGGCGCAGCGAGGCGCTCGAGCTGGGCGGCGTCGATGAAGCCTTGGCGGTAGGCCACCTCTTCAATGCAGCCCACCTTCAGGCCCTGGCGGCGCTCGATGATTTGCACGAATTGAGCCGCTTCCATCAAACTTTCGAAGGTTCCGGTGTCGAGCCAGGCGGTTCCGCGGTCCATGATTTGGACGCTGAGCTCGCCGCGGCGCAGGTACTCGCGGTTCACGTCGGTAATCTCGTACTCGCCCCGCGCCGACGGCTTGAGGTTGGCGGCGATTTCAATGACTTGGTTGTCGTAGAAGTACAGCCCCGGGACCGCGTAGTTGCTCTTGGGCTGGGCGGGTTTTTCTTCAATCGAAAGGGCCTTGCCCTGGGCGTCGAACTCGACCACGCCGTAGCGCTCGGGGTCGCTCACCGGGTAGGCAAAAACCACGCCCCCCTTGGGGTTTGCCGAGGCCTGAAGGATGCTCGGCATCTGGGTTCCGTAGAAAATATTGTCGCCCAAGACCAGCGCCACCGAGTCGTCGCCGACGAAGTCGCGGCCCAAGACAAAGGCCTGGGCCAGTCCGTTGGGCTCGTGCTGCACCGTGTACTCAAAGCGGCATCCGAGCTGCGAACCGTCGCCCAGCAGCTTGTGAAACAGCGGCGCGTCGTGGGGTGTGGTGATGAGCAAGATTTCGCGAATTCCGGCCTCCATAAGGGTGGAAAGCGGGTAGTAAATCATCGGCTTGTCGTACACCGGCATCAGCTGCTTGCTGATGCTGTGGGTGAGCGGATGGAGTCGGGTGCCGGAACCGCCGGCGAGGATGATGCCTTTCATACGTTATTCTTCGCCTTCCGAAAGATCGGCAAGGGACTTCTCTTGGTCCTTGGCCGACATGACCTTATCGAGGGTCATGAGCAGCGACGGCAATAAAATTAGGTTGGAGAACATCGCAAAACCCAGGGTCAGCGAGATGAGTAAGCCCAGCGCTTGAGTTCCGCCAAAATTTGACGCAAGGAAGATGAAAAATCCAGCAAACAGGACAACCGAGGTGTAAAACATGCTCACGCCCGACTCGCGAATGGCGACCAACGCGGCGTTACCGATATTGCCTCCGTTGATGTGGAGCTCCTGGCGGTAGCGCGAAAGAAGGTGAAGGGTGTCGTCCACCGAGATACCGAAGGCGATCGAGAAAATCAGCACCGTAGACGGCTTAACGGGAATGCCAAACCAGCCCATAATCCCCGCGGTCATGATCAGCGGAAGCAGGTTGGGCAAAATGGCCACCACCATCATGCGCCACGAGCGGAAGAGGCCTGCCATTAGCAGCGAAATGACCACGACCGCAAAAATCAAGCTGCTCACGAGGTTGTTGATCAGGTACTCCGTCGAGCGCAAGAAAATCAAGCCTGCGCCCGAAAACGATACGTCCACCTGTTCCTTATCAAAGTGTTCGTCGGCCTTGGCCTGCACGGCTTCGACCACCTTGACCATCTCGGGCCGCGGTAGGTCCTTGACCTGCACGGTGATGCGCATGCGCTGGTTGTCTCGGTCGATGAGTCCCGTGGTCAGTGCGCGGTTCACGTCCTGCTTGCCCGTGGGGAGCAGCGCCGCAATCTGGCGGCGCTCGGATGCCGAGGGAAGCTCGTAGAACTCCTCGCCTCCGCCGTAGTAGGCCTGCCGGCTAAACTTCAAAAAATCGTTGATGCTCATGCTGCGCGACAGGTTGGGAATGCTGTCGAGCGAACGCTGAAAGGCCTCGGCCTGGCGGAGCACGCTGGATTGGAACACGCCGCCCGGTTCCCGGCTGTTGACTACGACCTCGAGCGGAATGACGCCGCCCAACTTGTCTTCAAAAAACGTCATCTGCTGCACCAAGGGGTCGTCGGGTTGAATGTCGGTGGTAATGTTGCCGGTGGTCTCCATGCGCAGCATTCCGATAAAGCCCACCGCGGCCAAGGTGAGGGCGCCGGCGTAAACCCAGGTGCGGTGGTACTGGGCTACGCGCTCGAGCCAGCTCACGCCGTCGATGAGCCACTTCTGCTCCAAATGCTTGTAATGCTGGGGCTTAGGGGCCGGCATCCAGCTGTAAAGCACCGGCAAAATCGTCATGGACAGCACGAAGACCACGACGATGTTAATGGTGGCCGCCACGCCAAAGTGAATGAGGGCGTTGCTGGCCGTGAACATGAAGGTCGAAAATCCGAGGGCCGTCGTGAGGTTGGTCATGAGCGCGACGCCGCCAATCTTCTTGACCGTGTGCAAAATGGCCAGTTGAACGTCCTGATCTCGGGCGTATTCCTGGTGGTATTTGTTGATGAAGAAAATGCAGTTGGGTACCACAATTACGATGAGCAGCGGCGGAATGAGGGCCGAAAAGAGCGTGAGCTTGTACCCCAAGGCCCCGAGTACGCCAAACGAACCGACCACCCCGACTCCGACCACCACAAGGGCAATGATGGCCGCCCGGGTACTGCGCATCATGGCAAACATGATGACCAAGGTGACGATTGCCGTGAGGCCGAGGAAGAGGTTGATTTCGGATTTAATGCTCCGCGCATTGACCATCCTCAGGTAGGGAACGCCGGATATCTGTATGTCAATCCCGGTGCGGCGCTCGAACTTTTTGGCTTCGGCGGTAATGTGGTCGATCATCGGGAAGAACAGCTTGCTGTAGTTCGCCGTATCGGAAATCTGTACCGCCATGAGCTGGGTGGTACCGTCGTTGGCGTTGAGAAGGCCCTCGTACACGGGCAGTTCACTCAATTTTTGACGCACCACTTCCGCCTCTTCGGGCTTGTCAATTCGTCCGTCGCAGATGGGAATGGGCTCAAAGCGGTCGTTGGAGTCCGGACCCAGGTACAGGTCGACGGCGTTGTGCCAGGACAATACGCCCTTTACTTCGGGCGTTTGCTCAATGTTGTTCGCCAGCTCAATCCAGCTGTTCATGATGTAGGGCAGGAAGTAGCTGTTGTCGTGGGCGGCCAAGAAAATGACGCCCCCGCTGCCCTGCTCAAAATTCTTGTTGAGCGCGACAAACTCGGTGTACACGCTGTCGTCCTCGGGAAGCATTTTGGCGAAGTGGTAGCTCACCTCCACATTTCGGCCCAAGTAGGCCATGACAAGCACGTAAAGCACCCAAAACGCCACCACCTGACGGCGGTATTTTTGAACAAAATGGCCGAGTTTCTCCCACATAATGGGCAAAGGTAGCAGTTTATCCCTGCTCGGCAGGGAACAAAATGGGCCTGCTCGGAACGGCATCGCCGTGCATCGGCGCCAAGCTCAGGTTCAGCCGGTAGCACCCGTCGGCGCAGTCCGTGGGAACCTGAATGAGTTCGGTAATGCTGGCTTCGGGGTAGCGGGCTTGACGCAGGTCGCGTGCGCCCAAGGGCAATCCCCAAAATGCGCGGTGGGCCGCGAGGGCACCGCCGTCTTCTTCGGGGTCGACGCTGGGCAAGTCGATAAGCAGGTGGCGGATTCCGCGGTCGGCCAACCAGGCAAGGGCCGCCGGCTCCACCGCAGGGGGGTCGGTTCGGCGCCAGTCGCGCTGGCTAAGGTCGCCTTCTTGGGTGGCCAAAATCAAGGCGTCGTAGTCGGTGGCGGCGGCCGCGCTGGCCTTCAGTTGGTTGAGCGTCAGCAGGCGTTCGACCGGAATCCGCACCACCCGGGCCCGCATCCACGGCGAAATTCCGAGCTGCACCGCGTGGACCGGTTCGCGCACCACATGACCCACCGACTCGGTATGGGTTCCGTGGGCGTGGGGGTTAAAGTGCACGTCAAAAAAGTTGACGCTGCCGCCTTGGGCCACGTCGCCCACCCAATCGCCCATGCGCACCGCTTCACGGCGCGGACCCTCGATGTACCAGGCTCTGGGGCGTCCGAATTCGACGGGAATGCTCAGGTCGTACATGCTGCGAAGCTAACCGAATCAGGCTTCTACACCAAACGCGTCGGCGGCCACGGCGTCGGCCCAAAGCCAACCCTCGCCCTGAAGGCGCCAACCCCGTTCGTCGGAGGCCAGCATCCCCTGGTGGATCCACTTGGTCCAAACGCGGTCCAGGTCGCGCCCCGAAGCCATGGAGCGGCTTAGGCCTTCTGCGCGGCGCAATTGGGTCAGCAGCTGCTCGTGAAAGCGTTCCTGGTCGCTGAGCACTTCGAGCTCAAACCAACCCGCGCGGCGCCCCTCGCTCAAAGCCTTCTGGTATTCGGGGTTGCTGCGCACGTTGGCTCGGCGGGTTCGGTGGCCGTCAAAGGAATGCGCTCCCGGGCCCAGCCCCAGGTAGGGCGAACCGCTCCAGTAGGCGCTGTTGTGCACGGCGCGCCATCCGGGCTTGGCGTAGTTGCTCACCTCGTAGGCTTCCCATCCCTGGCGTTCCAGTTCGGCGCGGAACCACAAAAAATCCTCGGCCGCGCGTTCATCGCGGGGTGGCTCGCTTCGGCCCGTGGCCACATCGTGGGCCAGTGCGGTGCGCGGCTCCACGGTCAACGCGTAGGCCGATAGGTGGGGCGTTCCGAGCTCGAGGGCCCGGCCGACCTGTTCCTGCCATTCGCCAAGGCTGCTGCCGGGCAGACCGTAAATCAGGTCAAGGCTCAGGTTGCCAAACCCGGCGTCTTGGGCGCGGCGCACCGCATCTTCGGCATCCCGGCCCCGGTGGGGGCGTCCCATCCAATCCAGGCGTTCGTCGCGAAAGGTTTGAACCCCAATGCTCAGGCGGTTAAATCCGCCCGACCGCCACAAATCAAGGCGGTCTGCACGGACGTCCTCGGGGTTGACCTCCAGCGTGCATTCGGCCCCGTCGGCCAGGTCGAGGCGGTCCCGAATCGCGGCATTCAGGCTCAAAAACTCCGCATCGGGAAGCACGCTGGGCGTGCCGCCGCCCCAATACAGCGTCGCGGTGCGCTGCCCCGAAGGAATGCGGAGTTCCGCCTCGCGCGCCATGGCGGCGACGACCGACGGAATTTGGCGCAAAACCGTAGAAAAATGAAAATCGCAGTAGCGGCATGCGTGCCGGCAAAACGGCACATGCACGTAGACGCCGGCGGACTCGGAGGCCGAACTCACGGCAGCGGGAGCGCTAGGCGAAAGGTTGTTCCCTGTCCGGGTGCGCTGTGCAGCACTTGGAGTTGCCCGCCGTGGCCCTGAACCGCAATGCGGCGTGCCAGGCTGAGGCCGAGGCCCCATCCGCGCTTTTTGGTGGTAAACCCGGGGCGGAACACCGAACGGCGAACCTTGGCCGTCATGCCCTTGCCGCTGTCTTCGACGTCGACCACCACGCGATCGCCCAAGCGCTGAACCCGGACCGTGATGCGCCCCCGCTGGTCGGGAAGGGCATCGACCGCGTTCCGAATGAGGTTTTCAAGGACCCAGCCCAAGAGCACGGGCTGGTAGCGCACCGGAGGCAGTCCGGCTTCGAGCTCGTAGCGCAGGTCCACGCCCTTGGGAAGCCGCTTTTGCAGGTAGGCAACGCTGTGTTCCACAAGGGGCGCAAGGTCGGCCACTTCGCCCGGCTGGTCGGATCCGATTTTGGAAAAGCGGTCGGCCACGGTCTGCAGGCGCTCGAGGTCTTTGCGCACCTCGGCGAGCAGGGGCGCCAGGTTGGCCTGCCCCGCAGTTTCGTCTTCAAGCACCGTCAGCCACCCGTACAGGGCCGAAAGGGGGGTGCCCAGTTGATGGGCCGTTTCGCGGGCCATTCCCGTCCAAACCTGATCTTCTTCGGCCCGTCGCGCCCGATGGAATCCGTAGTAGGAAAGCAACAGAAACAAGGCCATAACCCCAAGCAGCACCCGCGGATAGGTGCGAAGCTGGCCAAGCGTCGTCGATTCGTACTGATAAATGTACTGGTACATTCCAGGGACCAATTCCACGGCAATGGGCTCGGCGTAGGCCGCCATGCGCGACTTCCAAGCCAGCGTATCGGCCGCCGTGGCGTCCGTCCAAGGCACGTTTCGCGACGAGACAATGGTGCCCGCGTCGTCTACCAACAAAACGGGAATCGACTCGTTGTTTTCGATTATTTGGGTGGCCAGCGAGAGGTCCACCTCGTCGGCAGCGTGAACAATGTGCTGAATGGCCATGGCCCATCGGGCCACTTCACGGGCTTCGCGTCGGCGAAGGTTGGACGCCAAGGTTTCGGTATACCACAGGGTTACCGCCGCAATTACCACCGCAAAAACCAGCAGCCCCGCCTTCCAACGCTGGCGAAGTTGGTAAACCGAAACAACTTGAAATGGGTTACGCATTGGTAGCGAAGGTAGCACGACCTTTGCACCCGTTTGTTTATGCGTTCCCCCGTTGCCTTCCTCTTCATCCTGGTGCTGTACTTCGCCATGGACCTGTACGTGTACCGCGGACTGCGGACCCTCGACCCGGGCACCTGGGTCAAGCGCAGCTACATGATTCTGCACGGTTTGGGCTACGCCTACGTGCTTTATGCCTTTTTCAAGTTTGATCCGGGCGCACCGGCCCACGAAATGCGCCGCGGAATGCAAACGTTTATGGTGTGGTTCGTCCTGCTGTACGTTCCCAAACTCCCCATGATTGCCCTTTGGCTGGCCGAGGATTTTGTGCGCGGAGGCTACGCCCTGTTTGGCTCGAACGGTTGGCCGGAGCGGCGAAAAACCCTAACCTGGATCGCGGTGGCGGTGGGAAGCATCCCGTTTTTGAGCATTTTGGACGGTTGGCAATTTGGTCGTTCGCGCTATCGAATCAAGCACCACGTTGCGCGCATCCCCGGACTGCCCGAGGCCTTTCGCGGATTCCGCGTGGTTCAAATCAGCGACATCCACAGCGGAAGCTTCACCGACCCCAGCGAGGTCCAAAAGGGTATTGACGCGGTCCTCGAGGCCAAGGGCGACGCGGTCGTGTTTACCGGCGACCTGGTCAACAACACCGCCGACGAAATCGAACCCTGGATGGAGCGATTCAGCCAAATCAAGGCCCCACACGGCGTGTTTAGCATTTTGGGCAACCACGACTACGGCGACTACGTGCCCTGGTCGAGCCCCGAAACGAAGGAAGCCAACCTCGAGCGCCTCGCCCGAAACCACGCCAAAATGGGCTGGACCCTGCTCCGCAACGAGCGGGCGGTGCTTCGCAAAGACGGCGCCGAACTCGAAGTACTCGGAATTGAAAACTGGGGCCTTCCCCCTTTTCCGCAGTACGGTCGCCTCGACGACGCGCTCGCGCTCTGTCCCGATCCGGCCACACCCAAAATTTTACTGAGCCACGATCCCTCGCACTTCGACGCCGAAGTACTGCCCAATTCCGCCAACATCGCGCTGACCCTGAGCGGCCATACCCACGGCATGCAGTTCGGAATTGAAATCCCGGGCTGGATCAAGTGGAGTCCGGTAAAGTGGAAGTATCCGCGCTGGGATGGGGCCTACCCCGTCGGATCGAAAACGCTGTACGTAAACCGCGGTTTTGGCTACCTTGCGTTCCCCGGCCGCGTCGGAATGTGGCCCGAAATCACGGTCCACGAACTTCAACCCGCTTAAGCACCATCGAAAACCATGAAAAACCTGCTTTTCGTCCTCGCCGCCGCCGCCGTTGCGGTTCCGGCCTTTACTAATGCCAACGGTCCCGGTGGCGGGAAATCGGGCTCGCCCGCGTCCAACGGACAAACCTGTTCGGGCTGCCACAGCGGCGCCTCCATCTCTACCCAATCGGTAAGCATCACGACCGACATTCCGTCGACCGGTTTTGTACCCAATACCAACTACCAAATCACGGTAACGAACGCTACGGGCGGCGCGAGCAACCCCCGGAGCGGGTTTCAAGCTTCGGTGGAGTCAGCCGGCCACCAAGGCAGCCTGACGGCGGGCACGGGGAGCAAGCTGGTGAATTCCAATTTCGTAACCCACACCTCGAGCAGCATTGCCGTGAGCAACGGCCAGGCGGCTTGGACGTTCACCTGGAACAGCGGCAACGCCCCCGACGGCACTACAATCTTCGTCTCGAGCCTGTTTGCCAACGGAAACGGCAACGACAACGGCGACGCCGTGGCCACCCAAAGCCTTGCCCTGAGCCGCAGCACCATCGGCCTCGACGAGCCGCAGCTCCCGGTAGGCGTTTCGCCCAACCCGGCCCGCGACTTTGTTGGACTGGAGCTTCCCGAGGGCTTGATGGTGGTTCGCGCCTTCGCGCTGAGCGGAGCCGAAGTGTACCGCGCCGCCGGATTTGACGGCATGCGCATTCCCACCGCCGACTGGCCCAACGGGACCTACGTACTCGACGTGCGCCACGCGGACGGTCGCCAGTTTCGCGAGCGCATCCAGATTTCCCACTAATTCCGGGTGCGGAGCGCGGCCCGCTTCGTTTGGCGCGGTGCTTGCGGTACCTACAGCATGAAGCACGTACTTTTTGCCCTGCTCGGCCTGGCCCTTTCGGCGCCGGCCTTGAGCCAATCGTCTGATTCAAAAATCAAAGCCTACCTGCGCGGCGGGGTTAACTACAACCTGAGCGGCGTCGGCCTCGACAGTGGATTTACCAACGCCGGGAGCATCGCCCGCCTCGAGCGCCCGGTCAACGGCTGGCACGCCGGGCTTACCGTGCGCGAGCAACGCAAAGACGGGAGCTACCTGGCCTTGGAATCCCTTTTTTCGGCCCGCACCTACACGTTTCAGGGGGTGGACGCCAACGGGAACACGTTTGACGAAACACTCCAGTCCCAAAGCGTGCAGCTGGCCCTTTCGCCGGGATTCCGTTTCTTCAAGCTCGTTCGCGCCCAAGCCGGCATCAACGCGCTGTTCGAGCTCAACGACGACTTCAAGTCGACCTTCGCCAACTACCAGCTAGGGTACCGCCTGGGCGTTGGACTCGACCTGGGCAAGAGCCTGACCCTGGACGTGGCGCTCAACAGTGCGTTCAATGCCCAGGGTGGAACCTGGAACGGCCTGACCCTGAGCAATCGGCCTTCGGAATACCTGGTCTCCGTAGGCTACAAGCTCTAATTTTTAGCCCGGCGCGCCGGTTTGGCACGCTTTTGGAATTCGACTACTCAGAGTGCTTTGCGTTTAGGTGATTTTGTGTTCAACGTTCATGCGTTTCGTTGACTAGTTAAGCACTCCTTCGAAGCCCCGGCCGTGTGCTGGGGCTTTTTTTATACATTTCGGCTAAGTAATGCCTAAATGCTCAAAAATGAAGAACCTAAAAATCGCACTTCTCATTCCGCTCTCCGCAGGATTGAGTTTGAATGCTCAGACCTCTGACAGCGCTAAAACCACGAATCTCGCTGAGGTTCAAATCGTTGGTTCGCGCAACATCAATCGTTCGGCGACCAAGACGGCCGTTCCGGTCGACGTGCTGCCAATGGCCAACCTTATTCAGACTATGGGCCAGCTCGACGTGAACCAGGTTCTGCAGTTCAGCGTGCCTTCGTTTAATGCCAACAAGCAGTCGGGCTCCGACGGTTCAGACCACACTGACCCGGCCACCTTGCGCGGCCTAGGCCCCGACCAAACCCTCGTACTGGTCAACGGCAAGCGCCGCCACCAGTCGTCGCTAGTCAACATTTTTGGAACACGCGGACGCGGCAATACCGGAACGGACCTCAACGCTATTCCCGCTTATGCAATCGACCGCGTCGAAGTGCTGCGTGACGGTGCCTCGGCCCAGTACGGTTCAGACGCCATTGCTGGCGTAATCAATGTGGTCACCAAACGCAACGTGGGTACCAGCCTCAACCAATCCTTTGGTGTCGCTTCGCGTGGAGATGGCGGAAGCAGCATCACGGGCCTGAACTACGGCAAGCGGTTCGGACGCGGATTCGTCAACGTCACCGGCGAATACAGCAGCCGCGCTAAAACCTACCGCGACGCCGGGGACTACCGCGAGAAGTACGGCGACGCAAGCAGCCGAAATTCAGGCATCTGGCTCAACAGCGAGCTGCCCGTGGGAAGCTTTACCGCCTATGTCTTTGGCGGACTCAACCACCGAGTGGGCGACGCCTTCGCGTGGACCCGTAGCGCAGGCGACGACCGAAACATTCCGTCGATCTACCCTAACGGATTCAACCCCCAAATTACCGCGACCATCAACGACCGTTCGGTAACTGCGGGCATCAAGGGCAAGCTTAATGGCTGGAATACTGATCTTTACGCAAGCTCTGGCGCGAACCGCTTCGGCTACTTTGTGCACAACACCCTCAACACGTCGATGGGCGCAACCAGCCCTACCGAATTCGAGGCGGGCGGATTCGGACTCACCCAAAACTTGGCTGGTCTTAGCCTCAACCGCTACTACGGCGCTAAGGGCAAAGGCGTAAACGTCGCCCTAGGCGCTGAGGGTCGGAGCGAGCGCTACTTCATCTTCGCCGGCGAAGAAGCCTCATGGCAGAACTACGACCCCAGCAAGGCGAGCGGCAGTCAGGGCTTTCCGGGCTTCCGCCCCAGCAACGAAGTCAACGAGGGCCGCACGGCCTTGGGTGCCTTTGCAGACCTTGAATGGGACGTTACCCAGCGCTTACTCGTCAGCGGAGCGTTCCGCGTTGAGAACTACAGCGACTTTGGCTCCACGGCCAACGGCAAGCTCGCTGCGCGTCTTGCGCTGAGTGAAAACCTCGCCGTACGCGGTTCGTTCAGCACGGGCTTCCGCGCCCCGTCGCTCGCTCAGATGTACTTCAACAGCACATTCACCAACTTCGTGTCAGGTCAGGCCGTCGACGTCAAGCTTGCGAACAACTACGATGCGCTCACCGAGGCGCTCGGTATTCCCAAACTCAAGCAAGAGACCGCCCAGAATTTTAGTCTTGGCCTCACTGCCACCCCAGCAAAAGGCCTGAGTATTACCCTTGACGGATACCAAGTTAGCGTTGCCGACCGCGTAGTACTTACTGGCGGATTTGACGATGCCGACGACATTGCCGGTCCGTTCCTTCAAGCTGAAAACGTGTCGTTTGCCCAGTTCTTCACCAACGCCGTCAACACCAAGACCCGTGGAGCTGACCTGGTCGTGAACTACAGCAAAAACCTTAGCGGTGCCCAGCGCATCAGCACCAGTGCCGCCCTAAACGTCAACCAGATGAAGATTACCGACATCTACACCAACGCCTTACTGACAGGCAAAGAAGACAGCTACTTTGGTCGCCGCGAACAACTTTTCTTGCTCGCTTCTGCGCCCCCGATGAAAGGTGTCGCAAGCATTGACTACTTCAACGGCAAGCTTGCAGCCTCGCTGCGCGGAACCTACTTCGCAGGCATCACCCTCGAGGATTGGGTCGGTGCAGACGACGTCTACGATCCCCGCGTGACGCTGGACCTTTCGCTGAGCTACTCCCTTACCGACGCCCTGCGTGCCACAGTGGGTGTAAGCAACCTCACCGACGCGTTGCCCACCTTACAAGACAGCGAAACGGAGGGCGGAGGCCTTTACGACCCCGTTCAGATGGGCTCGCTCGGACGTTACTTTTTCGCCCGCGCCAGCTACCGCTTCTAACGTTTAGTTCGTTTAACGTTGAAAGCCACCCAACAGGGTGGCTTTTTCTTTTAACCAGTTACTAGTTACTTGTTTACAGCTTGACGAAGACGTTTTTGGGTTCGGTAAAGAAGCGCAGCGCTTCAAATCCGCCCTCACGGCCCAGGCCCGACTGCTTGACGCCGCCAAAGGGCGTGCGCAGGTCGCGCACCAACCAGCTGTTGATCCACACGATTCCGGCCTCGAGCTCGTGGGCCACGCGGTGGGCCCGCTGCAGGTTGCTCGTCCAAAGGGTTGCCGCAAGGCCGTACTTGGTGGCGTTGGCCAGCGCCAGCGCCTCTTCTTCGGTGTCAAACGGCATGACCGTGACGACCGGTCCAAAAATCTCTTCTTGGTTGGTGCGGCAGCTCATGGGCAGGCCCGTGATCACCGTCGGTGCTATGTAGTATCCGTTGGGCGCGCCGTCCACGGCGACGGGATGGCCGCCGCACTCGATGCGTCCGCCCTCCTGCTGGGCCAGCGCGATGTAGCTCAAAATTTTGTCGCGGTGCGGCGCCGAGACCACCGCGCCCACTTGGGTTTCGGGGTCGCCGGGCAGGCCCACCTTAAGGGCGCGCACGCGGGCGGTGAATTCCGCCACGAAACGCTCGTAGATCGGACGCTCCACGAGGATGCGCGAGCCGCAGAGGCATATTTGGCCCTGGTTGGCGAACGACGACTGCATCGTGGTGCGAAGCATCGCCTCAAAGTCGCAGTCGGCAAAGATGACGTTGGGGTTTTTTCCGCCGAGTTCGAGGCTGAGCTTTTTGAAGCTGGGCGCGGCCAACGTATTGATGCGGGCGCCGGTGGCGGTTCCGCCCGTGAACGAAATCATCGGCACGTCGGGGTGCGTGACCAGCGGCTCGCCGACGCCCGGGCCGGTTCCGTGGACGATGTTGAGCACGCCGGCCGGAAAGCCCACTTCGTCGAGGATTTCGCTCAGCAAGTAGGCCGTGTAGGGCGTGACCTCCGAGGGCTTGGCCACGACCGTGTTGCCGGCGGCGAGGGCCGGCACAATCTTCCAGCTAAAGAGGTAGAGCGGCAGGTTCCAGGGGCTGATGCAGGCCGCCACGCCGATGGGACGGCGCAGCGTGTAGTTGAAGCCGTGGGCGCCCATGTCGTGGGTTTCGCTCCAGTCGTGCAGGATGGCGGTAGCGTAGAACGCGAAGTTGTCGCGGGCCCGAGGAATGTCGACCGTTCGGGCCAGCTTCAGGGGCTTGCCGTTGTCGCGCGATTCGGCGGCGGCGAGCTCCTCGAGGCGTTCCTCGATGCGGTTGGCGACGCGCATCAGGTGCTTGCTTCGCTCGGAGGCGGTCAGCGCGGACCAGCCCGGGTAGGCCTTTTTAGCGGCCGCCACGGCCGCAGCCACGTCGTCGGCGCCCGAGTCCGGAATCAGGCTGTAAACTTCGCCCGTCGCGGGCTCGAGGTTGTCGAGGTAGGTTCCGCTCGCAGGCGCACAAAAGGCCCCGTCGATGTAGTTGCGCAGCGTGATCATAGGTTGGGGGTGCGGCCTCCGTCGACCGGAATGTTGATGCCCGTGATGTAGCTCGCTGCGGGCGACGCGAGGAAGGCCACGGCCGCTGCGATTTCGCTGGGGGCGGCAAAGCGGCCCATGGGCACCTCGGCCTTCATTTCGGCTTCTATTTCGGTGTAGGGTCGCCCGGTGCGGGCAGCACGGCCATCAATGATGGCGGTGAGGCGCTCGGTGGCGGTGGCTCCGGGAAGCACGTTGTTGACGGTGATTCCGTCGGGTGCCAGCTCGGTGGCCAGGGTTTTCGCCCAGTTGCCCACGGCGGCGCGCACGGTGTTGCTGACGCCGAGGCCGTGCAGCGGGGCCTTGACACTGGTCGAAATGACGTTGACGATGCGGCCGTAGCCCGACTTCTTCATGCCCGGAACCAGCACTTGGGCCAGACGCTGGTTGACCAGCAGGTGGTTCGTGAAGGCACTTAGAAAGGCTTCGGGGCTCGCGTCGAGGACCGGTCCCGCTGCGGGACCGCCCGTGTTGTTGACCAAAATGTGGACGTCGCCCCAGGCGGCCACCTCGGCGGACACGGCCGCGGCAAGGGCCTCGGGTTGGGCGTTGTCAACGCTGAGCCAGCGGTGGTTTTGGCCCGCAGGCGCGGGAAGGGCCGCCACAGCGGCCGCGAGGGATTCCGGGTTTCGCGCCAGCAAAAGAACTTCGGCGCCCAGTTCGGCGAGGGCCTGGGCCGCCGCGCGGCCGATTCCTTGGGATCCGCCGCCGACCACGGCGCGCTTCCCGGCGAGGGGGTGTTGCATGGGCTAAAGTTAGACTAGCTGCTAGTTACTGGTGCGCAGCACCACGACGTCTTGAAAGTCGAAGGTGATTCCGCCCCGGCCGCTCCAACGGCCGAAGTGGATTTCGACGCCCTCCCAGCCGGCTTGGCGGGCCATGGCTTCGACCTCTTCGGGGCGAAAGGCCACGTTGGCTCCGACCACGTTGGGGTCCATGTACCACACGCCGTCGCGCTCGACGGGGAAGGCGTAGGCTCCGCCCTGAGAAGCCCGCTGGGCCTCGGCGTCCATCAAAAAGAAGGTGGCCAAAAACCGACCGCCCGGACGCATCACCCGGCGCGTTTCGGCCAGGTAGCGCGCCACCTCGTCGCGGTCCATGTGGGTAAACACCGAAGTGGCCCAGGCAAAGTCAAAGTCCGCGTCGGCGTAGGGAAAGGTGAACTCCGCCGCCCGCTCGCCCTCGGCCGTGTAGAGGTCGTTGTGCAGCGGAACCCAGGTGAAGCGGAAACCCGGGTAGCGCGAAGTAATGCGGCGCGTACAGCGGTCCACCGCCTCGCGGACCACGTCAAAGCCTTCGTAGGCATCGGGGCGCGTCAGGTAATCGGTCAGCGGAATGGCCATGCGCCCCAAGCCGCTGCCGATGTCGAGCACGCGCTCGTCGGGGCGCAGTCCGCCCAGACCGGTGAAGTGGGCCTTAAACAGGAGTCCGTTGGCCAAAAAATCGCCACCCCCTGTGAAGACCTCGCCGGGCAGGGGAAGCGGAATGCCGGCATAGGTCGGGCGGCCGCTGTGGCGCAGCAGCGTCCACAGATCCACAGGCAGTACCACCGCGCGCCGAACCGCACGACGGGCACGGGGACCGAGGCGGTAAAACGCGGAACGCAGGAATTTCTTCATCCGCACCTAGTCCTTGCGCGCCGAACGCAGTCGAAGCCAATCCACCGCGGCGCCCAGCGCGACGCCGAGGGCGAGCCCAAATGCAATGCCGCGTCGGTAGTCCATGGACTTAAACCCGTACAGCGCACCGACGAGTACGCCAAAGGCGGCGCCCAAAACCATCCCGCTGTTCGATTTGGCCTGCTTCATCGCTGCGCCATAATTCGTTCAATCTCGTCCACCTCTTTGGGAATCGCCTTGGTCAGGTTGATCGGCTCGCCCTTGGTGACGACGACGTCGTCTTCGATGCGGATTCCGAGCCCCTCTTCGGGAATGTAGATGCCGGGCTCGACCGTAAACACCATGCCTTCCTTGATTTCGGAACCGTCCCAGGGGCCGTAGTCGTGGACGTCGAGCCCGAGGTAGTGCGAGGTTCCGTGCATAAAGTACCTTTTGTAGGCCGGCCAGGCGGGGTCCTGCTTGGCCACGTCGTCGCGGGTAATGAGTCCGAGTCCAATCAGCTCTTCGGTCATCAGCTCGCCGACCTGCGCATGGTAATCGGGCAGGCGCACGCCGGGCTTGAGCAGGTTCATCGCGGCCTTCTCCACGCGGAGCACCGCCTCGTACACCTGGCGCTGGCGGGGCGTGAACGTGCCGTTAGCCGGGAAGCACCGCGTCACGTCGCAGGCGTAGTTGCCGTACACGGCTCCGACGTCAAACAACACCAAGTCGCCGTCGCGAACCGGGGCGTCGTTGGTGATGTAGTGCAGGACGCAGGCGTTGGCGCCCGAACCAATAATGGGCGTGTAGGCAAATCCGTGGGACCGGCGGCGCACAAACTCGTGAAGGAATTCCGCCTCGAGCTCGTACTCCCACACGCCGGGCTTGAGGAAGCGGAGCACGCGGTCGTAGCCGGCGGCGGTGATGTCGGCGGCCACCTGCATGATCTGGACTTCTTCGGGGTCCTTGACGGCGCGCAGCAGGTTCATCGCCGGTGCCGAACGCTCGTATTCGTGGTTCGGAAAACGGCGGCGCAGGTCGGCCCCAAAGCGGTCTTCGCGCGTTTCGACCGGGTTATTTCGGCGAATGTGCTCGTGGTTCAGCAAGTAAACGTGGTGGGCGTGGGCCATGACGTCGCGCAGGATGCGCTCGAAGTCGCTCAGCCAGTGAATGCTTTGGATTCCGGTCAGGGCGCGGGCCTCGTCCTTCGAGAGCTTGGCGCCTTCCCAGCGGGCGATGAGGTCGTTGGTTTCGACCAAAAACAGCATTTCGCGCTGCTCGGGCTTAGGCGCGTCGGGAAAAAGCACCAAAATCGACTCCTCTTGGTCGACGCCGCTCAACCACAGGATGTCGGTGGCCTGCTTGAACGGGAAGCTGCCGTCTGCCGACGTCGGGTAAATGTCGCTGGAGTTAAAAAAAGCGACGGAATTCGGCTTAAGCGTAGCCGTGAAGCGCGCCCGATGGCGGGCGTAAAGGTCCGATTTAAGGGGTTCGTAGCGCATGCGAACGAAGGTACGGCTCGCGCTGTTATGGATTGGTACGAGGCCGTTTGGCCCCTACCTTTGACCCACCAAAGTCAACTAATATGGCATCGCAACGCGGATTGTTTGGGACCTCGCTGGCCCGCAAGTACTGGATGGCCCTAACGGGCCTCTTTTTGATTACGTTCCTCGTAGTCCACCTTCTCGGAAACCTCGCTATCGTCTTCGGCACCGGCGAAGACTTCAACGCCTACGCGGCGTTCATGACGAGCTTCCCGCCGATTAAAATCGTGAGCTATCTGCTCTACGCGTCAATCGTGCTCCACGCGGCCGACGGCATCGCGCTGGCCCTTCAGAACAAGGCTGCTCGCCCCGTCGCCTACGGCACCTACCACGGTGCGGCGAACGCCGGATGGGCATCGCGCAACATGGCCCTTCTCGGCATATTCACGCTGCTGTTCATCTTGGTGCACATGAAGAGTTTTTGGTTTGAGATGCACTTCGGAACCGTCGGCCTCGACGCCAACGGCAACAAAGACCTCTTCACCATTACCACCGCCGCCTTTGAGCAGGTTTGGTACACCGCATTCTACGTAATCGCCATGTTGGCTCTCGGATTCCACCTTTGGCACGGATTCCAGTCTGCCTTCCAGACGATGGGCTGGACCCACCCCACCTACACCCCCATCGTGCAGTTTGTGGGCCGCGCTTTTGCGGTTATCGTGTGCGGAGCCTTCGCGCTGATTCCCTTGTACGTCCTGATTTCGCCCAACGTTTAAGCTTGTAGTAGCATGTCTAGCAAATTGAATTCCCGCATTCCCGAGGGGCCCATTTCTGAAAAGTGGACCAAGCACAAGGGCACGATCCCGCTCGTGAGCCCCGCGAACAAGCGCCGCATTGACGTGATTGTGGTCGGAACCGGCCTCGCCGGATCGTCGGCCGCCGCCTCGCTCGCCGAGCTCGGCTACAACGTCAAGGCATTTTGCTTCCAGGATTCGCCGCGCCGCGCGCACTCCATCGCAGCACAGGGCGGAATCAACGCCGCCAAAAACTACCAAAACGACGGCGACTCGGTATTCCGCCTGTTTTACGACACCGTGAAGGGCGGGGACTACCGCAGCCGCGAGGCCAACGTGCACCGCCTCGCCGAGGTTTCGGCCAGCATCATCGACCAGTGTGTGGCTCAAGGGGTTCCCTTTGCCCGCGACTACGGCGGCCTGCTCGACAACCGCTCTTTTGGCGGAGTTCAGGTGAGCCGCACCTTCTACGCCAAGGGCCAAACGGGCCAGCAGCTGCTGCTTGGCGCCTACTCCGCCCTCGAGCGCCAAGTCGCCAAGGGCCGCGTGAAAATGTACGCCCGCCACGAAATGGTCGACCTCGTCGTAGTCGACGGCAAGGCCCGCGGAATCATTGCCCGCAACCTGGTCACCGGCGAGCTGGAGCGCCACAGCGCCCACGCCGTGATTTTGGCCTCGGGCGGATACGGCAACGTGTTCTACCTGAGCACCAACGCCATGGGTTCCAACGTGACCGCCGCGTGGAAGGCCCACAAAAAGGGCGCCTTCTTTGCCAACCCCTGTTTTACGCAGATTCACCCGACCTGTATTCCGGTGAGCGGCGAATCGCAGTCCAAGCTGACGCTCATGTCGGAATCGCTGCGCAACGACGGACGAATTTGGGTTCCGGCCAACCTCGAGGACGCCAAGGCGATCCGCGAGGGACGCTTGAAGCCGACCGACCTGCCCGAAGAGAAGCGCGACTACTACCTCGAGCGCCGCTACCCGGCCTTTGGTAACCTGGTTCCGCGCGACGTGGCTTCGCGCGCCGCCAAGGAGCGCTGCGACGCCGGCTACGGGGTAAACAAGACCGGCGAGGCCGTGTACCTCGACTTCTCGGCGGCCATCATGCGCTACGGTAAGGAGCAGGCCAACCTCAAGGGAATGCCCAACGCGTCGGAGACCGAAATCCGTGCCATGGGAACCAAGGTAGTGGAGTCGAAGTACGGCAACCTGTTCCAGATGTACGAGAAGATCACCGACGAGAATCCGTACGTGACCCCGATGAAGATTTACCCCGCGGTGCACTACACCATGGGCGGACTTTGGGTAGACTACAACCTGATGTCGACCGTACCCGGCTTGTTTGTGGCGGGCGAGGCCAACTTCTCGGACCACGGCGCCAACCGCCTGGGTGCCTCGGCGCTTATGCAGGGCTTGGCCGACGGCTACTTCGTGCTGCCGTACACGGTCGGAACCTTCTTGGCCGACGACATTCGCACCGGACCCATTTCAACCGACCTGCCGGAATTCGCCGAGGCTGAAGCCGCCGCTAAGGCTCGTCTCGAAGGCTTTTTGGCCGCCAACGGTTCGACTCCGGTCGAGGTGTTCCACCGCCGACTCGGCAAGATTGTGTGGGACAAGATTGGCATGGCCCGCAACGAAGCCGGACTCAAGCAAGCCATCGAAGAAATCCGCGCTCTGCGCGAGGAATTCTACCGCGACGTCAAAGTCCTCGGCGGCATGTACGAAATGAACCCCGAGCTCGACAAGGCCAACCGCGTCGCCGACTTCATGGAACTTGCCGAACTCATGGCCCTAGACGCCCTGACCCGCAACGAATCCTGCGGAGGCCACTTCCGCGAGGAGTACCAGTCAGAAGACGGCGAAGCCCTTCGCCAAGATGAGGAATTTGCCTTTGTTTCTGCCTGGGAATTCACCGACAACGACCCCGGTAAAGCCACCCTGCACAAAGAAGATTTGGTGTTTGAAAACGTTAAACTCGTAACCCGCTCCTACAAGTAATGAACCTCACGCTCAAAGTTTGGCGCCAAAAGAACGCCCAAGATCAAGGCTCGTTCGCAACCTACCAGGTTAGCGACATTTCGCCCGACATGTCGTTCCTCGAAATGATGGACGTGCTCAACGAGCAGCTCATTGCCAAGGGCACCGAGCCCGTGGTATTTGACCACGACTGCCGCGAGGGCATCTGTGGCATGTGTTCGATGTTCATCAACGGCGAGGCCCACGGCCCCGACCGCGGTGTGACCACCTGCCAGCTCCACATGCGCAAGTTCAAAGACGGCGACACCATTACCGTGGAACCGTGGCGCGCCAAGGCCTTCCCGGTCGTTCGCGACCTGATGGTGGACCGCAGCGCCTTTGACCGCATCATTCAGGCCGGCGGATACGTTTCGGTGAACACAATGGGTAACCTGCCCGACGCCAACGCCACCCCGATTGAGAAGCACGACGCCGACGCGGCATTCGACGCGGCGACCTGCATCGGCTGCGGAGCCTGCGTTGCCACGTGCAAAAACGCATCGGCGATGCTGTTCGTGAGCGCCAAGGTGAGCCAGTTCGCCCTGCTTCCCCAAGGCCAAGTGGAGGCTGCCGACCGCGTGCGCAACATGGTGCACCAAATGGACCTCGAAGGCTTCGGAAACTGCACCAACACGGGTGCCTGCGAAGTCGAGTGCCCCAAAGGCATTTCGATCGAGAACATTGCCCGCATGAACCGCGAATACCTCAAAGCCTCAATAACCGCCTAATTATCCGCAACGTGGCACAGACTTTGCCGGTCTGCGCTCCATTAACTACCGCAACATGACCAAACACCTATTCTTCGCCGCAGCGGCCGTTGCCGCCCTGGCTTCGTGCCGCCC
>Ga0222712_10001881_pt1 | contig 25016 bp, 16 predicted proteins | sample C33_657DmetaG_FD_165043 | JGI IMG/M metagenome (GOLD analysis project Ga0222712, IMG submission 165043) | Estuarine water microbial communities from San Francisco Bay, California, United States - C33_657D | ecosystem: Environmental > Aquatic > Marine > Unclassified | place: USA: California... | reverse complement strand
GAAGGAGAAGGGTTTCGAGTGAAAGCGTTCGGGCGCGTCGCGAGCGCGAGCGCGAGCGTGTTCGACGGCGCGACGCAAGAATCGATGTATTCGGAGCAAAATGACGAAGGGGTTTTGAGGCGTAAACTGAAGGTGTTTTCGGGATCGGCGCATCCCGCGCTTTCGGAAGAGATTGCAAACTATTTAGGCATGGATCTCGGGCAGTTGGTGATTAAAAAGTTTGCCGACGGGGAGGTTTACGTTCAAATTTTGGAATCCGTTCGCGGTTGCGACGTGTTTTTAGTACAACCCACGTGTCCGCCCACGAATGACAATTTGATGGAGTTATTAGTGATGATTGACGCATTTCGGCGCGCGTCATGTCGTTCAATCACGTGCGTGATCCCATACTTTGGATACGCGAGAGCCGACCGCCGCACGGCGGGACGCGAGTCCATCGCGGCGAAACTCGTAGCCAACTTGCTCACCGAGGCCGGATGCACGCGCGTGTTGCTGATGGATATCCACTCTTTACAAACGATTGGGTACTATGATATTCCAGTCGACCACATTTACGGTGAAACGGTCATTCTCGACTACTTGACTTCTAAAGATTTCAAGGCGAGCGATATCGTCGTCGTCTCTCCAGATGTCGGAGGCGTTCCCCGCGCCAGAGCTTTCGCGAAAAAGCTCAATGATGCACCGTTAGCGATCATTGACAAGCGCCGCACCGGGCACAACAAATCACAAGTCATGAATTTGATCGGTGAAGTCGACGGCAAAGTCGCCATCATGCTCGATGATATGATCGATACCGGCGGCACTTTGCTCGCCGGCGCCGAGCTTTTGCGAGCGCAAGGCGCTCGGGAGGTCTACGCGTGTGCCACGCACGCGGTGTTCTCTCCTCCGGCGGTGGACCGCTTGTCAAGCGGGGCATTTACCGAAGTAATCGTCACGAATTCCATCCCGCACACCGCTGCGCGCGATTTCCCGCAGCTCACCGTGCTTAGTATCGGTAATCTTCTCGGCGAGACTATTTGGCGCGTGCACACGGACCATCCGGTGGCGTTCTCCTCTGGAGGAGAAGAAAAGAAAAAGAAGAGCGGATGATGAGACGAAATGAGGAATCGATTCGATGATGTAAGTTATTACTACATACAGTACAATATTGAACGAAAGACTTTTGTGCAACCAAAATCGCGTCGCTCCCGCTTCGACGCGAACGTTCTCGTCGCGTCTCTTCGCCGCAGACCATGTCGCACGCCGCCGTTCCCGATGCGGTCACGTACTACGGTCGCTCGGAAAGCTCTTGTGGGTACTGTTCTTCGCCCGCGCAGAATACGAGCGTGTCGGACGGCGCTATCGCGCACAAGCTCGCGCCTCGCGCGTATGACGAATTGATAAACTTCGGTTGGCGGCGCAGCGGTTGTTGGATATACAAACCCGCCATCGGTGCGACGTGCTGCGCGCCGTTCACGATAAGATTGAAATGTGCTGATTTTGCGATCACAAAGAGCCAGCAAAAAGTGCTCAAGCGGTTCGAAAAGTTTCTCAAAGGCGAGCTCGCGGGCGACGCCGCGGCGCCGACGCCCAAGAAGTTTAGCATCACCACCGCGCGGTCGTCCTTCGTCGAGGAGGAGTTCGCGCTTTGGAAAAAGTACCAAGTTGCAGTTCACGGTGATAGCGGTGAAGAGCTGCGACGGTCGGCATACGAGCGGTTTTTGGTGGTTTCGCCGTTCACGGTTGAAGCGGCTTCGCCTGGGACGCCGAGCGTCGGTTACGGGGCGTTTCATCAGCAGTACCGCATCGACGGCGCGTTAATTGCCGTGGGTGTGATCGATGTCTTGCCGAGCGGCTTGAGCTCGAAGTACTGCTTCTGGGACCCGGAATATGCGCACTTAAGTGTAGGTAAGCTGAGCGCGTTGAAGGAAATCGAGTGGACGCGAGAGCAATCAAAACGCTCGCCGTCCTTCGAGTACTATTACATGGGATACTACATCCATAGCTGTCGAAAGATGAGATACAAGGCGGAGTATTCGCCGAGCGAGATTTTGTGTCCCGCGACGCACCGTTGGGTAAACGTGAACGACGTGGATGTTCAGCGTCGATTGGACGCGGGTGAGATACGGCTCACGGATGCCACTCCGCTCGAACCTCCACAGTGTGATCCCGCGCAATCCCTCGTCGGTCTCGCGTTGCGCGGTAAGTTAATGCAAGCAGTACGACTGTATGAGCTCCCAGGAATGTTGAGTCGCATGCAGTCGTTGGATATTTCCAAGGCAAAAGTTGCGGCGTTCATCGAAACGATGCGCGAGTTTTGCGATCGATTTGGCGAGGCGGCAATGAACGTCATGAACTTGGCCGACGTCGACCGCGACTTTTGTGAATCGGATAGCGAAGACGAGCAGGCAGGGCTCGCGTCGCGTGCTTGATCGCGGCATAGCGGTCTTTCGACGATATCAAACAACAACAATACTAGTATGTGTAAACCAACAAATTAGAGGAGCGGTAGCTTTCAGCTTTTAGCATCCTGATGAAATTCAGAGTACAGGATAGTCGCGACATCACGACTTAATCATTTATCGCTAATCACGAGCACGAAGTTCGAGCTTTCGTCGTCGCACTTTTCGCCGCAGTCGTCGAACGATTCGCCGGTGGCACAATTAGCCAACGTCGGCGGCTTTGGCGGCGGCAGCGTGAACGGCATCTTCATCGCGGGCGCCGCGGGGGTTGACGCCGTCGTCGCCGTCGTCGGCTTCGGTGGCGGCAGCGTGAACGGCATCTTCATCGGGTGCGCCGCGGGGGTAGACGTGGGTGACGTCGGCGACGTTTTCGGAGGTGGCAGCGTGAACGGCATCTTCATCGGGTGCGCCGCCGGCGTTGAGGCTTCCTTTGCTGCGGGTTCCGAAGCGAAAGGCCCACCGAAGTACGGCTTTGGTGCTGTCTTTGCCTCGGCTTTGGCTTCGTTTTCGTCTTCTATTCTCGCGCGTTCACCCACGCAATGTATTTGCGAGAGTTCGTCGTCATCGCCTCGTTCGCGACGTTTGCGTAATATAGTCATCCCATTGAGAATGACGAGTAACGACGTGCCGACGTCCACGGCAATTGCTTCCCACAGTCCAGTGTACCCAGCGATGGACAACCCCAAGACGACACATTTTGTGATGACTGAAAACGCGACGTTTTGTCGAATCTTCGACACGCACTCGCGGCCGAGCAAAATAGTGTCGACTACGCGATTCAAATCATTCGTCATCAGCGAAACATCAGCTGTTTCCATCGCGGCGGCGGAGCCGGCGACGCCCATAGCGATGCCGACGTCCGCCGCGCCGAGCGCCGGCGCATCGTTGATGCCGTCACCGACCATGGCCACAGTGCCACGGCCGAAGAGCTTCAAGGACGTCCGGGACTTGGCGTTCTCCAAGGAAGTCACGGCTTCGTTGATGAGCTCAAGTTTTTCGTGCGGTTTCAACGATGCCTTGACGCACGTCGCCTCAAGACCCACGCGCTCGCGCACAAATTCCGCGCTCCCTGCGTTGTCGCCCGTGATCATCTCCACACGAACGCCGAGATCGTGCAGTCTCCCTACGGCTTCCTTCGAGCTCGGGCGTAAGACGTCGTCGCACCGAATAGCGCCAGCGACCAAGCCGTCGACACCAATCCAAATAACAGTACCGCCTTCGTATTCCCACTTCTTAGCGAGTTTGCTCAGCTCGACGTCACGTGCGAGCCATCCGTTATCGTGCGCGAACTCGCCGTTTACAGCCTCGATGCGACGGCCATCGATCATCGCTCGCGCCCCTTGCCCAGGGATGGTTTCGTAATCTAAAACCACGCACTGCTTTGCGGCGACGCGAATCGCCGCGCCAGCACCACGTTGGATCGCGCTCGCGAGCGGGTGGGACGATTTCGACTCGAGTGCGCACACCCATCTCAGCAAAGCGCCGACGCCAAGCGCGGGGCGCGGATGTTCCGTGTCGTTTTTCGGTGGGCTTACCAAACGCACCGCGGAGAGGGTGAATAATCCGCGCGTCAGTGTACCAGTCTTGTCCATGAACACAACCTTGATTCGACCCAAACGCTCCAAATGCGCCGATCCCTTAACAAGTACTCCACGCTGGGCGCACAGCGTCAGCGCGCTTACCGCCACCACGGGCGTGCTCAACACGAGCGCGCACGGGCATGCGATAACGAGCAACACGCACGCAAGATACGCCGGACCGGGACCAGTGGCGCCGAGACCGTATTGCACCGCCATGACGAGCACGGCGCCGACGATCACGAGCGGGGTGTACACGCGAGCAAAACGCTCAATAGCCAACTCGCTCGACGTTCGCTGCGCTTGCGCCTCTTCAATTAATCGAACGAGGCGGGAAACGGTAGAATCGGCTGCCACCGTCGTCGTCTGCACCTCGAGCGCGCCACCTTGATTCATGGTCCCTCCGAACACTTTGTCGCCCAATGTTTTACGCACGGGCATCGATTCGCCAGTCAGCGCGCTCTCGTCGATCGCGCTTGAGCCGGCAACGATGATGCCGTCGAGCGGTACTTTTTCCCCAGGCTTTATGATGACGAGTTCGCCCACCATGATCTCCTCCACTGGAACCGGCGCGACGGCGCCTACGCGTGTGGCGATTTCGGGACGGAGCGCCATGACGGCCCCTATCGCGCGCGACGTTTTCTCCATCGCGCGCGACTCAAGCCATTCGGACAGAGTGAATAGCGCCACCACTGCCGCGGCTTCACCGTAATCTTGAAGCGCGCACGCACCGACGATGGCGATCCCCATCAATGTGTTGATATCCACGATGCCGTTCTTCAGCGACGCGTACGCTTTCAGGGCGATTTCGGGCAATCCGATCGCCACCGCGCCCAAGGCGACGTAAACCAAATACTTGGCCCGCCCGCTCGGGTCCGGAATGTAGTGAAACAACGAAATCGTGAGAAACAGCCACGCGAGCAAAATCCGCCACGGCGGGGCGCGCCGTGAAAATTTCACAAAACACGACGCGCCGGCGTCGTCGTCTTTCACCATCTTCTTTTTCCCTGGCGTCGACGTGTCGGCGACGTGCGCGTTCAATCGCGCGGCATTGAGCGCATCCACCACACCCTCGGCGCTCACCGTCGCTGCCGCGTGCTCGACGAGCACCGTCTTCGTCGGTACGATGACCTTGACCTCGCGCACGCCCTCCATGCGCTCCAAAATTTTATGAATCAGAGGTACCTCCGACGGGCAGCATATCCCCGCGACGTACAAACGAGTGTGCGTCGATTGCTCGTCCCCTCCTTTTATTTCACGCTCGAGCCGAGCGCTCACGTCCTCCTCTTCGCGCGCCTCCCCTCGAATCAGCGGCAACGGCTTATAATCTACCCCTCGCGCCCCTCCCCGTCGTCGACGCAACACTCGCACCGACCCGTGATCCTCCACGTGCGACGCCGTTTTCATCGCACACTCCTCCCCACAGTGCTCGACGTCGGCGAAGTGCACCAATCGCTCGCCCACGAGAAAGTCCACGTGGTCTCCGTGCGGCACCGTCGTCGTCCCGCGTTTCAACAACCGTTCGCGCGCTTCGTTCACGTCCGCGGGACACCCGATGGAGCTCATGAGCTCAAAAATCGACATCTTCTGTGTCGTCAACGACGGACAGCGCGCGCTGAGCTCATCGCCTTCGGGTTGGATACTTTCCCGCGCGCGCGCCTCCCGCGCCCGCGCCCCGCCTCCGTCGTCTCCGTTCACCACTCGCGCGTTCACCCATGACCCATCTCGCCCTCGCACGACGATCGCCCCTTCCACGACGTACGCCCTCGACATGCGTTCGTTCGCATTCACTCTCGCATTCACTTGCGCATTCACTTGCGCATTCGCATTCACTTGCGCGTTCGCGTTCGCGTCGTCGCGCGCGCGCGCGTCCTCCGTCGTCCCTCCGCTCGCCCGCGTCGTCGTCGTGAACGCCTCGACGTTCGCGCCGTCGATCACCACTGGGTCGAGACATAATCCTTGCTCCACGCACGGTGAGTCGTCTAAGCAGTGCGCGCACGCGCGCGAGTTCGACGTCATCGAAACGACCGATCGACGACGGATGGCGTCGGACCAAGGCGACGCGACGCCCGAGCTCGCGCGATGTCGCGGTCGTGCCCTGGTCATAGACCTTGGTGAGTGAAAGGGACTAAAACATTCGTGGCGTTGTGTGGTCGACACTCTTGAGGTGTCATGACGTCGACACTGGTGGCGTCATCGGTGTCGCGCGCGATGTCGGGTTCTGGTGGCGTTTATGGGTCACCACTCGGTCGTATGTCAGTGTGTCAGTGTGGTGACGATTTCTTGAGTCCGCCACGGACGACTCGTTCGACGTCGTTCGACGTCGACGGAACCAAACGCGCGTGACATCGCATCGCGTCGCGTCGCGATGTCGACGTGTGATTCGACGTCGAACGACGGCGCGTTCGCGTCGTTCCTGTCGTCCCTGAACGCGCGCGACGTCGATGGGATGTACGACGCGAGCGCGTGGTGCGCGCTCGCGGTGTTGCGCGCGAGCGACGGCGTCGCGAAGCAGCTCGCGTTGCGTCTGGCGTTGTACGTCGCGTCGAACGACGACGACGACGACGACGACGGAGGGTGGTTCACGATGAACGACGTGGACGCGATGGCGATCGATAGCGATGAAGGACGTCGAGCGGTTCGTCGAAGCGTGCAGAGGTTGGCGCGCGCGCGAGCGATCGAAGTGACGGGGGCGAGCGGCGCGACGTTTGGGGAATGTGCGATGCGCGTGCGCGCGCGCGCGCCGTTCGCGAGAAGCGTACGACGAGCGATTGAAAGTGGATTCACGTGCGATGACGAGGGAGAAGGGAATGAGGGAGAGGGGATGGAGGAGGCGCGCGCGCGCGCGCCCGATCGCGCGGCGTTGGACGCGTACGCGAAGAGTAAATGGGAGGATTTGCTTCTCACGTTAACCGGGGCGAGCGATTCATTCGCGCGATCGCAAGGTGGACGAGGACGACTCGATCCCGTGGCGCTGTTTCGAGCGGCTGGGTTGACGACGGGGGCGACGTCGTCGTCGCGTAAGGATGGGAAAAGACGAGCGCGAGACGCCGGGGTCACCGCGGCGGGGTTTAGATTTTTGCTCACCACCGCGCAGGAGCAGATTTGGGTGCTACTGACGCAGTATCTGAGGGATTCGCAAAGCGAGAACGCGACGAGCGCGATTGGATTTATGTTGCGATTATCGTTTCAGCGTCCGGGACGCGCGTACGCGATGACGGGAGTTTTGAGCGACACCGAACAGGAAGTCGTGCGGGATTTGACCCAACTTGGGTTGCTGTACACGTTCGAGGCGAATGAGAAGTGGTACTACGTCCCTACGCTTTTGTCTAGCGGATTATCGAGCGGAGGTTTCGATGGCGAAGGCGAACGCGCCGCCGCGGCGGATGGACACATCATCGTGGAAACCAACTACCGAGTCTACGCCTACACGTCGAGCGCGGTGGAGATGGAGATCTTGCGACTGTTCACGCGCGCGGACTATAGATTACCCAATTTATATGTCGGGATGCTCACGCGGGAGAGCGTGCAAAACGCCTTGCGCGCGGGCGTGGACGCCGAGCAAATCGTGTGGTATATTCGAGCGCACGCGCACAAGCAAGTACGCAGGAAGAAACCGAGCGTGCCGAGCACGGTGTGCGACCAAATTCGCTTATGGGCGCGAGATATGGACCGCGTGCGCCTCGACGCGTGCGTGCTGTATTGCGATTTCCCGCAGGCGGGTGGATTTTACGACGCCGTCGCGAATGAGGCAGAAAAACGCGGCGCGTTGTTGTGGCGCGACGATTCCGGGCGCAAGCTTACCGTGCGTGCTGACGCGCACGAAAGCATGAAGGCTGTCGTTGCCGCTTTGAAGCAAAAGTTTGCGTGAGTTCAGTGCGGCGCATCACAGCACAGTAGAACAACCTAGTCTAGTCTTACCTGTAGAACGTAGTAGAAGAGGCATCGATCGAGAGAGAGGATAAATACAAACACAATTTTAGTTATTACACAGCCCTTCATCGTCGTCGTCGTTGTTCTCATCGTCGTCGTCGCTTCATTTTGTCATTTTGACGGCGGAAGGAGAATGCGCGCTCGAAGCGGCAAATGGTCGCTCGGAAAACCAAACGTAGGCAACCCAGTCGAGCTCGGAATGTCTTCTTCGCTCGGAAGTTTCGCCACTGAGACGACTTTGCTCCCGCGATGCGCCGAGTACAGAATGTAATCAATAGTGTGCTTGACCTCGCCATTTTTGAACAACCCCGTGCGCGTTTTCCACGTCGTAAATTTATTCGCCATGGTATCGTTCGACGCCGCGCTCATGTCATCGTACGCGCTTCGCATGCCTCGTCCGCGCAGGTGCACGACGCACGCCTCGTTTGGCGTCGCGTTCAAGTCTCCGGCGATGATGATCTGCACGTTATCCACATCTGCACACAAATTTGTCGCAAACGCGTTCAACTGTCGACACATTTCTTTCGTTTGCTCTAGCCGCGTGATGATGCCATCCACCGTTTTAGCGCTCTCGAGGTGAGTGTTGACGACGATAAGTTCCTGTAAATCGACGCCGCTAAACACCGGAGTCCTCACCGCTTTGACAATGCCCCCCAAGTACCCCCCGAACACGCCGCCGACGCTCGGCGCGACTGGTCGCTTGACGCGAAACCTCGCCATGAGGGTCTTTCCTGCGTTCGTCGCGGGATCATCCTTGCGCGATCGAGGCACGCCCGGTGCGTGCATCCCCACGAGCTCTAGCTTCTCCATCTTATAAAAGATCGCCACTCCATCGTTCGGGGCGCCGAATTTCCGACACGGCGACCACGGATCTTCCTTAAAAATCCCGGCGTACCCGTGTTTTTTAAGCTCGCTCTCAAAGAAATCATACCGATCGACTTCTTGCAACGAAACCACATCCGGTGCCGTCGCTCTTTCGCTCGACGTGATCGCGCGAATGATCTCTCGACCTCGCCTCTCGAACGTCAAATCATACGTCTCGCTCTCGCGACCCGACGCGCCGCCGTCTGCTCCGTCGCCCCCGTACGTCGCGCTCGCGAACGAATCGTTCGCCGCTAACCCATCCGCGAGGACGTTAAATTGCACCACATCTATCGCTCGTCCTAAATCAATCGCGCCGTCGACGTCGTGTCGGTAGACGTTCGCGCGCGCGTCCGCGTCCGCGTCCGCGTCCGCGTCCGCGTCCGCGTCGCTCGCGCGCTCGCCCTCGACTTTTTCTTCCCTTCGTTCATTCATCCTCGCGGGCGAGAACTCCATCTTGACGCACGAATCGTGCGCCTCGTGCGCGTTGCGACGCGCGCGAGTGACGCGCGCGAGTGACGCGATCGATCGAAGCGACGTTTCCAACGCGAACGCGCGCGCCGGAGGTGTGGACTGTTGTACGGTGTACCCGGTACACATCCACCCCCCCACGTCCGTTTCGTTTCGGGGGGTCACGAACCAGACGCGCGAAACGCAAAAAGGTCTCGCCCAGGATCGAACTGGGGTTGAAGGATTCAAAGTCCTTAGTGATGACCACTACACTACGAGACCACGACGCGTAGTCAACGCGCGACGGACGCTTTCACTGAGGTGAACGCAGAGCCACCGTGGGGTTCGGTGAGACGTCGACGAGATGGTGTGTGAAAAAGTACGGGTATTTCCGTCGTCATTCGTGTGTATGCGCACACAGAGCGACGACTGTGAAAATCCCTCTCGACGACGACGACGCCTCGGACGACGCCTCGGACGACGTCCATCGATCGGTCGTCCACCGTCAGAGCGCGACGCGCGCGATGTCATCCGTCGACGCCGACGCGTTTAAGACGTCGTTCATTGGACGCTTAACTCGCGTGCGATGTCGCGACGGTCGCGTGTTCGTCGGCACTCTGCGGTGCGTCGATAAGCAGCGCAACGTCGTGATCGGGAACGCGCGCGAGTACGCGCGCGATGGTGACGAACAGGGCGAACCGCGACGGACGATCGCGATGGTTTTGATCGCCAAGAGCGAACGAATGACGATGCATTGCATCGAGGGCGAGGAGAGCGAGGACGTGACGACAGCGTTTGGGACGTTAGCGGTGTGAGGAGGCGAGAGGCGAGCGCGAGCGCGCGCGGCGGCGCGCGAGGCGGCGGCGGGACGCGACGTAGGGAAAGAAAACGCGGGAGATTCAAAGCGACGACGACGATGGAGAGACCATCGGGGAGAACTACGGGGTGTGGGCGAGTTCAACGAACGTCGCGGTAGCACCAATCGTACAAGGTTTTCAGCGCGCGCTCGCCGAGGCCGAAATTCCACGAGCACGCGATCAAGACGTGAACGCACGTCGCTCGGAAATTTCCCAGTCGTTCGATCCTTCGACCAGAAGTGGTGACGACGCGGTCGATGAGCTTGATGCGGCCTTTGAACTTACCACGGCCGCGTTCGTGCATGCGCACGCATAAATCGGCGTCTTCCATTATGGGAATCGAACCATCAAAACCGCCGACGGCGGCGAAGTCGTCGGCGCGGCAAAACATGGCTTGGTCGCCGAATAAAATTCTAAAGCCTCGTAAATAGGCAAACGGCCTGGAAATTGCCGCGCAATACGTCGTCTTGATGACGTTGTGATAGGAAATAGCCCAGTACGTCTTCGTCGCGGTTTCGATGAGGGAAACGAACCCACCGATGACGGTCTTCTGGTCTCGCAGCGTTCGTCGCGCGATGTCCACGACATCCGACGGCGGCGTCGTGTCGGCGTGTAAAAACAAAATGTAATCCCCGCTCGCCGCGCGCGCACCCGCGTTCATTTGATTCCCACGCCCTTTTTCTCCCGTCACGACGATCGCTCCGTGTTTCTTCGCGATGGCGGCGGTGTCATCCGTCGAGTCCCCCACCGCGACGACAACTTCGCACGCGCTCGGCTCCAACGCCCGAGTGACCCGTCGCAGCGTCGCCCCAATAGCTTTCCCTTCGTTCCTCGCTGGAATCACGATCGATACCCGTTTCGTCGCCCAAGAATTGTTTCTACTATCCTCTTCGTCGTACGCCGCCTCGTCGTTCGCCGCCATCGCGCGCAAAACGCACCATCGCACGGCTAGCGCGGCGGCGCAAAACGTGATCCACGCGCGAAACTTCCCTATGCCCAAATCTAAATCTTCGTCCCACTCTCCGTCGTCCCAGGGCCTGTCGCCGCTCCAGCGCCCGCCGCCGCCGCCGCCGCCGCCGCCGCCGCCGCTCGGGCCCGCGCGCGACGTCGTCGACCAACGCTTGAAACTCGACGATTTCGGGCGCGTGCGACGCGTTGGAAACACAATACGTGTTCGCGCGCGAGTGATTGGGAATCGCACGATCGCGCGCGCTCGCATGTACTCTCCGAGTCGCGCAGTACGGTTGGACATGAAACTCGAGACGTCGTCGATTACAAACCAAATCATTGCAGCCAAGTCGCATCGGCGTTTTCACGAAAACGTCTCGTCTGGATCTCGATTCCTCGCACGCGTGGAGAGAATGGCACCGAGATCGTCCTCCTCGGGGACATCCTCGGCGCGAGCGGCGAGCATGCGTCCGTCGCCGCGAGCGGCGGCGTCCCGCTTTTCGCAATACCTGTACGTAAAACTTGTCAGCGCGTGCGTCCAACGTACGAGATGACGCGCACACGCACTTTAAATAATCCGCATAGTGCTTGTTCTCCCTCGGTGCCGCCGTCGTCGTCGCCTTCGATGCGGTGTCCTCCATCCAATCGCGCTCGACCCCCGGAGCGCCGCGTCGCGCCCAAATTCCCCGTCTCTGTTCCAGCGCCCTCGTGTGCTCGCGCATCTCTTGCAGCTGCCGCACGTGATCGGGATCATTCCTATCGTGTTTCTTCCACCATCCCCCCACGGCGACTCAGTCTCGTTCGTTCGCTCGCTCGCTCGTTCGCTCGCTCGCGCTCGCGCTCGCGTCCTCGCGCGCTTACCTCTTCGTACGCGCGAAGCAACGCGCGCAGCGCGTCGCGCACGTCGTCCGCGACGTCTTCCCCGTACGTCTCCGGTCCGCGCGCGACGCCCGAGGACGCGAGTAATTTCACCCTTCGACCGTCGCGCGATGCGTTCGCCATCGCGCTTTGCGTCTCTCGCGTCGCTCGCTCGTGTTCGCGTTCACGAAACGCGCGAAACGCTCGAAAACGCTCGCGGGCGAGCGTCTCGGGGGGGGGTGAATCGACGACTTACGACTCGTCCTTCGTTGTGCGCGTCCTCGACGACGACGACGACGACGGACCGACGCCGGGCGAGCGCGAGCGCGCGTGTCGTGCGTCAACGACGCCTTCGATGGACGCTAAAAAGGTCAACGCGACACAACGTTCCGTACGCATCATCACGAACGCGTTAAAACGATCGCACGACGTCGAAAACATTTGCGTGAAACCGTCGATCGGCGTCGTGATGCACGGACGCGCGCGTGACGTGAAACACTGAAACATCGCCCCGAGCGCGCACCCTTGGGACACGTCCTGGTCATGACTCGTCATGATACGCCACCGGACGTCTCGTCGCTCTGTTTCCCCATACGACGACGGACGGAGGACGGACGATCGATCGACGCGATCGTCGCACGTTCGACGACAGGCGCGCGCGAGATCGCGCGTCGCTCCGTTCGGCGATGCATTCGCTGGGGCGATCGCCTTCGATGACGCCAATCGGCGCGCGACCAAGGGCGCGCGCTTGTTCGCGGAATGACGCGAATGACGCGATGAGGAAGCGCGCGCGCGCGAGCGGGGCGAAACGATGGCGCGTCGCGCGCGCGCGAGCGAGCGACGCGCTCGAGCGCGCGAATGCGACGGTTGACAGAAAAATTGCGATCGCGAACGCACGCGGGTTAAGTAAAGCGCGATCGAGTGCGGGAGATGGCGAATCGGCGGGTGGAGTGGCGGCGGCGGAGGTCGAGGGCGAGCGCGCGAACGCGACGGATGAGACGACAAAAGCGAAAGGGGCGAGCGGAGAGGTGAACGAGAAGGCGAGCGCGAAAGCGAAGAAGAATGCGTTCGGGGAGTTTTTAGGGTCGATTTCGTTGCCGTTCGTGAAGGGTCATAAGAAGTGGGAGAAGTTGTACGCCGAGGCGGATGGGGCGTCGTCGGATGCGCTGAAACAGGACGCGTTGATGCGAGAGTTATTGGCGTACGATAAGAACGAGGATGTGATGAAGAGATTTGAGACGCGCAAGTACGCGAGTGGACCGGTTTCGGTGCTCGCGTACGTCACCGCGCTGGTGCGTACGAATAGATTGGAATACTTCGCCGTAGGCGGCGACGCAGGGATAGGGAAGCCGCCGCCCAAGGATGACGGCGCGAATAGACTACCCAAGTTGTTGAGCGATCTGAGCGAGCGCTCTAAGGGCGCGAACGAGGTCGTTCCTTTGGAAATCGGTTCGAGCGCGCAAGCGCCGTTGCACATCAACGTCGTGGGCGGCGTCGGCGCGCCTCGCGTGAGCCTCATCCGTCGCGTCTTCAACGCGATGCTCTACTTTTTCCTCTTTGTCAGCGGTTTGATGTACGTCAGCTCGTTCGTCATGCGCCACGTTGCTGTGCGCGTAATTCAAGATGGATCGTCCTCGAGCTCGATGAACCAAGGGATGCCAGGCGCGAACGGGATGGATCCGACGTCGCCCGCGAACGCCCTGGGGCCGCCCAACGGAGGCAGAGACCCTTCGTTTGACCCCAAGCAATACAACAAGGAGAACATGCCGGAGAAGAGCACGAAGACATTCGACGATGTCAAAGGGTGCGATGAAGCCAAGGATGAGTTGCGTGAAATCGTCGAGTACTTGAGGAATCCCGAGCGTTTCACTCGTTTGGGAGGGAAATTACCCAAAGGCGTGTTGCTCAGCGGACCTCCAGGGACTGGGAAGACGTTGCTCGCGCGCGCCATCGCTGGCGAGGCGGACGTTCCATTCTTCTACAGAAGCGGGAGCGAGTTTGAGGAAATGTTTGTCGGCGTGGGATCGAAGCGTGTGCGACAGCTTTTTGCCGCGGCGAAGAAGCAGACGCCGTGCATTATTTTCATCGACGAAATCGACTCCATCGGAACGTCGCGCAAGTCCATCGAAAGCAACCACCGTAAAACGTTGAATCAGTTGCTCACCGAGATGGATGGGTTCGAGCAAAATGAAGGCGTCATTGTTCTCGCGGCAACGAACATCGCAGAGGCGCTCGATCCGGCTTTGACTCGACCGGGACGCTTCGATCGCGTGGTACACGTGCCGAATCCGGACATTGGCGGTAGAAGGGAAATCTTAGACTTTTACTTGAGCGACAAGCCGAAGACGGCTGACGTGGACGTGGACAAACTTGCGCGTGGCACCGCTGGATTTAGCGGTGCGGAGCTGTACAACTTGGTGAACATTGCGGCGGTGCAGGCGGCGATGGCGGATGCACCGTCCATCACGGCGGCGGATCTCGACTGGGCGCGCGACCGCGTGTTAATGGGCGCCGAGCGTAAATCCGCGGTGTTGAGCGAGGAGAACCGCAAATTGACCGCTTACCACGAAGCCGGCCACGCGCTCGTAGCTTTAAAGTCCGACGCCGCGCTCCCGATTCACAAGGCGACGATAATGCCTCGAGGTTCGGCGCTCGGGATGGTGATGCAACTCCCCGACAAGGATGAAACGAGCGTGAACCGAAAGCAACTCATGGCGCGCCTGGATGTGTGCATGGGGGGCCGCTTAGCAGAAGAGATCATCTTCGGTCCCGACGAAGTCACGACTGGCGCGAGTGGAGACTTGCAGCAAGCCACTCGGTTGGCGTTTTACATGATATCCGACGTCGGCATGAACAGCAACCTTGGTCCGGTGCACTTGTCGAGCATTCGCGGGGCGTCCGCCAGTCGCGGAGCGTCGGGATCAACAGAATCCGCCGTCGACGCCGAGGTGATCAAGTTACTGAAAGACTCGCAAACTCGCGTGCAGAAGCTGTTGAAGGCTAACTTGGGGGATTTGCACACCATCGCCAAGGCGCTGATGGAGCGCGAGACACTGACGGGGAACGAAATTCGCGAGTTGATTGGCATGCCGCCGGCAAAAGAACCGACGCCGATTCCTTCGCGTCCCAAACCCAAACTCACGCCCAGACCTAAAGAGCAGGAGAAAGTGAAAGAGCCCGCGCCGGAGGACCAGGACGAAGAGCCGACGATCATCATCATTCAGTTGAACGACGAGGACGATTCGCCCAAGCACGATTAGGTAGGTACACACACCCATTGTTTTACAATACGCAATTCATTGATGCTAGATTACGCCACGCTATCTCAAATATGTCCTTCACGCCTCCTCGCGCTCTCGTTCCGCTTTTTTCAACGCCGCGAGCGCGACGGCGATGCGCGCGCCGACGGCGGCGTTATTCTGCACCAACGCCACGTTCGCCTCGAGCGACGCCCCGCGCGTGATCTCCGCCACTCGTCGCAGGACGTACGGCGTCACATCTCTCCCCATCACCCCTCGAGCTTCGGCCTCTTTCAGCGCCTCCCTCGTCGCGCGTTCAATCTCCTCTCCCACTCCCTCGTGTTCTTTTGGTATCGGTACCGCGAACACGATGCCGCTTTGCAAATTCGCATCCCCCGTAGCCTTCACCACCCTCGCGCATTCCTCCGCGCCGTCGCACCTCGTCGGACATTTCACTCCGCTCGCGCGCGTGAAAAACGCCGGGAACTCATCCGTCTCGTACCCGATCACCGCCACGCCGTTCGTCTCCAATACTTCCAGCGTGCGCGCGATGTCCAATATCGACTTACATCCCGCACACACCACCGCGACGGGCGTGCGCATCAACTCCGTCAAATCCGCGCTCACATCCATCGTCACCTCGCCGTTCCTATGCACGCCGCCGATGCCTCCGGTGACGAACACGTCGATTCCCGCTCGACGCGCGATGAACATCGTCGCGCTCACCGTCGTCGCCGCCGTCATGCGCTTTGCCACGCACGCCGCGATGTCCCTTCGGCTCGCCTTCGCGATCGCCGACCCATTCGCCGCCATGAACTCGATCTCGTCGTCGCTCATCCCGACGACCAACGCGCCGTCGACGATACCGATCGTCGCCGCGCACGCCCCGAGCGCTTCGATCGTTCGCACGCACGCTTTCGCACACAACGCGTTCGCTGGGTACGGCATCCCGTGCGCCACGAGCGTGCTCTCCAACGCCACCACGGGTTGGTTTCGCTTCAGCGCTTCGGCGACTTCATGGCTCACGCGAACGACGTCGCGCGGGTGATGACGGTCGTTCGCGATGACGTGCGCGGCGATGGCGCGCACGCGCGATGACGCACGGCGCGGCATCGCGCGAATGAATCCGTCGAATCGCGCGCTCGATTGGATGTGTTGTGTTTCGCTCTCGCGAGCGCGCGCGGTGTGTTCTCGCGCGCGTCGCGGGACGACGCGCATGCATTCATGACATGAATTCATTCCTTGACATCGTGAACGAAAAGTGACGGATATCGAGAACGTCAACCGATGTTCGCCGAATACGTCGAACTCAATGCTCAATTTCCAATGCAACGACAATTCTCGGACGTTGAACGCGTTGACCTCGGTGCGTGAATTCATTATCATTAATTGGATGACATTCGCGGGAACGCGTCTGAACAGCAGTCACAATGAGACGCGATGGAATCGAACGCGATCGCGCGCCGAGTGGTGGTGTACACCAACGCATCGACGCGCCTGACGCCCGAGGACGTTGAGATCGAAACGTACGCCTCGTTGGCGCGCGTCGCGCACCGCGTCGAGCGCTGCGCGCGGGCGTCGTCGTCGCCGTCGTCCTCTTTGCCATGCGTCGCGTTTGACGACGACATCACGAGTGAGGACGTTGAGGAAAAACACGCGAAACGCCACGCTTTAGCGCGATTTCGCAAAGACATTTGTGATATCGATGACGGCATGAAGGACGACGAGCGCGAACGCGCGAGCGCGGCGCGAGCGGCGGCTTCGGGCGCCCTGCGAGACGCGAGCGAGTACTTCACCTACGTCGACGACCGAGGGTACGCCAAGGCGCGAGAGGCGAAAACAATCGTCGAGCGCGCGCCGTGGCCGATCGAGCGCGCGCTCGCGGCGAGGGTGGCGAGAGACCGCGGGGCGGGCGCGCGAGCGCGAGGAACGAACGCGCGAAGCGCGATCGAGGACGCGAAAGAGGCGTACGAATCGATCGACGCGTTGTTACGCCGCTCGCGCGCGGAGTGTAAAGATCAAGAGCAGTATTGGTTGTGTGGGTCAAAACCGAGGAGTTGCGATGCGGCGGTGTACGCGCAGTTGCGATATCACGCGACGTCGCCGTCGTGCGAGCTCGCTCGAGAGGAGATGAAGAAGTTTCCGCGCTTAGTGCAGTACGTCAACGACGTGAGCGAGCGATTGGTGGGGTTGGAGAAGATGTTTCGCGACGTCGCCGGTCCGCCGCCGATCGTCGTCGATGCGAGCGCTTGGGGGGATGGGTACGACGCGCGCGAACGGAGCTCTCGAGACGGGGGGAAACCGCGGGCGAAAAAGGTGGAGTTGAGCGAAAAAGATCGAGACATGCGACGAAAGGCGTGGATCTCCGTGGGCGTTGCTTTAAGTTCGGTTTTGACGTACTTGATTGCGGGAGGAATCGTTTCCATCGACCTCGGGGCGGATGAGGACGAGGCGAGCGCCGAGGGCGACGACGCGGGTGGCGACGACGCGGAGGATGAGGACGACGATGAAAGCGCGTAGATACCGAACAAACAAATACGTTCGTGTGAATACATGGTTTTTTACTGTTATTACAACAATGGCGACGACGACGTCGCGTTCGCGTCGAAAAATCACTTTTTTCCGCGGCCCATGCAACATCCAAACATAAAGTTGTTTATCGATCCTAAAATCGTCACTTTCTCGGGCTTTTTCGCGGTAATCAGGCGCTGCGCTTTTTTATTCGCGTACTGAACTTTGTAGTCCAACTGCTTGCGCGTCGTTCGACCCACACCCCCGGCCAGGGCCCAGTTGAACTGCTGCGCCAAATCGTTCACGCTCGCCGCCGTCGGCGTGGCGGGCTCGGCTTCACCCTCCTTGGCGTGCCGCAGCGCCGCCTTCTTATCTTTTTTCGCCTTCAACGCAGCTTCATAGTCTTTGCGCGCCTGTTCGTATTTATCAATCACCTTTTGCGGGACGAGCGCCGACCCCGCTTTCGCGCCCGTCGAGGCGCGCTTTTTATCTTCGTCGTCAACCGCGAGCTCTTCTTCAGTCCAAACCGACGTCTGCGTCTCGCCCATGAGACTTGCCATCGCCGAGTTGAACGCGTCCGTACCCATCAACCCTTCAGCGACCTCATTAAACTCGCTCGCGGAATCCGACGCATCACCAACGCTTCGTCTCGACGAGTGTCTCGACGAGTGTCTCGACGACCGTCTCGACGACCGTCTCGACGAGTGTCTCGACGACCCTCTCGACCCCGTCCTCGATAACGACGCACTGGAATACCCCGCATCCGATCGTGCCTTATCGATCCTATCCCTTAATTTATCCAACTCCGCTCTCGTCATCTCTATCGCCTCGTCCTCGGCTTCGAATTCCCTTCCCGAGCTTATACTTCCCTCGCGCTCGACGCGCCGCAGCTTCTCCGCGTCCATCCTCGCTCGCGCTCGCGCTCGCTCGCGCGACGGCCGCGTTTCATCTCTCCCCCGTTCTCGTGTCTCCGTTTGACTTCCTCCATTTTCATCTTCATCCTTCCACGACGAATACTCGCTCGCCACGTCGTTCGATCGCATCGAACGCGCGTCAAACGTCTCCATCGTTCGACCTCGAACGCGTGAACACGAAACCGAATGTCGAATCGCTTCGTCCTTTCGATCGAAACGTTCGACGTTCGACGCGAATCGTCCAAGAGAGAGGAAATGACGACGAAAAGACGCTCGACGTCGTTCGACGATGAAACGCGCGCGTCGTCGACGCGCGAATGACGGAGTCGGCGAGCGACGCGATGACGCACGCGAACGACCATGCGATGACGGCGCCCCTCGATGGACGATCGGCGATTCACGATTCGAGGGGGAGAGTGCATCCGAACACCCGAACACACGTTCGGGTGCAGGTTCGTCTGTTTCGAGGGCGTCGAACAGCGCACCACGGGCGCGCGACTGACGTCGAATCGCGAGTCGTCGCGTCGACCTCGGTCGAGGGAGTGTGCGCAAAATTGAAGTCGTCGGGCGAAAAACGAGTCGAAAAACGAGTCGAATTCGCGTCGAATTCGCGTCGAATTCGCGTCGAATTCGATCGACCGCGTCGATCGTTCGCGCGCTTCATTCCCGTCGCTTGTCGTCGCTTTGGTCGCTTTCGCGCGACGTTCCTTTCGCCGTCGCGCGCGATGAGCGCGTGTGGACGCCCGCGAACGCGCGTTCGCGTTGGAAATCGCGCGTTGAAGTTGTGCGCGCTCGCGTTCGCGTGCGTCCTCGTCCTGGGCGTCGCGAACTCGAGCGTGTTTACACGTTCGCGAGTGACGTCGCGCGAGCGCGCGTTCGTGGTGACGACGTGCGGTATACTCACCGCGTCCTGGGTCGACGCGCGCGTGGCGAACGCGTTGATGATTAAAGCGAACGTCGACGCGGCGACGTCGACGCGCGCGGCGCGAGCGCGTAGCTTCGCGGCGTCGTGCGACGTCATTCACGCCGTGAAGTTGACGTCGCCGACGATAGCAGAACGAGGAGGGTATTGCGCGAGGTACGAGGACACGAACGCGCGCGCGCGGTTTCGCTCATGGACGACGAGCGGACGACGACGAGATTTCGTGAACGAGTCCGCTTCGGCGACGACGACTCGAGGAGAAGTAGCGAAAGCTGAGGAGATGTCAACGAGAGAACGCGCAGGGGAAAAGGTGCTTTGGTTCAAGGCGTTGACGAGAGTTTTGGCGACGCCGCGGGCGGTGTACGCGAGCGTGACGGCGGATGTCGTGAAGCATCAATTGTACGTCGGCGAGGACGCGCGCTTGAGTTCGATTGGGAATTTGGCGATGTTTGGGATTTTAGCGAATTTCGTGCGCGAGGGCGCATCGGCGGCGTCCTCAGACGCGACGCAGTCGGGGTTTAATTATTCGAGCGCGTTGTGGCCGAACGCGGGCGAAGCGGCGCGCGTCGGCGCCGAACGCTTGCGGCGGGATCCGAGCGTTCGCCGGCGCGCTATTTTGCTCTTAGAAGACGACGCGAACATTGATTTCGAGCGGTTTGCCTCGAAAATTGACGGTTTGATGCGCGCTTTACCCCGAGGGTGGGACGTGCTCGCGCTTGACTCGCATCCAGAATTTTGCGGCGTCGCTCGGCGTTGGCCGTTGAGCGCGTCCGCGAGCGGTAAACGAAACGGCGTCGAATTACACCGAGCGTATACGACGTTTTCACGAACGACCGCACTTGTCGTGAGCTGGCAAGGTGCTTTGCGCATTTTACGTCGGCTTCCGAGCAGTCTCGTCATCGACATGTTTCTCGCTCGATTACTCCGGCTCGGCGCTTTACGAATCTACGTCAGCTGCGACGGAATCGTGCGACAACAAAACTCCGCGATTCCGAGCATCACGAATGGGTAGTTTTTCATACCTCGTCAAACGAAGCGAACGTGCGCGACGAAGCGATTATTTAATAGCTGCGATGACTAGATAGACTACATAAAACGCGCGATGAATCACGGACGAGAGGAATCAATCGACGAACGTCCAATCGTACTCGGCGCGCGCGAGTCGCGACGCTCGCCCCGTGGCGTTCGCGGCGCGAATCGCGCGCGCGCGCGCGCGTCGTCCCTTGATCATTCGACGCCGCACTCGAAGTCGTGCTCACGAAATCGCGCGCGCGCGACTTCAGTGCCTCGACAACGTCGATCGCGCGCGCGTCTTTCCTCGCCGTCGTCCTCGCGCACGGACATTCGCCCGTGCGCGACGTCGACGTCGGGCGTCGACGCGCGACCGCGATTCCCTAGCGAAATGAATGATTCAGTATGATGAATCCGTGGATCGCGCGTCTCACACTACATGATTGGCGTTTGACGCATTTAAGTACGAAGACGGATGGCGTTAAGGGCATGTTTGCTTGTGATAATAACGCACGAAAACGCTCGCGCACTCGAGACACCGCGCGAGGCGTTCGCGTCGTCGGGAGACGACGAACGACGAGCGACTCGGGAGGAACGCGCGAGAGCGACGCGCGACGGAGCACGCGCACGCGATGGTGACGATCGAAGACGCGAAAGATGGAGCGGTGAAAAGCGAAGGAGAGAAGCGATCGATGGAGAAAGTCGCGCGCGAGCTCGCGGAGGAGGACGCGAGCGAGGAGGAGGACGCGAGCGAGGACGAGTCGAGCGACGGGGAATTCCAAGCCGGACCGACGGTTTGGGAAGCCGCCGCGGATGAGGAGATTCCAGAGAATCATTGGGAGTATCACATGCGCAAGAATCTGAATGACGGGAAAGGGGATTCGGTGTATCGAAACTTGTCGTACGTGCCGGTGTGTAATTGCGCGCCGGTGTGCTCCGGGGAGAAGTGCCGTAACCCGTACTGGATGTGGACGAAGAAGAAATAAACGCGCGCGACCGCGACTGCGACCGCGGTGAACTTGCGGCGCGTTGTTATGACATATTCTAACGAATGATCTACTGGTTCGTCGGCGTCGCTTCGACGGGGTCACCGCGACCGTTTCGACGCATGATTTCGCGCGCCAGTCGAACTTGTCGACCGAGAACGAGCACGGACACTCGACCCTCACCGAGTGCGCCACGCGCGGTACGACCGACGCGTCGAACGTACTCACTAGGATCTCTTGGAAAGTCGAATAGAATGACGTGCTTGACCCGCGATGCATCTAAACCGCGAGACGCGCGATCGGTGCAAACCAGGATGAGCGGCGTTTCGGTTTGCGACGACATGAACTCCTTCAAGTTTTGCTGCTGCTGCTCGCGAGACAAAGCGGCGTGGTACGGCAGTATTCGATAGTTTTCTCCATCACGGTTCGCGCGGTTCAACATGTTCTCAATCTTACGGCAAGTCTCAATTTTGTTGCAAAACAGCAGCGTGCGAGTCGCCTTGTCGACTTCAATCAAATCCATCAACGCCTTGAACTTACGATAAAATCCAGATTGATCATCAAATGTGTCACCGCCGCTACAGTCGATCAAACGTTCGAGCATGCCCGCCGAGGGACGGTGCAAACCAGGCCCTTGCACCACGCGCACGTCGCTCTCAAAAAAATTCTTCAGTTGCTTTAGAACTTCATCCGGAATAGTGGCGGTTACCAGAATGAACTGCGTCGACGGCGGTACGGCATTGCGGATCGGCGCCACTTGCTCGGCAAACTCAAAACTGTCGCCAAGCAACACATCACACTCGTCGAGGACAACCGCATCGACGTCGTCGGTCTCCATTTTACCCTCCTGAATCAAACGCGCTACGCGTCCAGGGGTTCCGACGACGACGTCTACGCCGTCCGCGAGCGCTTCAATCTGCGTTCGCGACTTGCTGACATTGTTTGCCAGCAACGACCGCGATCTTAAGCCGCCAAAGGAAAGCTGTTTGATCACCTCGCGCACTTGCGAGGCGAGCTCGCTCGTGGGGGTTAAAATTAACACGCGCGGCTTCCTCGCCCGGCTCCGTCCCTTTTCGGCTTCGATTTGCGCCACCCGCTGCAACAGCGGCAAGCAATACGCCAGCGTTTTGCCACTCCCCGCCTGGTCTGCGAGCAAGACGTTGCCGGTAAATCGCTTAGCTTTTCCCGTGGCCGCATCGACGGACTCGCCGGTGAGCACGCGATAGGATTGCGCTTGAATGTGTGACGGACGCTCGATTCCAAACGCCTTCGTCAACGCCGCGCGCACTGCTTCACTCGCACCGAGCTGACTGAATCGAGCGCCAGAGAAGAATGAATACTCATCCAAATCATCCGGCTCGCGCGTGTACACGACCGGTTCGAAATCATCCTCGACGTACTTGCTCAATAATTCTGGAATGTACCCGCGCTTTTCTCGCGACCACTCGCGCTCACCCCTCGCGCCTCGCGCGAACCACTCATCGTCACTCATATCATCATCATTCGAGTTGAAATACTCATCATCATCCCGTTCGTCGTACACATCATCCCCGCCCTCGTACTCATCCTTCGCGCTGTACCCGTACCCGTACCCATCCTCGCGTCGCGTCGCCCCGCGCGATGAAACCCTCTCGCCTCGTCCTCCGCCCCCGATCGTTGACTCGCGCGCGCGTCGCGCTCGCCCTTCGTCTTCACCCCAGGGCGTCGTTCGAGGGACTCGTGCGTTTCCATCGTCGTTCGCGCGCGCCCGTCCGTCGCGCGCCCGTCCGTCGCGCGCCGCTTCGCGCCCTCGTTCGCGTTGTCCATCGACCTTTCGCGCATTCGCGCGATCGCGCGACGTGAATTGATTCACAAACCCATCGCCCTGGGCGTTCGCATCGAACCGTCGTCCATCGTTCGTCGGCGCGGTCGCGCGCGACGGGCCGTCGGCGTTCGCGCGATTCGCGCCGACGGCTGGCGGCGCGCGAACGCGACCGACGCGTCGCGATCGCGATCGATGCGAACGCGAGCGCGCGCGCGAGACGGTGTCGTGACGAACGAACGTCGAAGTGGCGCGCGCGAGCGCGTCCATCGCGAGGGAGAAATGCGGGGCACGCGAACGCGGCGCGGTGATTTTACATGGAAAAATAAATGACGGCTGCGAACGAATGAACGACGACTGGCGGCGCGAATGTGCGCGCGACGAACGCGATGACGTCGAGAGAGAATTTCACTCCTTTGCGGAGATATAAATACTCCATTCGACGCGCGTTCGCGGGTAAAAAATATGTTCTGAACCTTCAAACGGGCGAGAACCTCGCGAAGCCGAACGAGGTTCCAACCGACGACTCGCTCACGTCGCGTCTAAACCAAACACCGCGACTTCGGCATCGAATTCCCCTCGAGGTACGAGCTCGATTTCATCCCCGTCGACTTTCGCGTCGAGTTCGACGAAGCGATAGAACCCTTCCATCGTCCCTCGCGGCGTGCGCAAAGGACACGCGCTCGCGTACGTGAACGATTCGCCCACCGCGAGCGTGGGTTGTTGCCCAATCACCCCCGCCCCTTTCACGCTCTCGCACCGTCCTTGACCGTCGGTGATCAACCATGAACGACTTAAAAGCTTCACTTTCGACGCTTCGTTGCTCGCATTCGTGATCGTCACCGTGTACGCGTGAAAATACGCCCCCGTCGCCGGGCTCGACCTCGCCGGCTGGTACTCCGCTCGCACTTCGACGACGATCCCTCTCGTCACCGCACGCGACACCGAAGGCGCGCGATCGAGCGCGTCCTCCTCCGCATCCAATGCCTTAATCTCATCCCTCAACTTCCCCGCGATGTCGTATCGCTCGTCCGCGATCGCATTCGTCAGCGCCTTTCGCAACCCTTCTCTCGGGTCCGCGACGCGCAACGCGTCTCGCGCGCGCGCGCACGCCTCGAAATCTTCACGTTCGATCGCCTCTCTTAACGTTTGCCGTAGGCGAACGATCACTCGTCGATTCGTTCGCGCGTGCGTCGACCATCCCAATTCCCTTTCGTCGCCCCCGGTCGTGACGTCGCGGTCGCTCGAATGGGAATTAAATTGCCCTTGGGAATTCGAATGCGCGTTGAAGCGCGCGCGCCGTCGTCCGTGTCCTCGTACGCTCGGTCGTCGCGCGCGGCGATGCGCGAATGCGTCGCCGAAAACGGCGTTGGTTTGGGAATTCATCCGAATGACCGATGAACGTCGATCGCCTCTCGACGCCGACGACGCGTCGGCGAGTGATGACGACGACGACGACGACGACGAGGACCAACTGCGTCGCGCGGACGGACGGACGGACGGACGGACGGACGGACTGACCAGATGTGACCGACCGACCGACCAGATGCGACCGACCGACCAGATGTGACCGACCGACCGACCTTCAGACCGACATTCAGCTAGGTTGTCCTAAGTTCTGTAACAGCACCCCGTAACAGCGCGTCGTGCTGTTACGTAACAGTTCTGTAACAGTTCTGTAACAGTTGACCCCCCCTTATAATTCCT
>Ga0222712_10001880_pt1 | contig 25030 bp, 25 predicted proteins | sample C33_657DmetaG_FD_165043 | JGI IMG/M metagenome (GOLD analysis project Ga0222712, IMG submission 165043) | Estuarine water microbial communities from San Francisco Bay, California, United States - C33_657D | ecosystem: Environmental > Aquatic > Marine > Unclassified | place: USA: California... | reverse complement strand
ACTAATTGGGGTTAATTTTATTATACAGGTGTTACCTCCTTATTTTTAATACACCAAAAAGCCAAATATGCTACAAGAAGGATCCAAAGCCCCCGCCTTTAAAGGCCTCGACCAAAACGGTAAAACCCTTGCCCTATCTAGTTTTAAGGGTCAAAAACTGGTTTTATATTTCTACCCCCACGACATGACGCCTACCTGTACGGTGCAGGCTTGTAACCTGAGGGATAATTATAAAGCATTGGCCAAAAAGGGCTACCAAGTGCTGGGTGTGAGCTCCGACGACCAAAAAAGCCACCTCAAATTCATTGCCAAGCACGAATTACCCTTTTCGCTCATTGCAGACACCGATCTTGTAATTCATGAAAAATATGGGGTTTGGGCCGAAAAGAAGTTTATGGGCAAAACCTATATGGGCACTTTGCGCACCACTTTTTTGATTGATGAAAACGGTGTGATTGAAAAAATTATTACCAAGCCTGATTCTAAAAATCATGGTCAAGAAATTTTAGGTGCCCCTAAAAAGAAATAAAATCTATGAAAAAATTACTCGCCTTCATTTTTGTAGTTGCACTTGTTCCTGCGCAAGCACAAAAAGTCAATAAAAAATTACAGCAGTCGTTAGAAACCCTCACTACTGGATTTAAAGGTGATGTGGGTATTTATGTAAAAGATTTGCATACGGGCAAAATCGCAAGCATCAATGCGGATAGTATTTTTCCAACAGCGAGTATGGTAAAAGTTCCCATACTTATAGGCATCATGGATAAATTGAACAAGGGTGAACTCAAATACCATCAGGAATTAACCTATAAAGATTCTTTGTTGTATGCAGGATCTGATTTACTCGCCTCTTTAAAAAATAATGAAAAAGTAGAGCTTAGTAAAGTAATCATGCTCATGCTTACAACAAGTGATAATACCGCAAGTTTGTGGCTTCAATCACTAGCTGGTACAGGAACAAGAATCAATCAAATCCTTGATAGCATTGGTTATACGGCAACAAGGGTAAATAGCAGAACGCCGGGTAGAGAAGCTGGTAGAGATAAGTTTGGATGGGGACAAACCAGTCCAAAAGAAATGGCTACTATGTTTGAAGCTTTAGCGAATAGAACTTTAATGGACGCTACTTCTTCAGAAAAAATGATTCGTTTACTTGGAAGAAATTACTGGGATGAAGAAGCACTATCACAAATTCCGCCGGATGTTTTTGTCGCTAGTAAAAATGGTGCTGTAAATGCCAGCAGAAGTGAAGTGGTGTATGTGTACGGAAAAAATGCCCGTTATGTTTTTTGTATTTGTACCAAAAATAATAAAGACACCAGTTGGGAATTAAACAATGAAGCTTGGGAACTTGCGCGAAAAGTTTCTAAATTATTATGGGAAACCTATAAATAATGGTGCGTTAAATGGGCGCAGTTTTTAACTAAACAAAACATAGGTTAGCCAGCTCATGCCATACGCGAGGGCCGTCATATACACCAGTTGAAAAGCTGGCCATTTCCAAGACTTAGTTTCTCTTTTAACAACGGCGAGTGTGCTCATACACTGCATGGCTAATAGATAAAAAATCATTAGGGAAAGGCCGGCTGCTAGGGTGTACACTTTGGTTCCATCTGGATGCCTAGCTGCAGCTAATTTTTGCCTGAGTGAGCTGTCTTCACTGTCTTCTACGCTATACAAAGTGGCCATCGTACCCACAAAAACCTCTCTAGCAGCAAACGAAGTGATCAGTGCAATACCAATTTTCCAGTCGTAACCTAGGGGTGCAATAGCTGGTTCAATGGCTTTTCCTAAAATACCCGCATAAGAGTGTTGTAATTTTTCGGCAGCGTACTCTTTTTGTAAAGAGTCTTTTTTTGCAGGTAATACCTGCTCAAGTGCTGCATATTTTTGTGTGGTTTTCTCTATTTGATTTCCTGGACCATAGCTACTTAAAAACCATAAGAGTAAGCTAATAATCATAATTACTTTACCAGCATCTGTTACAAATATTTTAGCTTTTTCAATCATGGTAACACCTACGTTTTTCCAACGTGGTGCTCTGTACATGGGAAGTTCTAAAATAAAAAAACTTTTTTCCTGAATGGTAATAAACCATTTTAGTACATAACTCACGAGCATGGCCATTACAATGCCTAGTAAGTAAAGACCCATCATTACAAGCCCTTGTAAACTTAAAAATCCAAAGTAGTAATCGTTATCAATAACCAGTGAAATTAAAATCGTAAATACCGGTAGGCGTGCACTGCAACTCATGAGTGGCGTTACTAAAATAGTTAACAACCTTTCTTTTCTGTTTTCAATATTGCGTGCACTCATAATGGCAGGAACTGCACAGGCAAAACCACTTACCATGGGCATTACACTTTTTCCGTTGAGTCCCACTTTACGCATGAGCCTATCACTTAAAAAACTAATGCGCGCCATATAACCACTGTCTTCAAGCATGGTAATAAGCCCAAATAAAATCATGATTTGTGGCACAAAAACTAAAATACCACTCAGGCCAGCCACCAATCCGTTGATGATTAAATTACTCCACCATGCTTCTGGAAGCCATGCTGATAGGGAGCTTCCGCCTTTTGCAAAGGCCCACTCAATGCCATCCATTGGAAAGCTTGCCAGCCAATACACGCTTTGAAATAAAATAAACAATACAGCAAGTAAGATGACATAACCCCAAACGCGGTGTAATAAAATATTATCCAATTTATCTGAAAAAATCTTTTTTTCTAATGGACCAGGCTCCACTACATACTTTCGCATCACTTCTCTTATTTGAGAATAGCGCTGTAAGATTTCTTCGGCCTGTGTTTTTGTTGGATTAAATTGATGTGTAATAACTAGCGCATCAATTTGAGTATGTATTTCTTTTTCTAACGGAAAATTTTCATGATTGATTAAATAATGAATGGCAGCATAATCACTTAAGCCTGGCATTATTTGATGAATTCCATCAATGGCTGCTGGGGCTAATTTTTTTGTATCAATAAATTTTTTATCGTTAACAGCACTTCTTTTTGTATGTAGTTGCTGCAATGCTTTTTTTAATTCGGTAATGCCCTTGTTTTTTCTAGGGTTCACTGCTATAATGGTGATGCCTAATTCTTTTTCGAGCCCAGCAATATCTATTTTGATGCCCTTACTAGATGCAATATCATTCATGGTGAGGGCCATCACAACCGGAATTTGTAGATCAATGATTTGACTACAAAAAAGTAAATTTCTTTTGAGGTTACTGGCGTCAGCCACAAGTAGTACGGCGTCTGTAGTAACCGATTCGTCGGTACCCATAAGTACCTTGTATGCCACCCACTCGTCGGCTCTTCGAGGGTATAAACTGTAGGTGCCCGGTAAGTCTATGAGGGTTGTATTGGTAGCATCAGGTAACTGTAGCGTACCCGTTTTTTTATCGACGGTAACCCCTGGAAAATTGCCTACTTGTTGGTGTAGACCCGTCAAAGCATTGAAAATGGAACTTTTTCCACTGTTGGGGTTACCCACTAAAGCAATATGGAGGTCTCTTTGACTCAAGTTTAATTAAATGGCCACAAAAGTACCCCCAAACAAGAGAGGGTAGTTACGAGATTGGGAACAGAATCGCTTACTTTTGTACGTAATAAAGCAAGCAAAATGGGTAAAAGATGGTTTTGGGTCCTATTATTGGTGCCCTTTTTAGGATTATCACAGAGCAAACGTAAAATTAGAATTGAGGCAGAAAAGCAAAAAGCAGCACTCATTTCTAATTTAAAATCACATATTGGCTACTTAGCAAGTGATGCATTAGAAGGAAGAAGAACGGGTACAGCTGGCGCAGTTGCAGCCATGGACTATTTGGTAAAACAATATGAGATGATTGGAATTGGTCCAAAAGGAACAAGCGGTTATCTACAACAATTTGAAATCAATGAAGGTTTGCAAATAGATCCTGCAACTCATTTTATCGTTAATAATACGCATTTAAAAATCGACAAAGATTTTTTTCCAATGGCAACAAGTGCATCTTTGCAAGTTGCCGGTAAACCAGCCATGGCACTTCAAGAAAAAGGCCAACCTTGGTTTAAAGACATCAAAGAAACACTCGAAGAAAATAAATCCAATCCTCACTTTGATGTAGAAGCATGGATTAAAAAAGAAGTAACAACAGCTGCTACAAAAGGCGCTACCGCATTTATAGTATACAATACTGGATCTATTATTGACAATATTCAGTTTAATAAAAATGATAAATCAGGTGCATTTCCCATTCCTGTAATTTATTTGACAACTGCAGGACTTCAACATTTTACAGATCCGTCAGCCACTTTACAAATAGCAATAGAGGCGCGCATTGTAGAGAAAAAAAGACCTGCAACAAATGTTGCAGCTTATATAAATAATGGCGCAGCTAACACCGTTGTAATTGGTGCACACTATGATCACCTAGGTTACAACGAAGATAAAAATGCATTAGACACCGGGCATGTTATTCATAACGGCGCAGACGATAATGCCAGTGGTACCGCTGCTTTGCTCGAAATAGCAAGGTTATTAAAACAAAAATCACCGCAGCGTCATAATTATTTATTCCTCCATTTTTCGGGAGAAGAATTGGGGCTTTTGGGAAGTAAATATTGGATAGAAAATCCGACAACAACTGCTCCCATCAATTATATGATTAACATGGATATGGTAGGACGCTATGACACTTCTCATAAATTAACGGTAGGTGGTTATGGCACGTCTAGTAAATGGAGTCATATTTGGAAATCGCTATCAACACCACTTGTTGTAAAATTTGATAGTACAGGTAGTGGCCCTAGTGATCACGCTAGTTTTTATAGAGCAGGTGTTCCGGTTCAATTTTTCTTTACGGGAAGTCATCCCGATTATCACAAAGCTTCAGATGATGCAGATAAAATAAATTACGAAGCCACAGCAAATATTGTAACCCTCGCTTATCAAATGATGGGTATCACAGATAGTTTGCCTAAACTAGATTTTATTAAAACAACAGAGCCTCAAATGGGCCGTAGCACTAAGTTTACGGTGAGTTTAGGTGTTATTCCAGATTATGGATATAGTGGTACGGGCATGCGTATTGATGGTGCAAGCCCGGGTAAACTCGCGGAAAAATTAGGCTTGCTAGCAGGTGATATATTACTACAACTTGGCGACTATAAATTTGTAGACGTAAATAGTTACATGCAAACCCTTAGCAAGTTTAAAAAAGGAGACCAAACTACGCTACGCATAAAACGTGGCGCCAACGAAATAAGTTTTTCCGTTTCATTTTAATTCATGCATTAAATAATTGGTATGAAACTCAAACTAAATATTGATGAACTTAACGAAGACTTTTTTGATGATACGCGTTTATTAGGCATCATTGCGCCTATCAAAAGTCATCAATTTTGTTTGCAATTGAATAATCAATTGGGGCATCAGTTTAGACTCAATCCGGCCATCGAAATTCATCTCAAAAAAAAGGAACGTAGTTATTATTTTAGTATTTACGAATCCAAAGAACCCAATAGTTTTTTAGTACACTATTTATACCACAACCATTGCGATGGTGAATATTTATTACCAGAGTTTAGGCACATGGATTTTTTGTGGCTCACAAAAGGCGATTTTGTAGATGATGAAAAATGCAATTGGATCAAGCAAACCGTAAAAGCGCTCAATGGTGTTCAAATGGTAGCAGAGCTTACCAATGAGCAAATTAAAAACAAAGGAAATATGGTTTTTTAGCGTTTGGTTTTATCACTTAATTTTTTACCACTACTACTTTTTCACCCGCAGCTTCTAATACACCAATGGGTTCGATAAATGCCTCGAGACCATTTTTTGTAAATACATCTTTTATGATGTCTACTGCAGTAGGATCTACGGCTACCAGTAATCCTCCATTGGTTTGCGGATCCGGTAACATACTAAATGCTTCCATGACATTTACGCCCGGATCAAAACTTGTTTTTGTGCTATAGCAATTCCAGTTTCGGTACGTGGCATCAGGTACCATGCGATTGGCTAAATATTTTTTAGCAGCCTCTATCATTTTGATTTTCGAATAATTAATATGTGCACTAAGCCCACTTCCTTCTGCCATTTCAATTAAGTGGCCAAGTAGTCCAAAGCCAGTGATATCAGTAAGTGCGTGCACTTCTGGTATGCCACCTAGTATTTCACCAATTTTATTCAGTGTTGTTAACTGCTCAATAAATGGTGCAAGGTCTTGTGGTTCTAAAGCGTCTCTTTTTTGTGCGGTTGCTAAGATGCCAACACCAATTGGTTTTGTAACAAAAAGCACATCGCCCAGTTTTGCCGTATTGTTTTTTTTCAGGTTTGCAATAGGTGTAATGCCTGTTACTGCTAATCCAAAAATAGGTTCGGTACTATCAATACTATGTCCGCCCGCGAGTGGAATGCCTGCTTCTGCACAAATGCTTCGAGCGCCCTCTAACACTTCCGCAGCAAGGGCTGCAGGAATTGTATTCACTGGCCAACCTAGTATTGCAATAGCCATCAGTGGCTTTCCGCCCATGGCATACACATCACTAATGGCATTGGCGCTTGCAATTTTTCCAAAGGCATGTGCGTCATCAACAATCGGTGTAAAAAAATCGGTGGTGCTAATAATGGCTTGACCATTGCCGATATCATAAGCAGCTGCATCGTCTTTGCTTCCGTAGCCAACGAGTAAATTTTTGTTTTCAATTTTTGGTAACGAAGAAGCTAAAATTGTTTCTAATACCGCTGGTGCAATTTTACATCCGCATCCGGCGCCATGAGAAAACTGTGTCAATTTTATAGTTGAAGACATGTTGTTGTTTTTAGTTTATGATAACCACTTTATAGCACCAAGGGCATGCGATTGTTTGCTTCCATTTTCTGTTTCAATTTCTAAATGTCCATTTGATAAAACCCTACAAATAGTAGCGGTTATTTTTTGACCCTCAATATCTAATTGAACTTGCTCTCCTTTTTTATAAAGCGCATTGTTGTAAAGCGCAAGCAGGGTGTCAGGTCCTTTATCAACTACCATTTGCAAAGCCGCCTCTATGTGACTACATAATTCTTTTGCAAGTGCAGGTACCTGAAATGTTTTGCCGGTCATTTGTTTGAGTGAAACTGCTTTTTGAAGCCCCGTTCCAAACTCAGTTTGATTGATATTAACCCCCATTCCTGCAATGCTCCACTGCCAGATAGGACCTCTAAAGCTGTTTTCAATTAAAATGCCCGCTGCCTTTCTGTCACGCCAATAGATATCATTGGGCCACTTGATGCTGGTTTCGTCACCGGCATATGTAATAAAAAAGTTAAAACATCCTACTGCCACGAGCATACTCACCACGGATGGCTCTAGTGCTAAACCATCAAAAACAAGCTTTTTTGGGTCCAAAACCACCGATAATAGGATGTTTTGACCAGTTTGGGCCTCCCAAACCTTACCCATTTGGCCCTTTCCTGCCCATTGTTTTTGCGCAAGAAAAGCAGCGCCATGCCCAGCCAAGTTTGTCTTAACTTGGTTCATGGCATAGATGTTGGTACTATCTACTTCAGTTAATTCTGTAAATGGTAAACCGATGGGTGTATTAAAGCCTGCTGAAGCCAAAGAATTAGTATTTTTGACGAAGTTACAAGAGCTACGTCTAAATCAAATTATTAATCACTAAATAACTGTATTGTTGGAACCCCTTTCTGTATTAAAAAATCGACCAAAAAGTACGATTACCCGGTTAACCAAGAGCTCTAAAATTCTTAAAACCATCATTAATGCCATCTTAGATAAAAAAGGTGATCATGTTGTAAGTTTAGATTTACGCAAAATTGAAGAAGCTGCAGCCGATTTTTTTATTGTTTGCCAAGCATCTAGTACCACACAAGTGCGTGCAATTGCTGATCACATAGAAGACGAGGTAAAACAAGCATGCGGCGAAAATCCCTACAAACACGAAGGGCGAAAAGCTTTACAGTGGGTAATCATTGATTACGTGAATGTAGTGGTACATGTAATGCACCCCGAAGCTAGAGAATTTTATAAATTAGAAGAAATGTGGAGTGATGCGGTATCACAAATCCACGAATAATAGAAAATATATGTCAGAAGAGAAGCAACCAAAATTTAATTTTCAAGAGAAAGGTAAGGGCGGTAAGAAAGGTCCTAAGTTCAATATCTATTGGATTTATGGCGTTGTTATTGTTGGTTTATTGGTTTCTCAAATCATGAACTTTGCGCCAGAGTTAAAGAAGACAACAGAGCAGGAGTTCAAGCAACAAATGCTGTTAGCAGGTGATGTTACCAAACTTGATTTTGTAAAAAACAAAGATGAAGTGCAGGTGTACATTAATGGCGACAGTCTTAAAAAAGAATTCTACGTTAAAAAATTTGGCGTTGTGTTGCCTAAAGAAAAAGTAAAGGGTGCACCTTTATTTGTTTTTGAAGTGTTGGATTGGAAATCATTTGATGAAAATTTACAAAAATTTACAGAGCAACATCAATTACCAGAAGTTAAAAGAGATATTGTAAAAGCTGCAGATTGGATGGGCGGCGTGCTTCAATCTATTTTTACGCTTGTGATCATTGTAGTGGTTTGGTTACTACTCATGCGTAAAATGGGCGGTGGTGCTGGCGGTCCGGGCGGTGGCGCTGGTGGTATTTTTAATATTGGAAAATCAAAAGCAACTTTATTTGATAAGGGCGCTAAAGTAAATATCAATTTTGGAGACGTTGCTGGACTTGACGAAGCCAAAGTGGAAGTGATGGAAATTGTTGACTTCCTAAAAAATCCAAAAAAGTATACTGCACTTGGTGGTAAAATTCCAAAGGGCGCCTTACTAGTAGGTCCTCCAGGTACCGGTAAAACATTGCTTGCTAAAGCCATGGCTGGTGAAGCACAGGTTCCATTTTTTAGTTTAAGTGGATCTGATTTTGTGGAGATGTTTGTAGGTGTGGGTGCAAGTCGTGTGCGTGATTTATTCAAGCAAGCTAGAGAAAAAGCGCCTTGTATTATTTTTATCGATGAAATTGATGCGATAGGTCGTGCACGTGGTAAAAATGCCATGATGAGTAATGACGAACGTGAAAACACCTTAAACCAACTATTAGTTGAAATGGATGGTTTTGGTGGTGATACGGGTATTATTATTTTAGCCGCAACTAACAGGCCAGACGTATTAGACTCTGCACTATTAAGACCAGGACGTTTTGATCGTCAAATTTCGATAGACAAACCAGACGTTAAAGGCAGAGAAGAAATTTTTAAAGTGCACCTTGAACCTATCAAAATTTCTGAAGCACTTGATTTACATAAACTAGCAGAACAAACACCAGGATTTGCAGGTGCTGACATTGCAAACGTTTGTAACGAAGCTGCGTTGATTGCTGCACGAAAAGGAAAAGAATCTGTAGAGATGATTGATTTCCAAGACGCCATTGACCGTGTAATTGGTGGGCTTGAAAAGAAAAATAAAATTATAGCGCCGCACGAAAAATCTATCATTGCATACCACGAAGCAGGTCATGCTGTTTGTGGTTGGTTTTTAGAGCATGCGTATCCGCTTTTAAAAGTTACCATTGTACCTCGTGGTACGGCTGCTTTAGGTTATGCGCAGTATACCCCAACCGAGCAGTACCTCTACAATACCGATCAGTTAATGGATCAAATTTGTATGACACTTGGTGGTAGAGCAGCAGAAGAAATATTCTTTGGAAAAATTTCTACAGGCGCTTCCAACGACTTGCAACAAATTACGCGTATTGCGTATAGTATGGTTACTGCATACGGTATGAATAGTAAAGTGGGTAACGTGAGTTACTATGATCCTTCTCAAGAAAATACATTTACCAAACCTTATAGCGAGGAAACTGGTAAAATTATTGACCACGAAGTGCGCGGTATTATTGAAGATGCTTACCAGCGAACACTTCAATTACTTCGTGATAAAAAAGAAGCGGTTGAAATTTTAGCAAAAGAATTACTCGCTAAAGAAGTGCTGCATAAATCAGATGTTGAAACACTTATTGGTAAAAGACCTTTTGAAGAAAAAAAGATTGTTGAAGTAGAAGCTGCACCAGAAGTTGCAATCACAGAGGAAGCTGCTCCGGTAGTAGAAGCACCTGCACCTGAAGCACCTGCTGCAACTGACGATCAAAAATCAACAGAAGAATCTATTTAATAGCTTAAGGATGGCAAAAAGCGCAAGAGAAAATATTTTACAAAAGATAAAACAGGCACTGGCGAAGCCAGTGCCTGTGCCATTTTCGGCGGTTGATACGATTTCCACAACATACCCTACCACCCAAGAAGACTTGTCGGTTTTGTTTGCCGAAAACTTTTCTGGCTTGCAAGGCAAGTTTGCATTTTGTGCCAGTGAAAAAGAACTCGCTTCACAGTTAAGTATGCTTTTTATCCAGCGCAATTGGAAGCAAACCTATTGTAGGGAAAATGCCTTAGTTGAAATGCTAACCAAAGCTGGCTTTGGTGGCATGCAATCTGAAGATTTAGAATATTGTGATGCGGCTATTACCAGTTGCGATAACCTAATTGCCCGAACAGGAAGTATGATACTTTCTGCGGGACAACAAAGTGGCAGAACAGTAAGTGTGTATGCGCCTATTCATATTTGTATCGCTTACACCGATCAAGTGGTGTATGATATTTCTGATGGTTTAAAATCTATTACAAAACATTATGGCAATCAGTTGCCATCGCTTATAACGCTTGCTAGTGGTCCTAGTAGAACGGCAGACATTGAAAAAACACTGGTAGTTGGCGTGCATGGCCCTAAAGAAGTGTACTGCTTTTTAGTAGACAGAAATAATTAAAAGCACATGACAGCTACCATTCATGCTACTTCTAGTCATAAAATTTATTTGCTCTCAGATTTTCATTTGGGTGCACCTAATTATGATGCTAGCTTGGAGCGTGAAAAACAAGTAGTGGCGTTTTTACAATCTATCGAAGACAGTGCTGCAGCTATTTTTATTGTAGGAGATATTTTTGATTTTTGGTTTGAGTACGATCATGTAGTGCCCAAAGGTTTTGTGCGCTTACTTGGCCAAATAGCCAAGCTCACAGATAAAGGGATCCCGGTACACGTGTTTACAGGCAATCACGACCTTTGGATGCGTCATTATTTTGAAGAAGAGTTAGGTTGCAAAGTATACCACGGCCCACAGGTATTTCATTTTAATGACAAAGCCTGTTACATTGCCCATGGCGATGGTTTAGGTCCTGGTGATGTAGGGTATAAGTTTATTAAAAAAATATTTACCAATCCTATTTGCAAGTGGTTGTTTAAGTGGGTGCATCCCGATATGGGAGTTGGTATCGCCAATTATTTTAGCCGAAAAAGCAGGGCAAAAACGGGTAATGCCGATGCACAGTTTTTAGGGGAAGAAAATGAGTGGCTGATCTGTTACAGTAAAGAAATTTTACAAAAACAGCATTTCGATTATTTGATTTTTGGGCATCGTCATTTTCCACTTGATCTCACTATTGGTAATAGTCATTATATTAATTTAGGAGACTGGATTCAGAATTATACGTACGCTAGTTTTGATGGCGAAAAAATGGAAATTGACAAATGGAACAAAAAATATTAGACAACTCGGTACAGGCATATCTAATTGTTATAGGTACCATATTAGTGACCCTCATTTTTAAAAGACTCATCTCTAAATTTTTAGCGAGCAAGCTTTTTAAACTAATTACCAATAGTAAACACAATGTACCCAAACAATCTTTTTTAGATTTAGTGGTACAGCCATTAGGCACTTATTTGCTTTTAACCATTTCAATGATTGCCATTGATAAATTAAAGTTTCCGAGTGCATTTGAATTTACTGTTTATAAAACAAATACCAGACAAATTTTAGATGCGCTGATGAATGGCGCACTGGTTGTTGTATTTATTTGGTTATGCCTGCGGGTTATTGATTTTATGGCGATGGTATTGGAAGAACGTGCAAATCTTACCAAAGACCAACAAGACAATCAGCTCATTATATTTTTTAAAGATTTTTTTAAAGTCATCCTTATTATTATTGGCATACTGCTTGTTTTAAAGTTTTCTTTCAATAAAAATATAGGGAGCATTTTAACCGGATTAAGTTTAGTGGGTGCGGCTGTAGCCCTTGCTACGAGAGAGAGTATGGAAAATTTAATCGCTTCTTTTATTATCTTTTTTGACAAGCCCTTTACGGTTGGCGAGCAGGTAAAAGTAAATGGATTTACAGGCACCATAGAAAAAATTGGACTCAGAAGTACACGTATTCGCACCAACGAAAAAACTTACATTTCTGTGCCTAACAAACAAATGGTGGATACCATTGTAGACAATATTAGTTTACGCACGCAGCGTAAAACCGATTTGCAACTTGAGCTTTCATTAAGTGCATCAGCTGGTACATTGCAAACTTTATTAACAGCCATGCGTAGTTATTTAAGTACGCAAAAAATTGATAGTTTTCAAGTGCACTTGCATGATACTGGAAAACAGGCACATATTGTGATGGTAGAATATTTTTCATCAGCTGCCGATGAGCACGAAGCTTACTTAATGCTTCGAGAAAAAATAAATATGGCTTTGATTGAAATCTTAGAAGCGCACAAAATAGAATTAGCGGCTTCAAGTACCGACGTTGTTGTAAAGCAGTTGTAAGTCCTATAAAAAATTCGTAAGCTGTATATTAGTGAAGTCCTGCTTTTAATTCCAATAAAAAAGTCTTGAACTTTGTTAGGGTTTGCACAAGTTGTGCCTCCGTATCGGCCTGCGATTTATTTTGTTTTAAATAGGTTCTCGCGCCTTCTATTGAATATTTTTTTTGACGTAGAAGAAAATAAATGATTTGTAGATTTTTAATGTCTTCTACTCTAAATAAGCGGTCGCCTTTTCTTGTTTTGCGTGGCTTTAAAATATCAAATTCATTTTCCCAATAACGAAGTAATGAAGTATTTACTTTAAACCAACTTGCTACTTCACTAATGGTGTAATATAGTTTTTGCGACAATACTTTTTCGTCCGGGATTTCGATTAAATCTATTTCGGTATCTATTTCACTATAGGATTTACGACCTCTTTTACCAGCTATTTTTTCTATGGTAACGCGGGGCTGTCTAGGTCTTTCAACATATGCAGGCTCAACATAAGTAGGCTCAACATAACTAGGTTCTACAAAAGAAGCTTCAACGGCAACAGATTCGGTAACAAATGGGGCTTCATAAATTGCTGCTGCAACCACTGGTTCTTCAATAGCAAGTGCCGGTGTTTCCACAAAAGAAGCCGCCTCTGGCATGGCCTTGGGTTTTGCCTTCTTTTTTTCTTTAACCCCTCCAATATCTAGAGCAGGGCCGCCAAATAAATCTAACTGTTGCAGTTTAGGTTGCATGTTGTAAAAGTATGATAAGTATTTAGCCTTGTAGCACCCTAATGTGCCTCCGTGGAAAAGATGTAAGTATCTTTGCATCCAATGAAAATCGCAGTCACTATAGTGGGTATCCGTGATACCAATTTTTCAAGCGTTGGTCGTTTCATTTGGAAATGGCTAGAAGGTGAAATTCATGCCCATCCGGAACATCAATTTGTTTTGCTTTCTGACATAGCACAACCAACTAGTTTTGTAGGCGCCCCTAATTGTAGTTGGATCAAAACAAAATACGATCGCAACAGCTTTTTGGCAGAAAAAATCTGGTACGAAGTAACGGCGCCCAAACTGCTTACATCTCTAAAACCCGCTCTGTGGCTGCAATTGAGTGGCAGGTATTCGGCGCGTACCCGTATTCCTCAAATATGTTTATTCGAAGAAAATTTAACCAGGTTTCAACGCTATTTTTTTAAAAAGAACGTACATAAAGTAAAGCAGTGGCTTGTTCTAGAAAACCTGGCTTCACATCAATTAGAGGAGCAATTTGGCATTCCAAAAGAGCGCATTGCATCCATTTCAATGGTTCCTTCTTCCGAAATTTATCCCATCGATTATAATTTACAACAGATGTATAAGGGCACACACGCTGGTGGTACCGAATACTTTTTATCTGTGGCTGATGATGACAAAAGCAGCATTGAGCTCTTACAGGCCTTTTCTCAATTTAAAAAGTGGCAACAGAGTAACATGAAACTGTTATTGGTTCCCTCAAATGGAATTCATCGTTCGTTTTTAGAAGAAAAATTGCGCACCTATAAGTACAGGGCCGATGTCATTGTTGTTCCGGTCGGCCTCACCGTTCATAACTGGTATCATTTGGTTTCTAGTGCTTATGCTATTGTATTATTGGGCGTTGGCGCTCCAGCTCATTTTATGTCAATGGAAGCTGCTAAAGCGGGCGTGTCTGTTATAGCACTGGATTCGTTTGCAAAGGCAATGCATATGGAAGATAGGGTTACAAGGTATCTAGAAACTACGCCGAGCAGTATTGCCGAAGCCCTATTATTGGTATATAAAAACGAAAAAATAAAAGGGGAACGCATTCAAAATGGGCTCTTGTTCTTACAAAACATCAATTTCACCCAATCGTTCCCTTTATATAAAGAGATATAGGCATAGCAATAACATGCTTTAGGCTTATTTTTGCAAAAACTTACTACATGATGCGTCAATCCAATATCAATATCGAAGTTCATTTAGACGAAAACAAAGTACCACAGGATATCAAGTGGAATGCCTCTGACAGTACCGCCGATATGGCACAATCTGCAAGGGCCATGATGCTGGCATTTTGGGATGCCGCTGATAAATCTGCGCTACGTATCGATTTGTGGACCAAAGACATGATGGTAGATGAAATGGCAGATTTTTACTACCAAACATTAATGGGTATGGCAGATACCTTTATTCGAGCAACCCAAGATCAGGCACTTGCAGGTGAAATGAAAGATTTTGCAAAGTCGTTTTATAAAAAATTTAGAGACAGTCAAATTCAAAAAAATAAATAATTACAATATTATGGCAACTTTAGAAGAACAAGTAATGGCGCAAATGAAAGACGCTATGAAATCAAAAGATGAAGCGTTATTAAGAGGACTACGTGCCATTAAAGCAGAAATCATTAAAGCGAAAACAGATCCAGGTGCTGGCGGTTCAATTACTACAGAAGGAGAGTTAAAGCTTTTACAAAAATTAGTAAAATCTAGAAAAGATTCGCTGACCATTTATCAGGAGCAAAATAGAGTCGATTTAGCACAAAAAGAAATCGAAGAAATTGCAGTGATTGAAAAGTTTTTACCTGCGCAACTTGATGAAGCAGCAATCAAAGAAATTGTTGCTCAAATCATTGCAACCGTTGGTGCAACTGGGCCACAGGATTTAGGAAAAGTGATGGGTGTGGCTTCTAAACAATTAGCTGGCCAAGCAGATGGTAAAGCTGTTGCAGCAGCAGTTAAAGCGGCGCTCGGTTAGTTTTACTATATTCATGTTACGCAAAAAAAGAAAACGTGGTATTAGATATTATTTGTGGCATTATTTTGATTGGAGCACTCTTTAAAGGCTATACTAAAGGCTTTATTATTGCTTTATTTTCATTTGCAGCACTTCTAATTGGATTGGCTGCTGCCACTAAACTTTCGGCAGTTGTTGCTTCAAAAATTGGACATGATACGGGGATATCTGCAAGCTGGCTTCCGTTTGCATCTTTCTTACTCATCATGATAGCTGTTACACTTATTGTTCGTTTGGTGGCTGGCATGCTACAAAAGGCCGCTGAACTGGTACTGCTTGGATGGGCCAATAAACTAGCGGGCATCTTACTTTTTGGTGCTATTTATATGACTATTTGGAGTGTGGTTCTTTTTTATGGTGACAAGCTTCATTTGATTACTGAATCTACCAAAGCCGCCTCTAAAACATACAGCTATATTGCACCTTGGGGACCTAAAGTGCTTGATACCATTGGCCAAGTAATCCCTGTATTTAAGGACATGTTTACCAGTTTAGGCGATCATTTTGAAACCCTTGGCAAACAGGTAAAATAAGTATATTATAATTCATGGTTATTTAATGCCGTGATTCCTATTAAAATCATTATTTTAGCCCTGTTCTATACATGTGCACATGAATTACGAAATTAAAGTTCAAGATAAAATTAGTTACATCGAAGAAGGTACCGGAGAGCCCTTGCTTTTATTGCATGGTCTTTTTGGCGCACTCAGTAACTTCGAACATTTAATAGAGCATTTCAGACACCGCAATAAAGTGATCGTTCCTATTTTACCGCTTTTTGATTTAGATATTTTTCATAGTACGGTAAATGGACTTGAAAACGTAGTTCAAAAATTTATTGAAGCAAGAGGATATACCGGAATTCATCTATTAGGCAATTCATTGGGTGGACATGTTGGACTTGTGCACGTACTTAAGCATCCCGAAAAAATTAAGTCACTTACTTTAACCGGCAGCAGCGGGCTTTTTGAAAAAGCCATGGGTGACAGTTATCCAAAAAGAGGCGACTACGATTATATCAAAAATAAAACCGAAGAAACTTTTTACGATCCGGCTGTGGCCACCAAAGAACTAGTAGATGAAGTTTTTGAAATCACTAGAAATAGGTTAAAAGTGATTAAAATATTAGCGCTCGCAAAAAGTGCTATCAGAAGTAATTTAGGTCCCGAGTTAAGTCAAATACAACAACCTACACTTTTAATTTGGGGCAATAACGATATTGTTACACCACCTTATGTTGGTGAAGAATTTCATAAGCTCATACCAAATAGTACCCTTCATTTTGTAGACAAATGTGGACACGCTCCTATGATGGAAGTACCCGCCGAGTTCAACCAAATTTTAGAAGCATTTTTGAATCAGCTTAGCCATGCTAGCAGCACAACTCATTAATAATAGTTTTCCATCTGTTCATTTATTGGATAAAGCATCTTTTGCACTCCAGTTAATGGAGGATTATGATGTACAGCACTTGTGTGTTGTAACAGATGAAAAATTTGTGGGCATCGTAGATAAAAATACTTTGTTAGATACCCATGAAGCTGCTGTTATTGCTACGTTGCAAAACGAATTTATAGTAGCTTCTGTACACGCCGATGAACATTTTTTAGCTGGCGCCAAGCTATTATCATTACATGAATTAACCATGCTGCCTGTTGTTTCAACGACTGCAGATTTACTAGGGGTTATTACCGCAAAGCAAATGTTAGCGGTGCTAACCAGTCATGTAGGGGCTGATACGAAGGGTGGTGTTATTGTTTTAGAAATGGAACAAAGACAATATTCTTTTGGAGAAATTGCACGTTTAGTAGAAACCAATGATGCGTATGTAACACAGTTAAACACAACAACGGATCCGCAAACAGGGATGCTATTAGTGACACTTCAAATTAACCGCATCGAAGTATCTACCATTGTTGCTACATTCCAACGTTACGATTACAGTGTAAAATATTATTTCGGCGAAGAAAATTATCAAAACGAGTTGAAAGAAAATTACAATCATTTACTTTCATACCTCAATATGTAGGTGTAAACGCTTTATCTATGCGCCTACTTTTTTTTATACTTCTATTTGGTTTTTCATTAACTGCTTTTGGGCAGCAAAAAATGCCCATTGAGCGCATTGAAATCACAGGCAATACAAAAACAAAATATTATATCATTTTAAGGGAACTCTCATTTGTAAAAGGTGATTCTCTAAACGCTCAACAGTTAGGTGCTGCAATGATTCAGGGCAAGCAGCTATTGATGAACACACAACTCTTTGTGGATGTGAAAATTGATACCCTCACCTATCAAGAACAATGGCAAATTCGTGTTCAGGTTAAAGAAAGATGGTATCTACTGCCGCTTCCTTATTTTAGACTCGTAGATCGAAATTTTAATCAGTGGTGGGTAGATCAAAACAGAAGTTTAGACCGTGTTAATTATGGTGTAAAATTTATACAAAACAATGTCTCTGGTAGAAATGACAATTTAAATGTATGGCTTATAACTGGCTATAACAGACAGTTTTCGGCGCGTTACTCCATTCCATTTATTGATAAAAAACTCACCAAGGGATTTAGTGTAGGTTTTTTGCATACTACACAAAAAGAATTGAATGTTGCAACCATCAATAACAAGCAGGTGTTTTTAAGGCACAGTGCTGATGCCCGAAAAACTTGGCGTATGGATGCTTCTTATAGTTATCGTCCGGATCAGTTTAAGCGCACAACCATCAGGTTCAGTTACTTTAATGAAACCATTGCAGACACCATTTTAAAAGTGCAAAAAAATTATTATCCGGGTCAAACAACAATTCAAAAAGCACTGGATGTAAGTTACCGATATCAGTATATTAAAGTGTCTAATATTATTTATCCAACAGCCGGTTATTACACCGATCTTTTTTTTCTAAAAAGGTTTGCAACAAAGGCACAATCTCTTTTTCAACTCAGCGCTAGACAATTGTATGCTAAAAAGCTAAGCACAAAATCTTTTCTATTATTTGATGCTACCGCTGCCTATAAATCGCCCATCGATTCGGTATTTTCCAATAGTAGGCTTATTGGATATGGCGGCATGCAATTAAGAGGCCTCGAATATTATGTAGTGGACGGGACGGCAGGGATCGTGTCAAGAAATGCGTTTCATTTTAACGTTAAAAACTGGACGCTCACCAATCCACTGCCTATCAAGAACCACGAAAAAATCCCTATCAGGCTTTATTTTAAAATTTTTGCAGATGCTGGGTATGCTTATCATAAATATGCTAGTCTATCTAATAGCTTAAGTAATACGCTGTTGTATACATATGGAGCTGGTATAGATCTGTTAAGTATCTATGATTTTGTATTTCGTGTAGAATATAGCCGCAATCAGCTGAAGCGGGAAGGTGTATATTTGCAGGGCGAATTTAATTTTTGATTTGAATACCGGCATATGAAAATTGCAATTTATAGTAGAGGTTTAGATTTGGCAACACCCAATCCGTTGGCTATTTTGCTTGAGGCTTTGGCGCCGCATGATGTTGAGATACATGTGTTTCATCAATTGTTATTACATGCCGATTTACCAGCACATACAGCTAGTTCACTGATACCCTTTAAAGTTTCTGCTGATTTAGATGCCTCTATCGATTGCATGATAAGTTTAGGTGGTGATGGTACGATGCTTGACGCCGTTACACTGGTAAAAGATTCTGGCATTCCTATATTAGGTATCAATTTTGGTAGACTCGGATTTTTAGCAAGCATTAGTCCGGATGCATTACAAAGTGCTGTAGAAGCCATTGTGAATAGAACATTTGTAGTTGACAAACGTGCACTTATTCATCTTGATTCTAACGAAGGACTTTTTGGTGACACACCATTTGCACTAAACGAATTTGCAATTCATAAGCGTGATATTTCTCCAATGATTAAAATTCATACCTACATCAATGGAGAATTTTTAAATACCTATTGGGCCGATGGCCTCATTGTATCTACACCTACAGGTTCTACCGGTTATAGTTTGAGTTGCAATGGACCTATTTTATTTCCGGATGCGGCAAGTTTTGTAATTACCCCAGTGGCACCACACAATTTAAATGTGCGTCCGATTGTTATCCCTGATTCCAACGTGGTTTCATTTGAAATTGAAGGAAGAGCCGACCAATTTATTTGCGCACTTGATGCACGTAAAGAAATTGTAGACAAAACGGTTCAATTGGCGATTCGAAAAGAGCAGTTTTGCGTAAATCTTGTCCGATTAAACGAAAATAGTTTCTTGTCTACCCTTAGAACCAAGCTCACTTGGGGGCTTGATAAAAGAAATTAACATTTTTGGTATTTATTTTTGTTGCTACTTTACATGAAGCAAGCAGGCACCCATGGTAAAACAATTCATATTTAGTATCCTACTCGGATGTAATGCTTTCACTGCAAGTGCGCAGCTGATGCAAAGTTTTGTGCACCAAGCCGAGTTTGGTATTGGAGCAGGCGCTGCCCATTATTTTGGAGATTTAAATCCGACAGCTGCTGTTAACAGACCCAAGGCAAATGCCGGTGTTTTTTTTAGAAAGCAGTTTAACAATTACATGAGTGTTAGGCTCAGTGGCGAGTATGCACTACTTGGTTATGCTGATCAATACAGCAACAATGCGGTTCAACAGCGGCGTAATTTGAGTTTTAACAGCCATGTTTGGGAGGCAGCCGTTTCTTTTGATTTTAACTTTTTTACATTCCAACCTGGGTTCGAAGATTTTAGGTTCACCCCTTATGTTGGCGTGGGCGTTGGCGCTTTTTCTTATGATCCATATGCGTTTTTAGACAATCAAAAATATTTTTTAAGACCACTGGGTACAGAGGGTCAGGGCTCTTCGGCATATCCAACATTAAAAACCTATGCTCCAATAGCGGTGTCGGTTCCGCTTACCCTAGGTGTTAAGTATGCCTTAAGTGAGCAGTTCAATGTTTTTGCCGAGCTCATGTACCGCTTTACCAACACAGACTATCTCGATGATTTGAGCGGGGTATATGCGCCAGACGCTTTTCCTACACTACCGGACGGGTCCCCTTCTCCCGCTTTTTTACTCCAAGACCGCAGTTACGAAACAGGTAATCCTATTGGAATTAAGGGAAGACAAAGGGGTAATACACTGCAAACCGACGTTTTTGCAGGCCTAAAACTGGGGATTTCCTTCAATTTACAAACCTATAAGTGCCCAAAGCCTGTCCAATAAGCTGTTTTGGCTATAATTAGGCAAAGTATTCGGCGCAAACCTCTCTTTTTTCGTTAATTTTGCAGCCTATAAACCCTTTTTAACCGCATGCAGGAAGACCTTAAGCATCAAATTGATCTCACCCGTTTACCCGAACATGTTGCTATTATCATGGATGGCAATGGTCGTTGGGCAGAAGAAAAGGGCGAAGATCGTTTGTTTGGTCATTTTCATGGCGTAGAAAGTGTGAGAGATATTGTGGAAGGTGCAGCAGAGCTTGGCATTGGTTATTTGACACTGTATGCCTTTAGTACCGAAAACTGGGACCGTCCTGCAAATGAAGTAGCGGGTCTTATGAGTTTACTGGTGGATACCATCCGAAAAGAAGTTCCTACATTAAATAAAAACAATATTCGATTACAGGTAATTGGGGACAGGCAAATGTTACCTGACTTTGCGCAAAAAGAGCTTGAAGAGGCACTAGCGTTAACGGCTGCCAATACGGGATTAACCCTTGTTATGGCACTTAGTTACAGTAGTAGATGGGAAATTACAAATGCGGTTAAGCAAATAGCCATGGATGTTAAGGCAGGTAGTTTGGATCCGCAGCAAATTAACCAGGATACCATTGCTGATTATTTATGTACCAAGGGAATTCCGGATCCAGCCCTTGTGATAAGAACCAGCGGTGAATTTCGCATAAGCAATTTCTTATTGTATCAACTTGCCTATGCGGAGCTCTATTTTACCCCTATATTGTGGCCAGATTTTAGAAAGCCTAATTTATATGAAGCGATTCTAGATTTTCAGCAAAGAGAACGTAGGTTTGGGAAAACAGGTAAACAAATTCAACAGGAAGAAAAGGTATAAACACCATATATATAATATAATTATTTAATAAGTATAGCGATTTAACAAAGACTTTTCATTATTCCCGTTAAATTGCTCCGCTTATAAGAACCAAAATAGACCAAATCTGCTGTGGTGATAGATCAGCCAGCGATATAACAAATAGAAAAAGATGCAGAAAGTGTACAAATTATTAATGTTGGCAATCGTATTATCGCTCGCAATTAGTGTGGCCGGTGCACAAGAAAAAAAGGATACGGTTATTACCAATGTTGATGCAGATCTGATCAATATTTTTAACCAAAAAGCACCTAAAAAATATAAGATTAGTGCGATTAAGGTTACGGGTAATAGCTTTTTTGATGAAAACCTTTTAATCTCAATTGCCAATGTAAATGTTGGAGATGAAATTGTAATTCCAGGTGGTGATTTATTTTCTAAAGCCATCAGTAAATTATGGGCGCAAAACTATTTCTCTGACGTTGAAATTTTTATTACAAAACTAGAAGATAAAAATATTGAAATTGAAATTGCGGTAACAGAGCGTGCACGTTTATCTAACTTTTTATTTAAAGGGGTAAGTAAAAGTGACGCAGAAGATTTAACGGGTAAGACAGGACTGGTGCGCAACCGTGTGATTACCGAAAACATGAAAATTTCTGCTGTAGAAGCTATTAAAAAATTCTATGCCGAAAAAGGGTTTCAAAATTCACAAATTAAAATCATCGAGAAATCTGATTCTACTTACGAAAACACGTTAATACTTGATTTCGTAATTGATAAGGGGCCTAAAGTACGTATCAATAATATCAATTTTGGAGGCAATACCGTAGAAGCCGGACTCTTAAAAAAGAAATTAAAGGAGATCCACGAAAAATCAAGACTTACTTTATTTCCTGTATTTGACGAACCAAAAATTGTTAAAACACAGCGATATACGTTTGAGCAGTACATGAAGGAAAAAGGTTTTTTAACCTTCACAAAAACTAAAAAAGTATTAGATCCTTATGCACGTATTAAATTTTCTGGTGCAAAGTTTGACACCAAAAAATACGAAGAAGACAAGGACAATATTTTAGATTATTACAACTCACTTGGTTACCGTGATGCAACCATTGTAAACGATACGGTGTATTATAATGGTAACGGGCATATTAATATTGATATCAAAGTAAGTGAAGGTCGACGTTATTATTTTGGTAACATCACTTGGAGAGGGAATACAAAATACTCCGATTCTATATTAACGGCTATTTTAGGTATCCGTAAAGGCGACATTTACAACCTAGAAACACTCAACAAAAAATTAGGTAAATCTGCTGCTGCTGAGGGTGGCGATATCAGTGGTATCTATCAAGATGATGGTTATTTGTTTTTTAATACCGACCCAGTAGAAACTGCGGTATACAATGATACCATCGATTATGAAATCAGAATTATTGAAGGTCCGCAAGCGACCATTAAAAATATTCGTATCTATGGTAACGACCGTACCAAAGAGCACGTTATTAGAAGAGAATTAAGAACCATTCCAGGCGAGAAATTTAGCAGATCTGATCTGATGCGTTCTCAACGTGAAATTGCACAGCTCAATTATTTCAACCAAGAAAAAATTGGCATTGACCCAAGACCTAATCCAGATGATGGTACCGTTGATATCAATTACACCGTAGAAGAAAAATCGAGCGATCAATTAGAGTTGAGTGCTGGTTGGGGTGGATTTATTGGACTTACCGGTACACTCGGTATTTCTTTCAATAACTTTTCTGTAAGAAATATTTGGAAGAAGCAAGCATGGGATCCACTTCCGATGGGAGAAGGTCAAAAATTAAGTTTGCGTGTTCAGAGTAATGGTAAAGCATTCCGTTCTTATAATTTCTCTTTCACCGAACCTTGGTTTGGTGGTAAAAAAAGAAATGCATTAACGGTTAGTGTATTCAATACCAAATTTGGACAAACCATTGATCCACTCACAGGTATGTTTGATCCAAATGCCGCAGATTCTAAATACATTTCTACAACCGGTGCCACTGTTAGTTTAGCAAAACAATTAAAATGGCCCGACGACTTTTTCTCACTTTCTGTTGGGTTAAACTATACACGTTACAAGCTTAGTGATTATGCTATTGATCCAAGAAACCTTCCTGGATTTGATAATGGTGTTGTAAATAACGTGAACCTTAAAATTGCATTGCAACGTTCTTCTATCGATCAGCCATTGTATCCAAAAAGCGGTTCGACCTTTTTATTTAGCCTTCAGGCCACACCACCTTATTCTTTATTCAATAAAAATATCCAAACAAGTGCCAATCCATACAAGTGGATTGAATACCACAAATGGCGCTTGAATGGTGAATGGTTTGTGCCATTAGGTAGGCCTCATGGCGAAGACCGTAACAAACAATTTGTGATAAGAGCTGCTGCAAAATTTGGTTTCTTAGGCAGGTATAATTCGGAATTAGGTATGTCTCCATTTGAAAGATTCCAGGTGGGTGACGCCGGTTTAAGCAATCAGTTTGCGCTATTAGGATTTGACATCATTGCACATAGAGGGTATCCTGTATACGAAAATTCAAATCCAAAAATCAATCCGGATCAACAAAGAGCAAGCCAATACTTTACCATATTTAATAAGTACAGTATGGAACTCAGGTATCCACTTAGTTTAAATCCGAGTAGTACCATTTATGCCTTAGGCTTTTATGAAGCAGCCAATGGTTGGTACAACTTTAAAGATTACAATCCATTTAAACTGCGTAGATCTGTTGGTTTAGGTATGCGTTTCTTCTTACCAATGTTTGGACTTTTAGGTTTTGACTATGGTATTGGACTAGATAGATACACCCCTAATGGATCTATGAAGGATGCGGCAAGATTTACCTTTATGTTAGGTTTTGAACCAGAATAATATTTAAATTAGAAGTATGAAAAACTTATTGTTTGTGGCTTTGATGGTACTCGGTACTGCTGTTGGCGCATCAGCGCAACAACGTTATGCTGTCATTGATACCAAGTATATACTTGAACGTATTCCAGCATACAAAGAAGCCGATGCCAAACTAAAACTAGTGGGAGAGCAGTGGCAAAAAGAAATTGATGATTTGCAAGTTCAGCTCGATAAGATGTATAAAAACTATGAGTCTGAACAGTTTATGCTAACAGATGCCCTTAAAAAAAAGCGTGAAGACGAGCTTTTTGAAAAGGAAAAGCAGGTTCGTGATCTTCAGAAAAAGCGTTTTGGCTATGAAGGCGACCTATTTAAAGAGCGCCAGCGCTTAATTAAGCCAGTTCAGGATAAAGTATATGATGCCATTCAAAAAATCGCTACAAGTCGTTCTTATGACTTCGTACTCGATAAAAGTGAAGGAATAACCATTATATTTGCCGACCCGAAACTTGATAAAAGCGATGACGTGCTTAAAGAGTTAGGTATAAAATAAATTTTTAAAAAGTTTAAATAAACAGTTCTAACAAAAATTCAAACACTCTCTACAATGAAGAAATTATTATTTGTTTGTGTGGTTTTAGCAGCCAGCTTACTATTCTCAAATAGCACAAACGCGCAGGTTAAA
>Ga0222712_10001879_pt1 | contig 25036 bp, 26 predicted proteins | sample C33_657DmetaG_FD_165043 | JGI IMG/M metagenome (GOLD analysis project Ga0222712, IMG submission 165043) | Estuarine water microbial communities from San Francisco Bay, California, United States - C33_657D | ecosystem: Environmental > Aquatic > Marine > Unclassified | place: USA: California... | reverse complement strand
CGCCGACTGTAAGATTGCAATTATTTGCTACATAGATGTTGCAACTACCACCAACGTGAACGTTCGCTTTACCTTCAATTGTGATAGTTCCATTACGATCAATAACTGTATAACCGTCGCCGACGATCTTATTTACCTGCGAACCGTCTGGACGCATTTCTTGGAACGTGCCAGATCTATGATTTAGAGAAACACGTTCTGCATGTGGAGTATCATCAAATTCTAACGTGTGCCCAGACTCAGACTGGTATGTGTGGTTGTGTGGATATTTTGAAGCGGCGGCTGATGGCGGTTGCGAAACAGTTTCACCTGTTCTACCTGCGATTGTTTTAGAGCGAGTTCTCTCTGCATCATGCTGACCATGAATTGTTTCTTCTTTTGGTAGAGTCTTTGCACCAGAGTTAGTGCCAACTGCAAGAGAATTAACATCTCCTGCTCCTGCTTGCAGATAATCTTTCTTAGGATATACATTGTTCGGATCTTTGAACCCAACTCTTGGATCAGTATTTACCAATCCTTCGTTTGTTGGTTGATTGGCAATTGTTGGTTTCGCTGCTGCTACTTGCGCTGGTGTTGCCTTTGGTGTTTTCGCAACACCAGAGGTGGATTTTAATCCATCGTCGAGAGCAGACAGAGCAAGACTACCGACATTAAAGAAGTCCAGTGAAGTCTTACCGTCGGAACTTGTCTTGACCATTCCCCTTGCAAATTTAATTGCAGTATCAATTCCCTGTCCGTTTGCAACCGACAGCAATCCAGTAATAACTTCCTTTGGACTATTTGAATCAATAACCTTAGAAGAAAATAAGGATTTAATGTTTCTGTCTAGAAGAGACATCATTGCATTGTTTTGTGCAATCGGATCGTTCAAGAAACCAGAAGAACCACCGCCGAGATTTAGTGACTGTTCCCCAAGAACATTCGTAAGAAGATCATCAGTCTCATCTCTAAAGTCAGTTATCAAACCAAGAACAGTTGTGGCACTATTTTGTAGAGTTTCCGGTGTTCCTGTTACTCTAAATTCATCAAAAGAAACATCAATAGCACGATTCAAAGCAGATGCGCTCTGTGTTATCTGAGATCCAACGCTCTTAAATGCAACAGAAGATGGTGCTGGTAATCTAGCACCGGAAAGTGCAGAAGAAATATCAGTAACAGTTGATGTTACTGAAGACTGAATACTTTTAGATAACTTATCAACTGATTGAAGGGAGGCAGTAAGTGTAGTAGTTTGATCGCCCGAATTGTTAATCTTGTTGTTGATAGAATTGACAGAAGAGTTTATCTGCGTCGTCGATTTTGAGAGTAATGATTCTGCCTTTCCGACTGCGCCAGCAATAGTTTTATTTGCAATTTCTGCGGCGCTACCTGCCTTCGCAACCCAAATTTTCGGATCTGCCATAGCAGCAAAATTTAAATTATTTGCTGCTGCAAGAGGAATTCCAGTGGGAACGCCAATCTTAAATTTGTTCAGAACATCGAGAGCAAAATTCTTACCAAGATTTTTACCAGTCAACCCAGACAGACCAAGTTTACCCAAAGGATCTGCCGCAGAACTGCGCAACCAAGTTTTTTTGGTAAGAGAGTCTAACGGATTACCGATTTTCTTTTTAATATTATCAAGAGTTTTATCGATCGCACCAGGAACTACTGCACCAACAGTTTGTAATGCTTCTAGATTAAAACCATACGCACCCATTTTTCCTGTCTTACCAACTGACGCAGAATCTCCATCTGAAACATCTGTGGCAATAGACATCATCAATTTCTTGATGTCAGTATCAGTAAATGTTACTCCAAGTTTAGTTCCTGAGATAAACGTTGTGATGTCATGATTGAGCAAATCTTTTTGCATCAAATAAACTTCCCATTCTTATTTAGATTATCCATAAAACACTTATACATTTCTTGCTTCTTCGGCCAACCTGTCTTAACGCCACCAACTGCCTTCAATAATGTTGGCATTGCATTATCGCCCTTTAGACTAGAAAGACTTATTTTACGGCAAACAGTAAAATAAGCAATTGTTGCTTTTGTGCAAACTTCAACATTTTGTATCATTAGGTCGGGATTAGCAACAAGATTTAATCCAATTTTATTTCCGATAATATTATAATTAGCTTTACCAGTTATCTGAATAAATCCACGCCCACGATATTTCCAACCATCCATATTCGTATCAGTACTAATACCATCAAAGGGTTTATTACCTAGTGTAGCTTGCCCATAAAGGAAGTTACCAACAGCAACTTTACCTGCACCAGCAAGTTGTCGAGCAAAACCGTCGCCCTTCGCCTTGACGCGACTGAAGAGTTTCAATAGTGTATTTGCACTGTAATTTAAATTTTCTTCAATTGGTTTCCAGGTGGATTCACCCCCAGCAATCGCCAGTAATGCTGCAACAGCATTAGGATATGCAGACTGGGTCCATCCAAGAGCAGCTGCTCCATTAATAATTGCTTGAATATTAGATTTACTACCCGAAGCAATTGTTCGTTTTGCGGCATCACTACAGTTACAATTCTTTAGTGCTTCTAATGTTGCAGGATCTACCTTACCGCCACCAGCGCCACCAGATCCTCCAGATCCAGGAGAATTACCAGTGCCGTCTCCGCTAGATCCACTACCACCAGATCCAGGAACAGCAGCAATAGTTCCTACATATGCAGGTAACTGACCCTCGTCTCCATCAATGAAAAATCCCCAACACCAAGTGCCTTCCACTGGACCAGTTGGCGACCAACCAATACCAGAAGTTCCTGCCGAAATTGCAGGTTGAATTGGCAATGCCCATGGAAGATCTTCAGTAGGAAGTTTTTCCTTATCGTCAGTATGGTATCCTAGAATACGCAGACGCAATCTACCCAAACGAAGAGGATCGTCGCGATCTTCAACTACACCAAAAAACCAATAAAAATTTGCATCATTATTGGTAAAGAAATTATTTGCCATACCTACTCCACCCAAAAATTGGTTGCGGATCTATCGGTTTTCCATTTAACTGCACTTCAAAGTGAAGGTGCGGTCCAGTACTTCTACCTGTCGATCCACAATTCATAATATGCTGACCAGCCTTAACTGTGTCACCAGTTTTAACTTTAAACGATCCATTTTGACCGTGCCCATACGCTGTAACATATCCGCCACCATGATCAATTTTTATCAAATTACCATTGGCACCTTTGTCTCCAGCAAAAATAACCTTACCGCCCTTCGCGGCAAGAATTGGTCTACCAAGGTCGCCGCCCTTTACAAGATCAACACCTGTGTGGAAAGATTTAACTTTCTTAACTGGATGGATTCTATTACCAAACGGAGAAATTACTTTACCCCCTGCCATCGGAGAAGTCCATCCCTCTTTATTAACAGCAACAGGTTCTGACGATTGAGAAGGATCTGCTTGATTCTCTGGATTATTTGGATTATCTGGATCGTCCTGTGCCATATTTGGATCAGGAGCACGTTCAATAAACTGGAATGCAGTATGGAACGAATCCTTGGCAATCTCAAGAATCATCTTATGCGCCATTGGTGTAATTTTATGGTGAATCGCAGTGATCATCCAAACACCAGATAAGAATGGATCCCACAGAGTTTCATCTGTTTTATCAGCGCCATCGCCAACCTTGGGATATCTAAAGTTGATCAACTTACCAACTTCGGCATCTGTTCTTCCAGGAACAGTAATATGCATTCTCAATCCAGAAATATCTTCAAGGACGCTTTGTCTTGCTGGCAAGAATTTCGAAGGATCGTATTCAATCAATTCCGCATCATCAGAAAGAACTTTTTGATGAACTGTTCTATAAAAACTTTTCGACAACGCAGAACGAGTAACGTTCGCGGGATATGTCATATTGTCGTTCTGTTCAGCATCAAATTTTGCTTCACCGTTCTCAATCTTGTAATTTTCCATATGGATATAATCTGGATAGGAATATCCATAATCCCAAGACCAGTTGGTAAACTCTTTCAGGGAAAGATCCAACACTGTAGTTGTGCTGGCGAATCTTCCATTATCCTGACTCTTAAGAAGATCGATCTGTTCTGGGAATCTAATTTCTTGAACAATATTAAATTGACGAACTAAATCCGATCTCGGAACTGAGAATCCTGATTCTTCATTTTCTCTAGATTCATCAAATGGTTTCTGCAGATACATATACTCTGCGAAAACCATGCTTTGGTCTAATTGAGATTTGATCAAGTTATCAATTGACGTAAAATAAAACTGCTTTGTTGTTTCATAGAAAAGAAAACTTGGCGATTTTTGTTTGTTACCAATCGATCTTTTTGCAACATAATTCAGACAACGAAATGGCGACCACATATTGGAGACAAATGCAGTCTTGGAATCATGCGGAGCGTCAGCAATTATCATCGGAGTTATGTCCTCAGACTCAAGAGTTCCATAACAACGTTGTTGTTTAACATACTCAGTATAGATCTTATCTGCAATTTCGTCGGTAGTTCCCTCGAACTTTGCGCTTACTTGTGTTACGTTATCTCCAAGTCCTTCCAGTGAGCAGAAATATAATACATATACTTGTTCTCTGTCACTAGTGAGTGCTCTGTTTTTGATCGAGTAAATAGAAAATGACTTCTTGATAGATTCGCCGTATGAATCATCAAAGGATGGTGTTCTTACCCAAATATTAATCAGTTCGTCGCCAACCAGAGGCAACCCTGCGAGAAGATCGGCAGAGTCAACAACAATCAAGGCACCATTTAATGAGTTCGAGAAAATATCTTCGTAGATATTTAATTCGCTGACGAAATTCTTAATGTCAAGAATATCACCATTTACACTCTGTAATTCGACAACCTCCAGAGAAATATCCCCTGGAGTTACGAGTTCCTTTGTTGGTTTTGTATTTACAGGTGTTTCATCTGCCATGTGTTATCAACTAATCAATTTCTTAAACTCGTTGACAAATTTGCTAAGATATTTTGGAGGAACATATTTTATCTCACGTTTCTTGTCATTTAGTTCTACTTCATAATCCCAGTTAGTAATTGCTTCTATATTTCCATTTGCCAACTCAACGCCATCATAATCAACAATCAATCCAGCAGAGATTCCTTGTTCTACTTGCACATCAGTTGTTCTATAATGATGGATTGCAGTATAAACATTATCCTCGCCATACTTATCGAGGCAGTATTTGTATAAATCTGTCTCATTTCTTGGCCATTCTTCGCGAACATCAATAATATTATTTACAATCAACAAAACCCAGTGATAATCTTCTCTTCCGTAAATTTTATACGCAAGTAATTCTGGAGTTTCATCTTGTTCGATTGCTGTTGTTTCTAGATTGTATAGGTTTTTAGCAGCAAAAATTGAAGCAACTCTGCGAAAGATATCTGTTACGACAGTATAATTACCTAGGAATCTTCCTTGTAGAAGGGGGAATTGATTAAAATACATATTAGAATCCCTGGTATACTCTTTGTGTTGTTAGAAGTTCTAGTTCTAGGAAGGTGAGGCGAACTGTTGCTTGGGTCGGCATACCATTCGCAAAGGTTGTAAATCCCTCTGCTCCATAATCCACACTCATGCTTTCAAGGATACAACTAGAAACCTTTCTCACGTATTTATTTTCCGCTCCATCGAAGTAATATACGATAGAAAATTCTGATGGATAGTTGAAGAAATAACCGCTCTTTGATAATTCAGGATGCATATGGTATGCAAACTTTTGAATAATACCGGAACTTCCAAATACTGTCTCTGCTTCTTGTTGAGTTTTCGGAGCGAACACATAATCGAAACTGAATTTTCTATTATCCATGGACTTGAAGAATTGCTCTTTGTATGGATTCTTGACAGTCTTGGAAGTAGCAGCAATAACGTTTTCTAGAGCATCTGCGCCGAGCGCTTTTGCAAGAAGTCCGCCCGATCTGGCAGCAAGTTTAATGTTTTCTCCATTCAGAGGATTTAATGCGCCAAGTAATGATTGATTACCAGCAGCAATAGAACCAACTAGAGTTCCAAGTTCGTCTGCTTGCCAGTTAGCGCGATACGAGGTAGATAATCTTTCTCCGATTTGCAGAGCAATACCACCTGCTCCTTCGAGTACTTCCTGTTCTCCTGCGATTTGACTAGAAACTGCACCACCCAATCCACCAGCAAAAATTCCTCCAGTGATTGATCCCAGAGTTCCTGCTAATGTAACTCCACCTGCATTTTTACCACCAGTTTTTGCCAGAGCGTCTGCGATACCTAATGCTGCGCCTGCGCCAGCGCCTGCAGCAGTTGCCGCAGCACCACCTTTGTCTGGATTTACTCTGTTTTGTTGGGATTGATCAACGACAGGAGGTTTTCCGCCGTTTCTCTTAGTAAGACTCTTACCAATTCTTGATTCAGAACGAACGAGTGGATAAAAAATAATGTAGTGTGGTGACTGCTCTTCTAAGTCTGCAGGATATCTCAGATTTTTCCCGTCAATATCGTTTCTGTTAATAAAACTTTGGCGAGCTTTGTCGACGCCAGTAAATTCTTTTGAATCCACGAATAAATATCCTTGATTGGTATTACTTTCTGTATATTTATATGGTTTATTCAAAAGATTCACTCAAAGGCAGATATAATATACAGAAACCCAATAAGTATATTGGGGATCCGAGCAACATCATCTTTCGCTCCAGTTACGAACTGAAGTTTATGAAATGGTGCGACTCAAACGATAAAGTCGTTGAATGGGGTTCTGAAGAACTAGTAATCCCATATAGATCTCCCGTCGACGGTAGAATACACAGATATTTTGTTGACTTCTACATAAAAGTCAATGGCAACAAGTATCTTATAGAAATAAAACCTGAAAAATTTACCAGAGAACCCAAGATTCCAAAAAGAAAAACTAAACAATTTTTAAACGAAGTGATGACATGGGGTGTGAATCAAGCAAAATGGAAAGCAGCAGAAGAATTCTGCCTAGATAGAAACTGGAAATTCATGATATTAACTGAGAAAGAACTGGGAATCTCGAATAAATAGTTATTATGGCAAATCCGTTCGAAACTCTTCGCGCAAAAGCAGGTGATGGTCAAAAGTCAGTCTGGTGGTATATGCGCAATGTTCAAAAAATAGTCGGTGCGACTAGTGCTACACCGAATGCAACAATGCAATCTGATTTAGGCGAAATGAAAAGTAACGTCGAAATTGGTTCCATGTATCTGTATTACTATGATCCAAAGTGGAAGCAACAATTACCTTTCTATGACACCTTCCCGTTAGTGCTGCCATTTGGTCCAGCACCAGGAGGGTTTTACGGTATCAATCTCCACTATGCTCCCTACTTGGTACGAGCAAAAATTCTTGGTGAACTGTTAGATTATGCGTCATCTAAGACATATAGCACAACAACAAAGATTAAAATGTCATACCAGTTGCTCAAGGGATTGAGTACTGCGAATGAAGTTAAACCATGCATCAAGCATTACTTGACTCCTCATGTCAGATCGAGATTTCTTAAAATTAATCCGATCGACTGGAAAACTGTTATATTCTTACCGCTTGAACAGTTTCAAAAGAAAACAAAAGACGAGGTCTTCAGAGACTCTAGGAGTAAATACTAATGGGTGCGTTCTCGCTCGAAAATTTTTGGCAACATGGTTGGCAACACGACTTCGCAAGATCAAATAGATACGAAGTGTTTTTTGGTTTGCCGAAAGTCATGCAAAACAGAGGCGATCAATCTAGAGTTGTCTCTATGATGGCAGAAGATGTTCTTATTCCTGGAATGATTTTAGGAACAAGACCAATCCGAATAAACAACCTAAATGAACAACGAGCACATGTGATTGATTTTGGTGGCGATTCTATCAATTTCACATTCTTAATCGATGGATCTTGGACAGCAAAAGATTTTATTGGAGACTGGATGCGCAAAATCGTCAATCCTGAAAACAAAAGAATTGTAGAATTCCCTGATCAATACTATGCCACGATTGATATTCATGCGTTGAATAGAAAAGATGAGAAGACTGCCCACTGGAGAATCAACGATGCATTCCCAAGATCGATTGCTCCAATAAGTGCATCGTGGCAAAACCCAGAAGTAATGCGTCTACCTGTCTCGTTTGCATACAAAGATTGGGAAGTAATTAAAACATATAATTCCGCTGGTGAGGTGGGAACAGTAACTGCATAATTATACGGAGAATATAACATGTTACCTACGTTGAATACTCCAACATTTTATATTGAAATGATTGGTTCAAAAGAAAAAGTAAAGTTTAGACCATTTCTAGTCAAGGAAGAGAAGTTACTAATCCTTGCCTCCGAGTCGGAGGATAGAAATGAAATGATGAATGCCATGCAAGAGATTGTTGGTGTTTGTAGTTTTGGAAAATTGGATGGACATACTCTTCCATTTTTTGAATTGCAAAATATCTTCATCAAGTTGCGCTCGCAGTCTATTGGTCAGATTTCAGAATTCAATTTGATTTGCGGAGAGTGCGGACATAGAACTCCTTCTGCATTAGATCTTGAAACAATCAAAGCAACTGTTAACGAACGCCACACAAACAAGATCAATTTATCAAACGATCTTGGTGTTATTATGAAATATCCAACTGCGAACGATTTAACTGACGATAAGACAACGTTCGATCTTGTTGTTGATTGTATCGAAACAGTATTTACTGACGAAGAATTATATCAAACGAGCGATCTACAACGCAAGGAAGTTGAAACGTTTGTTGATCAGTTGACATCAGAACAGTTTAAAAATATTACTGACTTTTTCGTTACAATGCCAAAGATTGAACATAAGATTGAATATGACTGCCCAAGTTGCAGCGTTCATAATATTGTTGTTCTTGATGGCGTAGAAAGTTTTTTCGAATAACTCTTTCTCACGATAATTTGAGGAATCATTATAAGACCAACTTCTTACTCATGCAAGAACATAAATATTCTTTGAGTGAACTTGAAACAATGATTCCTTGGGAAAGAGAAGTTTACGTTGGTCTTTTGGTTATGCATTTGAAAGAAAAAGCAGATAAACAAAGGCAAGAACCATAATGGCAGATGAGTCTAAGAGTAATTTCGAAACGGTGTTCAACAAAAAAGAAGGTGTTGGGCAAGAAGAACAGCGCAACAAAGATTCGCTGTTTGATGAAATTAGACAGTCACTGCGCCTTGATAAGAACAGACCAGCAGATAAGCAAGCAGCAACAAGAATGCTTGACACATTTATTGAATCTCTACAGAAAAACAATAGCGATCTTCTAGTCGATCTTGCTGATTCCGACAAGAAACTACTAGAACAAACAATCGATGAGATTTCTAAATTACAAAATAAAACACTTGATGAATTCAAAAAATCCTTAGCATCTATCAATAAACTTGCAGAAGAACTCTCGAGAAGAGGAGAGAACACATCATCGCAGCAGTTGAAAGATCTCGGCGAGAAACTCAAAGAATCCACGCTGCAAGAAAGATTTAAAGCAGAGGGTCTAACTCTAGAAGGTAAAGACGACACATTCGTCAATCGACTGAAGCAAGAATTTTTCGGGAACTCAAAAGAACCTGGAAGAGAAGGCACACCAACCAGAGGTTTCAAAGAAGGTTTTAAGAACTTCGGAAGTGAATTTATGGGAGGATTCAAGCAATCCTTGATGCCAAGGGGTGGGTTCGTAGATCGTTTAACTTCTACGCAAGAATCGCGAAGAGAAAATATTCGCAACGAAACCAATAGAGCAAACGCATATAATAGTGAAGTCTCTAATATTCTTGAAAAGGTAAAGGAAGTAATTCGCGGCAAGAAAGAAGATGCAGCGAAACCTAACGAAGAACAAACAGATGGCACACAAGCAGCATCAAACGCACCTGACATTGAAAATACAACAAAGGTAGTTGACGGAAAAACTATAAGCGAAAATGCAAATGAATCTGCGCAGAACATTGAAGGTGCAACAAAGAGTGCCTCGCAAGAACAAAAGGCAGGAATTACTGACGCAGACGCAAGTTATTCCAGATCTAGCACACAAAATTCCACCAAAGAACAAGATCGTTGGGATGAACTGATAGATCTAATCAAGCAAATTAGAGATTGCGTATGCGAGTGTCAGTGCGGACCAGATGCGCAACCATCTCCGACTCCGACACCTTCTCCAACAACACCGAGAGTAACAAACACAGAACCAACTTCTGTGCCTACAACTACACCAGAATCTACTGGTACTGGGATTGGAACAGGCGTCAAGGTCGCACTAGGCGCTGCCGCTGCTGGTGCAACTGCTCTTCTAACAAGAAAACCACAACTTGCAGCAAGAGTTGGTAAATTATTCTCAACTATCGGAAAACGTGGCGTAACAAGAGCAGCACCAAAACCTCTTGCTCTACCTGCTCCTGCTAGAATGGCAGCGAATGGTGAGCGACTTGCTCTACCTGCTCCGAGTATGGGAAATAGATCAGGTGTTACACTAGAAGAACTTGGTATGAAAACTGCAACCAGAGAAAAAGTTCCAGTTAGTAGAGCAACACCAAATTCTCCTGCAGAAAAAACTATTTCGCAGCGTTTCTATAATAATGAAATTACTGCTCGCGAAGCAGCGCAACAGATGCGCACACAAAATAGAACAAATGTAACAAATAATACTAATGCAAGAAATCTAACGAATAATACTAATGCAACAAATCTAACGAATACCACCAACAACACTACTCAAGGAAGAGCATCTCCAACTGGCAGATGGTCTAGTAATATTCCTAAGTCTGAATATTTTAATCGCATCAAAGCGAATCAATCACAAGAACAATTGGCACGTGCAGTCGGTGCGCAATCACCAAAATCGGCAACGCCAGCAACAAATCCTGGTATGATGACAAAAGTCAAGGATTTCTTTGGTATCGGAAAATCTACAGCACCATCAACAAGTTCTCCAAAAGTCGCACCAAAGGCAGGAACAGTATCAAAACTGGGAAGAGTCGGTGGAAAATTCCTCGGTCCTCTTGGAGCAGCATTAGACTTTGGTTCTCGTAAGGCAGCAGGTCAAGGAACTGCAAAGGCAGCAATTGGCACTGGCGGTGGACTTGCTGGTGCTGCAGCAGGAGCAGTTGTCGGGCAAGCACTGATTCCCATTCCGATTCTTGGAGCATTAATCGGTGGAGTAGTTGGAGGTTTGGGTGGTGGTGCCATTGCAGATAAGGCAACTGATCTTGCTGGAATGCGTGAATCTGGTGGTCCAGTATCCGCAAAGGGTTCATATATTGTTGGCGAAAAAGGACCAGAAATATTCACACCAAATACTGCAGGATCGATAACAAATAATATGAACACCAAGAGTTTGGTTGAAACAGGACAGAATAATATTTCCAGTTCGATTGATCAAATTACAAACGAATCAAAAGAAAATACTGCTCCAATTATTAATGTTCCGCCACCAACTATTATTCCACAACCAATTCCTGCGGGTGGAGGCGGAAATATTGCTTCTTCTCTACATGCAGATACTGTTAGAACAGAAGATAGTAGTTGGCAGAGGTTCCAAAATAGAAGAGCGTTTGGATAAAAAAAGAGGGGACCGAAATCCCCTCTTTTCATTTTTAGTCGTCAGCGAGACTTGAGAAATAACTCATAGTTTCATCTTCACTTTCGCCAGTATCCCAAGGAACATCATCCTCAGTCTTACGAGCAGCAACTGGTGACTTCATCTTTGTTTCAACGAACAGTTCGTCTTCTGCATCAAGAGGCGAAACCTTCTCAGCAGTAGCGACACGAGCACCGCCTGAAAGAACTGCATTCAACTTTGCCTTCAGTTCGTCATACGACTTGAAGTTAGCAGGATCGAGGAACGATGCGAGCGAATGCTGCTTCTTCCACAGAGATTCAATCTCATCGTCGTTATCAGACAAAACAGAAACCGAATCGAATTCCGACTTATCGTAGTTACGATAACCTTCAACCTGACGAATACGCAACTTAAAGTTGGCACCCTGCCAGAAGTCGAACGGATTGATTGGTTCTTCATCTTCGAAGGTAGGTTGCATCACATCCTTGATCTTGTCAAAGATCTTCTTACCATACTTGTAGAGGAAAACCTTACCTTCATTCTCGGGATTCGCGGGATCGCGAACGACAAGAACATTGGAGATATACGAGAGACGACGCTTCTGCTTACGAGCAATTTCCTTGTTCGCTTCAATACCTGAATTCCAGAGTTCGGAATTAAGTTCGCCGACAGGGTCGTTCTTGTTGATTGTCGTCAGAGAGTTTTCGATATACCACTTACCAGTTGGACCCTGGAAACCGTGATCGAATACGCGAACCCATGGAAGTTCTTCACCTGCAGGAGCAGGGAGGAAACGAAGCACTGCTTGACCGTTACCTGCCTTATCGACAGTCGGTTTCCAGAAGCGATCGTCGTCGCCCTTCTTTTCGTTTGATGGGTTTGCGATTGACTCAACTGCCTTCATGAGTGAGTCGAAATTTCCGCGATTCTTGCGGAGGTCTGAAAAATTACTTGACATATGTATTGTCCTTATATTGCGTTGTATGTTTAGTGTTTTTGCGCTGTATCATAATCATCGTAGTCATCATCATCATGACTACTGGAGTATTTATACATGTTATTCCGATGCTTACGCGACTTGTTAACATCTTTTTCATTATGACGAATTTTTAAATTATCGTCATAATAATCCCGACGACGAGACTTACTCATATTATTTTACCACCACTCCGATCTCCTTTTGATATAGGTGAGTAAATTTTTCTTTGTCTATTTTTACAAACGGACGATATTTCTTTACCAAATGAACAAAGTCTTTCCACATAAAGTCATCTGATAGAGAACCATAATCTCTAGAAGTAAATTTAATGATTTTATCCAAAATAGCAATAGATTCTAGAGAAATTTTTCCACCCATATACAACTTAAAGATGCTTGGGTGTTGACCATCTACTGATTGCAACGGATCGCCGTCAGCGTGCATGGCATATAAGTCTTGTGTGAATTGATAGGTGAGTTTCTGCATCTTATACGTCCATTGAGTATATACCTCAACGGATTCAGAGTCAAACACTCCACCCCAGCGGTTGCCAGATACAAAATTAGATACAAGAAAATCTATAATTTCCTGTCGACTTTTTGTCTCTGCCAGTTTACGAATAGCAAACAAATCTTTTCTCTTCAGAAATGCTTGTTTCGAGGGGCGAACCCCACCTTTGGTTTTAGTAATGTCATAATTTTCATTGGTAAAGTGCAATCTTAGTGCCAAGTATAGGCGATAAACCTGATACGGGTCCATTAGATAGGCAACCTCCCTGTATCACATTTTAACATATTAAGATTTTGTGCCTCAACACGAATCTTTTCCTTCAATGAGGAACTGATCAAAGAGGCGACAGAGTCTACTTCAATTTGACGTTTTTCGCAATAGTCAATCAAAACATCCATACATGGTATACTTGATTCTCTCGCGATTTTTTCAATATGAATCGAGAACTCTGCCGCCGATTTGAATTGCTTGGTAATCAAGAATTCGTCAGTTGTAGGAATTTCTTCCAGTACCATAATTAAATTTATCCTGCATAAAAAATATGTCTACCAATTTTAGTGACACGTTCTAATCTCCATCCTGGATTAACATAATCCGCATGATAGAAAAGCACGTCTCTTGATACCACTTTAGTCGTTTTTATCTCCGAAGTCAATACTTTTTCAGCAATTTTTTTTGCTTCAGCATAAGCAGCAGGATTAGGAGAATACTTCCTCATACACGTCCAAGAAAATTGACATGTTCTTGCTGTTCGCTGATAGACAACTGAACAAACTGATTTTGGAAATTTAGGACTTTTTACTCTGTTAACAGTCACACCTGCGACTGCGATCTTACCAGCGGTCGGTTCATGACCTGCTTCGTAATAAATGTTATCCGCGAGACATTTAATTTCTCTACGATTTGCGGAAATGTATTTTTTCTTTTCTTCTTTTCTAACTTCTTTTTTTACATCTTCAATATTTTTATTCACAGTTTCGAGTTTATTGTAAGACGCTGCAGAGAAATCTAGTGCAGTATCTTCAATTCTTTCTTTAGCAAAAGTTAAAGCGAAATTATAACCCAGTGTCAGTGCTAGTATAATAGAAAGAATTTTCAATGTCTTCTTGTTAAAGGAAGGCATTTACTATTCCTTGGATTGTTGAACTGGAGAGAGGATTAACCAGTGACTCCCTACACTGGGCACCTTTTTCAAGGGGCATTAATATTTAGGGGTTTGAGTCTTTTTGAGGACTCCTTCTACCGCTGTAATAGAACGGTCGACGGTTTATTCTGTTTCTAGGAAAACCGCCAAAACCCAAGGAGATCACGCTGCTAGGCGCATCTCAAAGGCAACATTATCGTTTGCTGCATTTACGTTTTGTGGGCACTTTACCCAAGCAATCAGTCTACTCTCGCCTTCAACTCGCAGTCGAATCCTAAGTACGCCCCCATCATAGATAAAGCACCAACTTGAAGTAACGTCCAAGGTCATGACTCCTATCCAGTTACAACGCCCCCAAACATTATCTCCCTTGGGGCAAGCCATGCGGTCAGCCAGTTCCTATATTACGTACGCTGTATAGTCCCTGTTGCTTTATCTATGGTGGAGGCGAGGGGAGTTGCACCCCTGTCCTACGAAGCATTCAGTTTGTATCAACAACTGATATATTATTTATACTATAGATTTCTTTAGAAGTCAAGTCAAATAATATCCATTTTCAAAATAATCACGAGTTCTCAGCAATTCTTTTGCCCAGTTATCTCGCTTCTCGACGAACACCTGAGGTTCATCTCCCTCTACTGCAACTAGAATCACAATATTGGGAACAGGAATACCAGTTCGTTCTTCATACATAATCGCATATGCGGTTGCCTGCATGAAGTAAGATTTGATATGTTCTTTTTTCTTTGGTTTCCCAGAAGTCTTGAAGTCGATTACTGCAAGAGCGCCGTTATATTCAGCGATACAGTCTACGCGACCTGCCATTCGCAGATGGTCACTGTAGAGTGCAAGTTCTTGGCAGTGAATATTATCGATCGGCATCAAGATCGGCATAAACTTATTGAAAAGTTCGAGATCCAGAAGACTAAACTTCTGTGCCTGAAAATCGAGTTCTTCGTTCTTCAGGAACGCTTCAGTTACGTTGTGAAGTTTGGTTCCACGAGTCGATGCTTGCTTGGAAATCTTATCTGCTTCCTCGTCACCAACACGCTTTCGCCAAGCAGCAATTCCTTCTTTAGAAAGAACTGACAGAACAGTGGTAGCAGAAGGATACGCACCACCAGAGGCATTTACGTAAACTCTGCTACCATCTTCGTTCGTGGTCGATTGAGCGAAATCTTCATATTCATATATCGTTTTAAACATCATATTCCAATATACTATAAAATTACAAAAAAGTCAAGCTCTTTTTTATTGAGATGCTAAAATAAATTGATGTAATCCTGCTTGGTAATCAAGATACGCCTGGATTTCTTGTTCGTTCTCTGTTACCGCACCAGTGGATAAAGCAGTCTGGGTTTCTTGGATTTCGCGGGTAAGAATTGCCTGCACTTCAGCAGACTCTTCGGAATCCAGTTGTTCCTGTAATGCTACTAATCTGTTTTCTGCTACAGTTTTTGGCATCAGCGGTACGCCAGTAAATCCGGACAGTGTTGCTTGATATTGTTCTTCGATAGTCATTTGTTTTTCCTTATGTTGTATAACGTGATTCGTATTCCATTCTCGCGATTATATATTCTTTCACGAGTTTTGAACGAACGATGTCATTAACAGAAAACTCCACCGTCTTAAAAGATGGCATCATGTCAGCGATCGCAATGAATTTTTGCAGACCAGACATATCGTTCTTTTTATATAGGTCAGTTTGACGGAAGTCACCGCAGAAAATAATCTTAGAGTTTTTACCGATTCTCGTCATGATAGAGTTTAGTTCCATGTCAGTCATATTCTGACATTCATCAACAATGATAATAGAATTATCTAGAGTTATACCACGAACAAATGACGTGATCAAGAAATGAATAGATTTTTGTTCCTGTAGACGCACGAAAGGTTGGATGTGATTGAATAGATCTTCACAAATCTCAACATATGGTAAAGTGTAAACTTCTGTCTTTTCTTTCTCATCTCCTGGAAGGTGTCCGATATCTCGTGATGGTACTGCCGAGCGAACCACAACCAAACGCTCGAAATCTGTTTCGGGATCTAGAACTTCTTCTAGTGCTTTATACATTGAAATAAAAGTTTTACCTGTGCCTGCTACACCATGTAGAAGCATCGCAGTGGACTGTTGATCATAAAGGTCGAAAAATACTCTTTGATTTTGTGTTTTTGGTTGGATAGTTGTTAGATCGTCGTACTTAACTTTACATAGTTTGCTTTTTTCGATTGTTACCTTTTGTTCAGAGTTCGAGACAATTTGTAAATTATTTTGTTTTCTTCTCGACATAACAGTCCTTTTTTATCTAGAGTTGATACGAAAAAGGCGACGCCACGCAAGGTGGGGTCGCCTTTAATTACCGAGGACATCGGTATCTGAAATTGGAATCGGAGGAATTGTTCTTTTTTCTCTCATGTAAGTATTTATTAAGTTGCGACCTCCCACCAGTCTGGAACGGGACGTTTTTTCCAGTTTGCCATACTTTTTTTAGCACCGATATAATAGTTGCGGTAGGACTGAACCGAATCGGGAACTTTGTATTCATCTGGCATAGCAGGAGTTGGTTGCGTCAGATACCCTACTGGAATATTAGCAGGTGGTTTGCGCAACCAGTAAACTAGTCGCTCGCATGCATGGTGTTTACCATATCGATGAGTATATTCCAACAAGAGGGATTGGAATAGACATACAAGCCAGTTATAATTATTGTTAGACTGGCGAACCCAAACAGCACTCGGATGATTGATGTGCGTTGCTTTGTATAGTTCTGCCTCAAATGCCGTATCCTCAAGTCGCCACCGCTTGATTTTTCTTCCAGAGGAGGCATCGACATATTCCTTACCGTCTAATACACGATGCGCAGTCGAAAGTAACTGAGCATACTCGAGGATCATTTTAACGACATGTTTGTCGTTATGGTATTCTGCGCATTTGGTAACATTACTGTCAAGATAAAAAATATTCATAATATATTACTCGTCAAAAGGAATCTCTTCCATATTATCAATTATATGTTGTATCGCAACCTTGGCGACATCACTTATTATACTGTTATCCATACAAAAGTCAAGTGCTTTTCTGACAAAAATTGGATCTAATGTATTCAACATTTCTGGAGTATATCTCTTATCGCATTCCGGATAAGTATTCAATGCAGTAAGCACAAGTTCTACGTCAAAGTCCGTATAAAGAGATATACGATACCGTCTATGTGGAAAAAACCGATCTGGAAATTTCAGTATCTCTGCCATGTATCTATTTATTAAATCCCCAAAATAGATGACCATTCAGGAAATGTCTGTGTGAAATTTTGGTTTCTATGATCATCATATTTTAATGTTGTTTGTTTAAATATCTCAAGACTTCCTTGTTTATACGGTTCCATTTCCATAAAGTCAATTATACTATTCACAAGAAAATCTGATGATGACGAATTTATTTTATTCTTTACTAGCAGTTTGACATTCTCTGGAATATTTGTTATTCGCATACAATCAGGTCCAAACAATATATTATACCAGATTTTAGTATCATTACCATACCGACCTTTGATATATTGATCAAATTCTACCACATACCAAAGATTGTGAATACTCACAGTGCAACAAAAACTGACATTTATATTTTCGTATTTAATTCCATATTCGATATAATCATCAATATTTTTCAGAGTTGTATCCCATTTTCCAGGATATCTTAAGTATTCAAACTGTTCTTCTATACCATCTATACTTAATGCAATATTGATCTTCTTAAACTGCAGTAAAGTTTGTAACTGAGTTTCTGAAAGTGGTATTGTGGTATTGGTATTAAATTGTAATTCTTGTTCTTTACTACGACCGCTTACTGCATTTTTCTCCAACAACTTCCATGGTTTTTTAATTAGAAGTGGTTCTCCTCCATAGAAGTCAATATATTCTGCATGTACTAACCAGTTTTCCATCGTATCCCAGAAATTGCTATTTTCTGCTAAATAATATTTTTGATCAAAACCATCGTATTTCTTATTTTCTACAATAGAAAATTCATTAACCCAAGAACTACTATTATCAGGTCCGCAAATTCTACATCTAAGATTACAAGTATTCCATGGTTTAATATCAACCAAATACGGACTTTCTGCATCGCCAGTATAATTTACGAGTCTTTCATTTTCTCGCATTCTCTTACTTTGTCTGCCTGCCTTCTCTTCGTCCCAACAACTCAAACAATGCGGATCTTGGATTCCATTTTCTAAATTTGATAGAAGTTGCAATCTTTCTTTAGAATTCCATGCTTGATCTAAAGTCATATCATTTAATGAAACAAGAGGTTTTGCATAACAGCAGGGATTAATATTTCCCTGTGCATCTAATTCTATCCCATACTTTGCAACTTTACATGTCAGATTAGACAATGTCTTTTGCCCACGGATGAACATCAAACAAATTTTGTTTACGGATTTTGTCTAGTGTTTCCATTCTTTTGATGAATAGTTTTTGCTTATCTATTGTAGTATCACAATTTTCTACGTTAGATTTTAATTGCGAAAGCATTGACAGAACAGAATATTTTAAATTTGTTTGTGTAACTTCTATCTTCTCGATTTCTTCAATAAATTTCAAATACCATACTTTGGGCATTATATGCGGAGAAAGAAACGATGGATGATGAACGGGAATAAAATTAACATCAATTTTTAAATTTTCAGCCCATTGAACAAAATTTGCCATTGTTGATAATGTTAAATTTTGAATTGTAGTACTAATTCCAACAGATACATTTTGAATAGAAATAATTTTATTAAGATTATTTTCTATAGTATCCCATTTGGCAGGAAATCTAATATACTCATATTGTTCATAGATACCATCAATACTTACTGATAAATGAACATGCCTAAACTGTTTCCATAACTCAATAAATTTGTTACCAATAGTAATACCGTTCGTATTATAAACGATTTTTATGTGCTTTGAGTGCCCAGATTCGACTAACCACTCTAACAATTCTGTGTGGGCAGGAATAATCAGAGGTTCTCCGCCAATTAAATACATTTCTTCTATCGTATGTGCATGCACAGAAAGAAGTTCTCGTATGTCTTTAACTTCTACCCAATCAGATGGGAAGTTTGTGTCCGAGAAACCATAATACTCTAATACTTCTGGGGAGTCATTAGACAGCATTTCTTTCTGAATGAGAGAACTGCTATATGGACCACACATTCTGCACTTTAGATTACATTTTGTTCCAAGGTCAAGTTCAATTCTTCTGACTCCCGAGGGTAAGGTGGATTTTTTCTGAATTATTCTAGTGTATTCACCTTGCCATCTAGAATTTGCCGCATTACGAAAACTCTCTGCGCCTTCCGCTTCCATTGTCCAACATCTCTTGCATGCAGAAGGTTTAATACCAGCAAGCATCTGTTCGCGCAATTCGCGATGCGTTTTAGTGTTTAAAATATCCTCAGATGGTTTATCGTCAGTAATACGACTCGGTTCGTGTTCATCTTCCCAAATTATCTCATTTGTGGCATTACAACATGGTCGTAATGTCCCACTAGCGCCAACGCTAAGTAACATCCAAGGATATACGCAGATGGTATCAGACATTTTGCGCAGATGCTTTAGCAGCAGAACGGTTATTCATACCAAGTTCTCCTTGATCAAGTTTATTATATTCGCTCCCGCAGCAAGAACTGCATTGGTAACTTCTCATATTACTACCACGCTCAAAACTTAGAGGAAGATACCGCTGAATATATGGACTGTTGACAATTTCTTCTAGTGTATTATGGTGTAAGTCTATTGAATCCATACCGCCATTCAACTCAATCATTTTCAATGACGTATCATTTGGATTCCAGGTGTCTGTTCCGTATCTCCACGGTTCACCGCCAAGAAAACAACACGGAAATACATGGCCTGTTGCTGACAAGAAAATTTCATTATTCGATTGATATGGTCCAAGTTTTGCTCGGCATGTAATGCCCATACTATTATGCTTGATCTTCATATTTTCTCTGGTAATACTATCATACATTGAATAGTATTCCTCAGTGCCTTCTGGCATCAATCGAGAAAACTCTTCGTTTGAAATCCATTGCGGAGGGAGTATCTTTTTAAACGCTGTTTCGTTATCATGCTGTAAATCTGGATTTAATGGTTGGCGAATAAAATATGAAGATCCATCTGGATTTTTTACCTTATAATATCCCCTGCCATCACTATCAGATCCTTCCCATCTTGTAGTGCGTTTTACATTAAAATAAGCAAATCCCATATCTTGGGCAAGTTGACGAGCCTCATCTACTTGGTGTTCGTTGTAGTCAAAGGCAATAAAATCCCATTTTGCTCTACCACCAGCACCAGTATATGCCTTCATATTCTCATAAATTTTATCAAAGTTGGTGTTTCTTCTGTAAAGATGATTTGTATCCCACAGACCATCAACAGAAAATACAACACTATCATCTGCATGATTTTTACCCTGCATGATAGACCCTAATTCCTGCCACCAACTCGCAGATCTTGCACTGCCATTGGTGTGCAAGACTAATGCAAGTCGATCATTACATTCTCGCATGTATTTAAATATTTCAAGCGTATCTTTAGCAGCAATAGGATCCCCGAAATTACCACAAGCATAAACTCTTCGCAATTGCTTTACAAAATCAGGAGGGAACCATTCTTTAAAATGTTCTAATGTTACCTCAGTCAAAGTAAGATTGGGATTTATTTTTGCTCCATTGTCAATATATCTCGGGCACATAGAACATGCAGCATTGCATCTGTTTGTGAGTTCTATGTGCATGGCAGTAATATCGCGCCATGAATTATATAATGGTTCAACCTGCATCGTTTAGTTCCTTGCACATATAGTAAAAATCTTTGTATTCCGGAAAGGTTTCCAAAAGATTAAGACCAGGAGAACGCCTATCATATTCAGAAAAGAACTTATAAAAGTCTTTTCTTCCACGTAGAATCAAATCTTCTGTGATCATTGGACCGCCTTCTACAAAGTAGTTACGAACACGTTTCATCTTTTCCCATTCGTGTTCGTTGAATCCTCCCCGAGAACCATATGGAGTAATATTATCACGAATAAATTCCATATCAGAATCAAAATAGGAAACCCACTCAGGGGGAAGAAGATTAATCATCCAATGTGGTGGTTCTTTAAGATATGGCGTATCAAACCCAATTCTATCTTTACCCCACTTATCCCGTAATTCTAAAATCTTTTCGAGGAATGGTCGGAAAGAAGCGACGCAAAGAATATTATATGTGCACATAACAGAAATTTGAACATCAGGAACAGTTTCTAAATATGTCTCCACATTCTGCAACCATAAATCCTGCTTCAACCCTCTGCGCATATATTCTGCCCGAGCACCCCATGCCTCTAGACTGGTATATAATTTAAATGCTTGAATCTTTTTATTTTCTAACATACTCTTTACAGAATTAGCAAAACGAATAACACGAGCATTAGAAACTCCTAGATTTGAATTTAAATTCAATTCTAAGTGCGAAGTGTCGTCGCCTTCTTCAATCAACTTAAATAATTTCATTGTATTTGAATTGATCAGTGCCTCTCCTCCTGTCAGACGGAGTACTCGTAGTTCCTTCTTTAATTCTGGCCACCATTCCCAAAACGCATCAATATACGGATTCGGTTCATCATCTCGATAAACTTTAGTATTTTGTAGATAATCGATGCCGTATTGATTGTAACTAATATCATAGTTACCGTGCTGTTTGATTTCATCTTCCCATAAAGATGATGCCTGTGGACAACAGTATCCACATTTGAAGTTGCAACCTGCGCCAAAACTTACTTCAAGAAAATATGGATTTACATCTGCATCCCATGCAAGATTTTTAATGGTTTCAATTTCTTTTTTGGGATTTCTAAGCCAATGACTGGAATTGTGAAACATACGATCGCTGAAATGTTCTCCAGGAAGGTCTTCTACATTCCAGCAGTAATAACACTCATCGGGTCTTCCGCCCTCGAGCATTGTTTTTCTCTGATGTTTTTTCCATTTAGTATTGTGCAATGCAGATGGATTAGTTTTAATCTCGTCCAATCCAATTTTTTGAGGTCTTGGGTGATAACAACTATGATTGTCTCCCATGTGCAGGTATAGTGTTTCATGACGCCATTTCTGTAAACAGAAACCGTGACCTACTGCGTTCAAGTCATCTCTGACAACTCTAATATAATCTAATTCCCTGCTCATCATACTTCTTTCTTATATAGTAAATCCATTGGCGCAGATTCTCCACAATGATCACCGCAGAACAACAAAGATCCCTCGTCAATAGATTGTTTATGCATATTTTGAAAAAATGTCTTATTCATCTCATCGCTGATAACAATTTCATCTAGTGATTTGTTAGATAAATCAAATTCATCCATGTTAACAGCATTTTTTAATTGGTATGACGCATAATTATATGGATTAGTTTCTAATGGTCCGTGCATAAAACAACATGGAAGAACATGACCTGATGAAGTAACATAAAAATTATCTGATCTAAACCACTCCGAGTCACCAAGTGCTTTACATTTAATGCAACTTTTTTCCATAAATGTTTTTTCTGCCGGAAGAGGTTTCCATTCATGGGAAATTTCGCCCAATTTATATTGTCTGAATGTTTTTCCTTTTAACTGCTCTTCTACAATTGGACCAGGAGTTTCAGATTCTTCTGATGTCAAACTAAATTCATATCTACCATGAATATCATATACAGGAATTGTTGGTTTTGATCCTAATTGCCCTCCACTCGAATCAAACCCAAATGGTCTTTTTGCAACAAATGTCATTCCTAAAGAAGTCGCAATTTCTCTTGCTTCTTCTACCTGATGTTTATTGTGCCCGAATACTAAAAATTCCCACCAAGCACTACCACCTGCATCAAGAAATGCATTTAAGTTTGCCCAGAGTTTATCCCATTTTACTTGACGACGATAAAAGTGATTTGTATCTTCTAATCCGTCAATACTAAATGTTACACGGCCGCACTCATCTTTCTTATGTAACTGTTCACCAAGTTCTGCCCAAAACTTTGGAGTTTTCATTCCTCCATTTGTATTGATTACTTGCTGCCTCGTCACACCTGGAATAAATTTTTGTTCTTTAAACCATTTAACAATTTCGATAATATCCCGCGAGATACAAGGATCGCCATAATTTCCGCAATACAAAATATTGCTTTGCTCCAACAAACGACTATCATGCATAATACGTTTAATATCGTCCAGATATAATTCACGAGGAACCAACCATGGATTTTGCTTACCGAAATGTTGCCTTGCGCAACATGGACAAGCAGCATTGCATTTATTAGTCAATTCAAAATGAATATGACGGATTTTATCTAACTCAAACATTTACATCTCTCATAAAATGACTTCATTTCAGGGAATGTATCCACGAAATTTGTGCCCCTCCGACGATCAAGTTCGTCAACATATTGTGCGAATCTAATCATATCTATAATCAATTCACTTTCGTCTTTGCCTTGCCTCATAATATCTAGATCGCGCTGAACCTTGTCAACTTCATGCGGTCTGAATCCACGAAAACTTTGCGAAAAATTCTCTGGCACATTATTACGCATAAATTCAACGCATTCCTCCATAATTGCAATCATATCGGAATCAGCATTTTTAATACTCAACCAAGATGGCGTATGGAGGATCGGAATATCAAACGTAATTCGTTCTTTGCGTTGATGAATAAACGGTGGATGCCCTGGAACATCAACTACCAATTCTTGCTGATTGTCATAACTGAATTCTTCTCGTAGATCAAAAATCCACTGTAAAAATTCTTTTAACTTGGAGACACTTAAAATATTAAATGTATTAATAACAGTAATATTTGTTCCATGGGTTTCTCGAAGAAATGTACGGATATTTTTATCAAGAAGTTTAAAATCCATTCCTGTTCTAATATATTCTGCCTGTTCTCCTACGCTATCGCAACTTACAAATAGAGAGAAGTGTTTAATTGCAGGACTAACATAAGAATTGTTACCACTGTTAATATTAAACTTATTCGGATCTTTCCAGATCTGGATTTCTTCTAGTTTTTTTACACAAGAAACAAACTTTTCAAACAATTCTTGCTTTGGTGGACAAAGATTACTAGTCACACTCAATAGTAAATCTGCATTAGGATTTGCATAAACATAATCTAGAACTTTAAATGTATTATTGTCCATAAGAGGTTCTCCACCAGTCATGCGAAAAACCTTCAGTTCTTTATAAAGAACTGGCCACCATTTCCAGAATGCCTCGAGGTAAGGATTTTCTTTCTGTGATACTTTCTTTGGCATCAATCCATACTCAGTCAATGCGCCGAGATGATTATGTGCTGCATCTTTTAGAATATATGCACCATATTTTTCCGCTTCTTCTTGCCACGTTGTGCTCAAGTGCGGACTGCAGTAGATACATTTGAAGTTACATGCCTGATTGAAATTTACCTCAACATATGCAGGAGTGATTGTAGTATCCATTTCTGTATTAAAGGCAATTTTCTCGAAGTCTGGAGAGTTCCACCATTCGCTGCTACGATAGTGTCGATCGCTAGTATGACCTGCATCTTCAATACGCCAACAGTACGAACAACCTTTTGGTCGCTCGCCTCTGCGCATCATAGCACGTTCTTCGATTTTCTGCGGAGTATTGTGAAGTAATCCTGGATTCTCAGATAATCCCTCTAGAGGAATGTCATGTGTTGGCGGATGGTAGCAACTATGCGTCTTACCATTAGTAAGATGCATACTCACCATATTCCATTTCGCCAAACAGAAAGTGGGACTTACTTCATCCAGTTTCTGTTTGATTTCTTCCGCGCCATCTTTATACGTCTTCATTTATAACC
>Ga0222712_10001878_pt1 | contig 25037 bp, 23 predicted proteins | sample C33_657DmetaG_FD_165043 | JGI IMG/M metagenome (GOLD analysis project Ga0222712, IMG submission 165043) | Estuarine water microbial communities from San Francisco Bay, California, United States - C33_657D | ecosystem: Environmental > Aquatic > Marine > Unclassified | place: USA: California... | reverse complement strand
GTCTCCTCGATCGCCTCGGCCTCGGTGGCGTGGACGGTGTGGCCTTCCTGCCAGAGGAACTCGGCGGTGCGCAGGAAGAGGCGGGTGCGCATCTCCCAGCGGACGACGTTGGCCCACTGGTTGATGAGGATCGGGAGATCGCGGTAGGACTGCACCCACTTGGCGTAAGTCTCGCCGATGATGGTCTCGGAGGTCGGGCGGACGATGAGGGGCTCCTCGAGCTCGCCAGCGGGGACGAGCTTGCCATCGGGGCCGGCCTCGAGGCGCGAGTGGGTGACGACGGCGCACTCCTTGGCGAAGCCGTCGACGTGCGCGGCCTCCTTCTGGATGTAGCTGACCGGGATGAAGAGCGGGAAGTAGGCGTTCACGTGGCCCGTCTCCTTGAACATCGCGTCGAGGTCGCGCTGGATGTTCTCCCAGAGGGCGTAGCCCCACGGCTTGATGACCATGCAACCGCGGACGGCGCTGTTCTCGGCCAGGTCGGCGTGGCGGATGACCTGGAGGTACCACTCCGGGTAATCCTCGGCGCGGGTCGGCGTGATGGCGGTCTTGGGCTTGGCGGCGGGCGGCTGGGACATGCGGTCAGTAAAGAGGGAAGGAACGCGGAAGGGCAAGAAGACACGAGGACGCGAGGAATGAAGGATATGAGGGCTCGAGGACACGAAAGTGCGAGGGCTCGAGGGCCGGAGGACAGGGGGCAGAGAGGATTAACGAAAATCGGGGTTCCTCACCTCGTGTCCTCCGACCCTCGTGTCCTCCATTCTTAACCTCCGATCCTCGAGTCCTCCGGCCCTCCTATCCTCGGGCCCTCGAGTCCTCGAGCCCTCGTGTCCTCGAACTAGCCTTTTCTCGCCTGCCAAAACCGCGGGCGGCCGCTCATGTCGGGGCGCCCCGCGGACTCCGCATACCCGAGTTGGGCGGACAAGGCCGCCAGGGTCGCGTGCTGGTCGATGCCGGTCTCGAGCAGCACCCAGCCGCCGGCGCGCAGGAAGCGCGGGGCGTCGGTCAGGATGCGACGCAGGTCGGCGAGCCCCTCGTCGGGCGCGATGAGCGCGGACTTCGGGTCGAACTCGCGCACCTCGGGCTCGGCGACGGCCACCTCGGCCTCGGTCAGGTAAGGCGGGTTGGCGACAATCAGGTCGTAGGCGTCGGTGACCACGGAGAACCAGTCCGACTCCGCGAAGGCGACCCGTTCGGCGAGCCCGCAACGCGCGGCGTTCTCGCGGGCGAGCGCCAGGGCGTCAGGCGAGCGGTCCACGGCCTCGACGACCCAAGCCGGACGTTCGGCGGCGAGGGCCAGCGCGATGGCGCCGGAGCCCGTGCCGAGGTCGAGCACGCGCACCGCCTGCTCCGCGGGGAACAAGGCCAAGGCGAGATCGACCAGCTCCTCCGTCTCGGGCCGCGGCACGAGGGCGCGCTTGTCGGATTTCAGGACGAGGTCGCGGAACTCCACCTGGCCGACGATGTGCTGGAGCGGCTCGCGGTTGCCGCGACGCACCACGAACCCGCGCAGGCGATCGGCCTCGGCGTCGGTGAGCAGGCGCTCGAACTGCAGGTAGAGGTCGAGCCGCTTCAGACCCAGCGCGGCGGCGAACAGGTGCTCCGCCTCGACGCGCGGCTTCTCGAGGCCCTTGCGTCCCAGGAAGTCGGTCGACTTCTTCAACGTCTCGAGGAGGTTCTGCACGTTCAGCGGGCGGCGGCGCGCGTCAGGCGGTCGTTGTAGGCGGCGCCCACGCCCGCGGGGTCGGCCAGCTCGACGTGGATCGTCGCGTAGCCGCGCCCATCCAGGCGGCGCAGCAGGTCGAAGAGGTGGTGCGCCGCCTCGGAGACCGAGCCCGACTCCGAGAGCAGGTAGACGTCGGCGTTCGCGGGCGGGGACGCGCGCCGACCGAGGAAGACCACGGCCGAACGCAGGTTCGCGACGACCGGCAGGGCGCCGAGCGGGAAGAGCGCGACCTTCGTGGCCGGGCTGTAGTGGCGCTCGAGCATCCCCGGGGCATCCTGCGGCGCGTGCTCGCTGGCGGCGCGGGTGACCACCTCGACCTCGCCAAGGAGCCCGCGCAGCGTCTCGAGGGGGATCGGCCCCGGGCGGAGCAGACGCGCGCGGCCCGGGACGGACAGATCGAGGATGGTCGACTCCACGCCGTGCTCGCACGGTCCGCCGTCGACGACCCAGGGACAACGCGCCCCCAGCGAATCGACGACGTGCGCGGCCCGGGTCGGGCTCACGTAACCGAAGGGATTGGCGCTGGGCGCAGCGAGCGGGCGGCCGGCGAGCCGGAGCACCTCGCGGAAGACCGGGTGAGCCGGCAGCCGCACCGCGACGGTATCCTTGCCCGCGGTCACGAGGTCGGGCACGCCCGCCTGGCGGCGCAGCACGACGGTGAGCGGCCCGGGCCAGAGCGCGGCGACCGCCGCGAGGCGCGGGTCCGGCACGGCGACCTGCGCGAGGGCGGCAAGGTCCGGCACGTGGACGATGAGCGGATCCAGCAACGGACGTCCCTTGATCGCGAAGACCTGGGCCACCGCGGTCGGGTTCAAGGCATCGGCGGCCAGCCCGTAGACCGTCTCGGTCGGCAACGCCACGCAGTGGCCCGCGCGCAGCAGCTCCGCCGCCCGCGCGAGGTCGGTCGGCGAGGTCGAGAGCGGGCTGGGGGCGGGCGAGTCCAAGGACGAAGGCGGATAGGCGGAGGCGAGGGAAATGTCCCGCCCGTTTTACCCCGAGGCCCGGGCGGGGGCAACCATCCATGCCGGGCAACAAAAAGGCCGCCTGCGAAGGCGGCCTCGTCAGGTCGGCGGGCGACCGTTTACTTCATCGTGATCATATTGCGGGCGCGCTTCACGGCCTTGGCAATATGACGCTGCTGGCGGGCGGTGAGGCCGGTCAGCTTACGGGGCAGGATCTTGCCCGTCTCGGTGACGTAGCGCGACAAAGCCTCGGGTTCGGTGAAATCGAAGTCGAGGGGGTTGCGGGAGCGCTTGAGCTTACCTTCGGTGGTCATGGGAGGTTTGGAAGTAAGGGGAGGAAGGCCGAGGGCAAGGAGAAATGGGGTAGGCGCCGGCGGCGCAGGGCTAGGGTCAGGGCCAGGGCTAGGGACAGGAGTAGAAAACCGCCCTAAAACGGGGCTTTTTTGATTTCCCCCTCATTTCCCAGCCCCAGCCCTGGCCCTTCCTCAGCCCTTCCTCAGCCCGATCAAGAACTCCTTATTACCCTCCCCTCCCTCGATGGGCGAAGGGATGACGCCGAGGACGGTCGCCCCGGGCAGGCCGGCGCCGGTGGCGGTCAGGGCCTCGACAACGCGGGCGTGGATGGCGGGGTCCTTGATGATCCCGCGCCCCTTGTCGGCCTCGGCCTTGGTCGCCTCGAACTGGGGCTTGATGAGCGCGACGAGGTGACCGCCCCGCCCCACCCTTTCCCAGGCGACCGGCAGGATGAGGTTCAGCGAGATGAAGGAGAGGTCCATGACCACGATGCCGTAGGTGGCGTGGGGCAGCTCGACGGCGTTGAGCTCGCGGGCGTTGAACTTCTCGAAGTTGCGCACGCGGGGATCCGACCGGAGCTTCGCGTGCAGCTGGGCCGTGCCGACGTCGACGCAGGTCATGTCGGCCACGCCGCGCTGGAGGAGGCAGTCGGTGAAGCCGCCGGTGGAGGCGCCGACGTCGAGTCCGGGCAGGCCTTCGACGGGGATGGCGAAATGGTCGAGCGCCGCGGTCAGCTTCTCGCCGCCGCGCGAGACGAACCGGGGCGGCTGCTCGACGATGAGCACGGCGTCCTCGGGGAAGGACTGCGAGGCCTTCTGCACGACGCTGTCAGGTCCGGAACGGACCTTGCCGCCGAGGATCAACGCCTGGGCCATCGACCGGGAAGGCGCGAGGCCGAGCTTCACGAGGAGCTCGTCGGCGCGGATTCTGCCGGGCTTGGCCGCCATGGCCTCAGTCGAGGAAGCCCGTCAGCGGCGAGGTCGGCTGGGCGGTGGCGGAACCCGCGCCCAGGCCGGCTTCGCGCGCGGCGCGACCGGCCTCGACGGCGAGGCGGAAAGCGCCGGCCATGGCGACCGGATCGCCGGACGAGGCGATGGCGGTGTTCACGAGGACCGCGTCGGCCCCGAGCTCGAGGGCCTCGGCGGCGTGCGAGGGCGCGCCGATGCCGGCGTCGACGATCACGGGCACGCGGGCCTGCTCGATGATGATGCGGAGGAAGTCGCGGGAGAGCAGGCCGCGGTTGGAACCGATGGGCGCGCCGAGAGGCATGACCGCGGCGGCGCCGACCTCCTCGAGCCGCTTCGCGAGCACGGGGTCGGCGTGGATGTACGGCAGCACCGTGAAGCCCTTCTTCACCAGCTCGCGGCAGGCCGCGAGGGTCTCCACCGGGTCGGGCATCAGGTACTTCGGGTCCGGATGGATCTCGAGCTTGAGCCAGGAGGTCTGCAGCGCCTCGCGGGCGAGCTCGGCGGCGAAGACGGCCTCCTGCGCGGTGCGGACCCCGGAAGTGTTGGGCAGGATCAGGTGCTTGGAACGGTCGAGCGCGGACAGGATGCCGTCGTCGGCCGCGTCGAAGCGCACGCGCTTGATCGCCATGGTCACGACCTCGGCGCCCGAGGCGTCCAGGACGGCGCGAAGCTGGGCCGCGGAGGCGTACTTGCCCGTGCCGGTGAGGAGGCGCGAGGCGAAGGTGCGGTCGGCGATGCGGAGCGAGGCCATCGGAAGGCACACAATCCCAGACCCGGCGGGCTTGTCCAGCCCGAGCGAGGGAAACTACGCCCCGACGGCCGCGACGAGGGCGCGGGCCGCGGCCTCGGGGTCGGCCGCCAAGGCGATGGCGCCGCTGACCGCGATGCCGTGGGCGCCGAGGGCCCGCAAGGCGGGGAAGTCCGCCGCCGTCACGCCGCCGATGGCGAAGGCGGGCCGCGGGGCGGCCGCGGCGATCAAGGCCGCGAGCGACTCCGGCGAATGCAGCGGGGCGAGCTTGGCCTTGCTGGCGGTCGCGCGGACCGGGCCGACGCCCACGTAGTCGACGCGGACATCGCCGAGGCGCCCGAGGTGGGCGGGAAAGTTCAAGGTCGCGCCGACGATCGCGCTCTCGCCGAGCTCGCGGCGCGCCTCGGCGGGCGACGCGTCCTCCGGACCGAGGTGCACGCCGTCGGCGCCGGCGAGCCGGGCGACGCGGGGCGAATCGTTGACGACACAGGTGGCGCCGTGCTCGCGACACAGCGCGACGACCGCGCGGGCGAGGGCGACCCACTCCGCCTCGCCGCGGCCCTTGGCGCGGACCTGGATCCAGCGGACGCCGCCGCGCAAGGCGGCGCGGGCCTGCTCCGGATGCGGGAGCGGGGAGGCGTCCAGCGTCAGGAACTGCAGGCGCGGCGTCACGACGCGGGGCTCAGTATTTGCGCAGGAGCTTGCGCGAGGTCCCGGACCAGGCGCGCTCGATCTCGAGGAAAGCCTTCACCGGGTTCTCCGCGCCCCAGACCTCGCCGAGGAAGGCGACGCCGTCGAAGCCGAGCTCGCGGGCCTGCGGGGCGGTCTCCGCCGTGATGCCGCCGAGGGCGTAGACGGGGCAGCCGCCTTGCGCGCGCCAATGGCTGCGGATCGCGGCGAGCTCGAGCGTGGTGCGCTGGGGCTGGTAGCCCGACTTGGAGACGGAGGGGAAGAGCGGGCTCAGCAGCGCGTAGGCGCAGGGACCGGCCGTCTGCTGGAGCTCGTCGTAGGAATGGCAGGAGGCGCTGAGGGCGAGCTCCTTGGGCCAGGCGCGGTGACGACGCTCGCCGGCGCGCAGGTGCACGCCGCCGAGCGGCCGGGCGAGCGCGAGCTCGGGGCGGCCGTGCAGGACGAGGCGGGGCCAATAGGCCTTGGGCAGCGCGTCGATGAACTCGAGGTGCTGGGCGTCGGACCAGTCGTACTCGCGCAGGTGGAAGCGGGCGAGCCCGGCGTCCAGCAGGGCCCGCGTGACCTTGAGCATGGCGCGGCCCTCGACATACTTGCCGTTGGGGCTGATGAGCACGAGGTTGGCCGGGGCGGGAGCCTCGGGTTTCGACGCGAAGAGTTCCTTGACGAAGCGGAGCATAGGTTCAGCCGCCTTGGGCGGCGCGGATGACGAGGACCTGGGCGCCCTCGGAAAGCGTTTGTTCGGACCAGCGCGAGCGCGGGACGACCTGGCCGTCGACGGCGGCGGCGACGGCGGGCTCCTGCGCGACGCCCAGCTCCTGGAGGAGGGCGGCGAGGTGGGCGGCGGCGGTTTCCCGGGGCTCGTCGTTGACGTGGACGCGCATGCGTGGAGACAACGTGCCCCCGCCCGGGGCGGGTGGCAAGCGGAGGTTTGGGGTTGCGGGGGACAGGAGGGGGCGTTCCCTCGGTGGCATGAGCCCCCTCCGCCTCCTCTGCCTCTGCGCCCTCGCCGCGACGGCCTGCACCGGCCAGACCGCGTCCGACAAGCCCGCCGCCCAGCCGGCCCCCTCTCCCATGAAAGAAACCACCGAAGCCGCGCCCAACGTCATCATCCACACGAACTACGGCGACATGACCGTCGAGTTCTGGCCCGACGTGGCCCCCAAGACCGTCGCCAACTTCCTGAAGCTCTCCCGCGAGGGCTTCTACACCGGCACGGCCTTCCACCGCATCATCAAAGGCTTCATGATCCAGGGCGGCTGCCCGAACTCGAAGGTCGGCGCCCGCGGCGTCGCCGGCACCGGCGGCCCCGGCTACCAGATCAAGGCCGAGTTCAACAACCGCGCCCACGTCCGCGGCGTCCTCTCGATGGCCCGCTCGGCCGACCCGGACAGCGCCGGCAGCCAGTTCTTCATCTGCCACGGCAACGCCGACTTCCTGAACAACAAGTACACCGCCTTCGGCAAGCTGGTCTCCGGCCAGGACGTCCTCGACAAGATCGCCGCCGTGCAATGCGTCGGACAGGAGCGCTCCACCCCGACCGAGCGCGTCGAGATCAAGTCCGTCGAGATAGTGGGCGAAGCCCCGGCGAAGGACGCGAAGGCCAAGTAAACGGCCCCGCCGACCCGAAGAAAGCCGCCCCGACCGGGGCGGCTTTTTCATGCCCGCGCAGGACCGGCGCTCAAGGCGTCAGCAAACCGCGGTCCTTCATCCAGGCGACGAGGACGTTGGTCCACTCCCGCGCGGCCAGGCAACGGTCGGAGGCGCCCCAACCGTGGCCGCCCTTGGACCAGACATGGACCTCGGCGCTGCCGCCGAGGGACTTGAGCTTCGCGGCGAGGGCCATGGAACCTTCGGCGGGATAAGGGTCGTCGGCGCTATGGGCGAAGAACGCCGGGACCGGCTTGGGGCCCTTGGGCGGGACCACGCCGTCCGGACCTTCGCGCAGCACGCTGTCGGGCTTGTCCTTCTCGAAGAGGTAGGCCGGGTAGACCATGACGGCGAAATCCGGACGGGGGGCGTCGGCGGCGGCGGGCGAGTAAGCCACGCGGGCCGCGAGGTTGCCGCCCGCGGAGAAACCGAGGATGCCGATCTTCTTCGGGTCGGCGTTCCATTCGGCCGCGTGGGCGCGGACGAGCTCGAGGGTCCGGCGCGCGTCCAGCACGGGGACGACCCAGGGCTGGTCGTTGCTGCGTCGCGGGACGCGGTAACGGAGGACGACGGCGCCGACGCCCTGGGCGTTGAGGCGGCGCGCGACCTCGGCGCCTTCATGCTCCTCGGCGAGGATGCCGTAGCCGCCGCCCGGGCAGACGATGATGAGCGGGGCGTTCGGCTTGGCCGCCGGCCAGACGATGAACTCCGGGATCATCACGTCCGTGCGGTGGCCGTTCTTGTTGAGGATGCCCTTCGGGTCCTGCCCCGGCTTGGGCGCGAGGGTCTCCGCGGGCGGGGCGTCTTTCCAGACGGGAAACGGGGCGAGGGGCTCGGCCAGGAGGAGGGCCGGCAGGGACAGGCAGGCGAGGAGCGTGGTTTTCATTCGTGTCGGAGGGCTTCGATGGGGTCGAGTCGGGCCGCGCGGAGCGCGGGGTAGACGCCGGCGACGAGGCCGACGACCACGGAGAAGGAGAGGCCCTGCAGCATGATGAGCCAGTCGAACTTCGCGACGACCCCGGTGGGCACGGCCTGCATCAGGACGTAGTTCATGACCGAGACGATGCCCATCGAGACGGCCAGGCCGAGCAGGCCCCCGAGCACGGAGATCACCGCCGCCTCCGCCAGGAACTGCAGGAAGAGGTCCGAGCCGCGCGCGCCGACGGCCTTGCGCACGCCGATCTCGCGGATGCGCTCGTTGATCGAGGCGAGCATCACGTTCATGATGCCGATGCCGCCGACGAAGAGGGAGATGCCCGCGACCCCGCCGAGGGAGAGCTTGAAGGCGACCTCCGTCTTGCGGAAGTCCTCGAGCGTCTGCTCGTTGGTGTTGAGGGTGAAGTCGCGCAGGCCGTTGTGCGTCTGCAGGAGCGTGCGCTCGACCTGCTCGACGGCATACTGGAGGTCGTCGCCCGACGCGACCTGGAGACCGAGCCCGCTGAGCTTGTCGTTGCCGTTGAACTTGGAGGTGGCGGTGGAGATGGGGACGTAGACGCCGCTGTTGCGCCAGCGCCACATGCCCCCGCCCCCGCCCTTGCGGCTGGCCGAGCGGATCTCCATCCCGGCGCCCTCGATGTTGTTGAGGAGGCCGACGACGGTGAAGCGCTTGCCCTTCACGCGGATGACCTTGCCGACCGGGTCCACGTTGGCGGGGAAGAGGTCGCTCGCGATCGAGGACCCGAGCACGCAGACGTCGGTCTTGTGCAGGATGTCGAGGTCGCTGATGAAGCGGCCCTGCCCCGGGTCGACCCAGCGCTTGGCGACCGGGAGGTAGTCGGGGGTGACGCCGGTGATCATCGTGTTCACCTCGCGGCCGTCGTAGGTCAGCTTCTCGAAGCCGACGCGCGCCTCCGGCGAGACGTACCGGACGATCGGGATGGTCGCCTTGATCTGCTCGACGTCCCGCATGGTGATGCCCTCGGAGAGCTCGGCGAGGTGCTCCTGCTCCTTCGGCAGGGGCTGCTTGTCGACGGTGATCTTCTCGATCCCGCCCATGGCGTCGACGAACTGGCGGAAGTTGCCGACCATCCCCTGGACGACGGTCACCATCGCGACGAGCGAGGCCACGCCGAGGATGATGCCCGACATGGAGAGCAGCGAGCGGACCTTGTTGGCCTGGAGCTCGCGGAGGCCGTTGACGACGGCGGGGCGGAGGCGGTCGAGGATCCTCATCGGCGGCGATCCTCCTGGACGCGACCCTCGCGCATCGAGATCACGCGGTGGGCGTGGTCGGCGACCGCCAGGTCATGGGTGACGAGCACGACGGTGATGCCCTCCTTGATCAGCGAGGCGAGCAGCTCGAGGATGCGGGAGACGTTCTTCACGTCGAGGTTGCCCGTGGGCTCGTCGGCGAAGACGATGGCGGGCGAGCCGACGATGGCGCGGGCGATGGCCACGCGCTGGCGCTCGCCGCCCGAGAGCTGCGAGGGACGGTGGTCGAGGCGATGCGACATCCCCACGCGCTCGAGGGCGACCTTCGCGGCGGCGGCGTTCGCGGCGGGGTCGGAGTCCTCGCGGTAGAGCAACGGGAGGGCGACGTTCTCGAGGACGGTGAGCCGGGGCAGCAGGTTGAACGACTGGAAGACGAAGCCGACGCGGTTCGAGCGGTACCAGGCGCGGCGGTCGGCGCCGAGGCGCGCGACCTCCTCGCCCTCGAAGACGATGCTGCCCTCCGTCGGCGTGTCCATGAAGCCGAGGATGTGCATCAAGGTCGACTTCCCCGAACCCGACGGGCCGAGGATCGCGACGAACTCGCCGGGCTGGAAATCGAGGTCGACGCCGGCGAGGGCGTGCACGCTCTCGTCCCCCATCTGGTAGGTCTTGCGCAGGCCGCGGATGGCGATGAGCGAGGGCATCTCAGCGCGGCAGCGAGGGGCGCACGAGGCTGACGGTCTCGCCGGCGGCGACCCCGGACTTCACCTGCGTCCAACCCGCGTCGCTGAGGCCGAGCTTGACGGAGCGGCGGTCCCACGCGCCGTCCTCGCCCTTGACGTAGAGGATGCGGTCGTTGCCCTCGACGAAGATCGCGGAGACCGGGACGGCGACGCAGCCCGCCTCCTTGGCGATGAGGACGGAGAGGTTGCCGCTGATGCCGGGGCGCACGCCGTCGCCCGCGGGGAAGGAGACCTGGCAGGGGAAGACGCGCAGGTCGGGCGTCTTGATGTCGGCCGTGCCGAAAGGGGCGAGGAAGGTGACCTTGCCCTGCTTCGTCAGGCCCGGGAGCGAGTCGAAGGTCACGGTGGCGGCGCGCCCGAGGCTGACGCGGGTGGCGGCGAACTCGTTGAGGTTCACGTCGACGCGCAGCACGCTGATGTCCGACACGCGCATGAGGGTGGTGCCGCTGTTGATGGACTGGGCGCCGATGACCACCTGCCCTTCCACGAGGCTGTTGGAGGCGTCGACCACGCCGTCGTGCGGGGCGGTCAGCACCGTCTTGCGCACGTTCTCCGTCGCCTTGTCCAGGCGGGACTGGGCGACGTCGCGCTGGAGCTTGGTCACCTCGAAGGCGGTGCGGGCGTCCTGCAGCTCGCGGTCCGAGACGAAGCCCTTGGCCTTGAGCGCCTCGGCGCGGGCGAGGTCGCGCTTCACCTTCTCGAGGTTGAACTCCTGGAGCTGGACGTTGCGGCGCGCCTCGGACTCGTCCGCCGCGACCAGCGTCGGGTCGAGCTCGATGAGCACGTCGCCCTTCCGCACCAGCTGGCCGTCGCGCACGAGGATCTTCGCGATCTTGCCGCTGACCTCGGCCTTGACGTCGCTGAAGACGACCGGCCGCACGAAGCCGGCCGCGTCGACGGTCTCCTCGATGTCGCGCACGACGACGGTCGCCTCGAGCGGGTTGCCCGCCGGCCGGGTCGCGGCGCCGGCGCCCGGTCGGCGTTGGGCCGACTTCGCGTCGGGCCACCAATACCAGGCCGCGCCGGCGAGGGCGACGACGAGCAGGAGGAGCAGGGGCTTCGTGGACTTCATGGAGTTTCGGGCAGGGGCGGTAGCGGCTCGTCGAGGCCGGCGCCGGCGCCGACCTTGGTCTCGACGGCGTCCATGGTGTAGCCATGCGCGGCGAGGAGGGAGCCGTCGAGGCGGGCCGCGCGGGCCGCGGCGGCGCGCGCGTCGAGCAACGCCTGGACCCAGCCGAGCTGGGCGGTGTCGAGCGCCGCCTGCGCCTGCAGCACGCGGGGGAGGTCGGACTGGCCGGCGTCATACCGGGCCCGTTCGCCTTCGTAGGACTTGCGTTGCAGCTCGAGCGCGGAGGTGGCGGCGTCGACGCGCGCGCGGACCGCCTCGAGGTCGCGCCAGGCGGCGCGGGCGGTGAAGACCAGCGACTGGCGGACGTCGGCGAGACGGAGCTCGGCCTGGCGGCGGGCGCGCCCGGCGACGCGCAGGTTCGCGGCGGTCTCGCGCCCGCCGAGCGGGATGCGGAGGGCCAGCGAGACGGAATTGTTCCAGCCGGCCCGGTCGCGCCACGCGTCGTAGCCGCCGCCGAAGCCGGCCGCCGGGCCGCCGTAATCGGCGCCGGCGAGCGTGAGGTCGAGCTGCGGCTGGTCGTTCTGGCGGGCCTGCGCGAGGGCCGCCTCGGCCTGCGTGAGCTGGGACAGCTGGATGGCCGTCGCGAAGTCGAAGGCGGCGACCGTGCGGATCCACGGCTGGAACGGGGCGGGCGCCGGGACCGGCGCGGCCCCGAGCGGCTGGACCGCGAGGACGCCCTGGACCTCCTCGACCGTGCCGCGACCGAGCAGGCGGCGGAGCGACATCTCGGCCCCGTCGACCGCCTGCGTCGCGTTGAGCACGGCGACGCGCTGGGCGGCCACGTCGGCCTCCGCCTGCAGTTCCTCGAGGACGGTCGCGTCCCCGAGGCCGCGCTTCGCGCGCACCTGGGCGAGCAGGGATTCGGCGGAACGCAGGCTGGACTCGCGGAGCGAGACGAGCGTGCGGGCGCCGGCCAGCGTCCAGTAGGCGACCTCCGTGTCGCGGATGAGGTCGAGCGCGGCGGCGCGCAAGGCGAGACGGCCGCGGAGCGCGCCTTGCTTCGCCGCGATCAGGGCGGAGAGGTTCACGCTCTCCCACGCACCCGCGAGCAAAGGCTGCGTGTAGGTCAGGCTGGTGCCGAGGTCGTAACGCGAGGGCTGGCCGACCTGGCCCGACTCGTTCCAACTCCGGGTCATCCCGGCCCCGAGCGTGAGGCGACCGCCCCACGTGAACTTGCGCGTGAGGCCAAGGTCGGAGTCGTGGCCGCCGGCGGCCGGCTGACCGCCGAGGCGCGCGGCCGGGTCGGAGCCGCGGCGCAGCGTGTTCGTCCAGCTGAAGGCGGCGTCGAAGTCCGCGTCGACCGCCACCACCGCGTCCAGCGCGTTGGCCGCGTCCAGGCGGTTGACGGCCAGGCCGAGGTTGTGCGCGAGCGCCCGGTCGATCGCGTCGCCGAGGGGCAGGACCCGGTCGGAGACCAGCGTCGCCGTGACGCGCGCCGGCACCTCCGGCGCGGCCACGAGGTGGGCCGCCGAGGCGAGGAAAAGCGCGGGCAGGAGACGACGCATGAATAAGGGGGTCTACCCCATATGAGGGGTTTTGTTCCCCCCGACAAGCAAGACGGCGCACCTCGCGGTGCGCCGTCGGGGAACCGACCTCGCCGGGCGGCTTACTTGAACTCGACGAGCTCGACCTCGAACTCGAGGACGGACTCGCCGGGGATGGGGCCCTGGCCTTCCTTGCCGTAGCCGAGGGCGGCCGGGGCGTAGATGACGATCTTGCCGCCCTTGCCGATCTTCTGCACGCCTTCGGTCCAGGCCGGGATGACCTGGCCGAGGCCGAACTCCGCCGGCTCGTTGCCGCGGTTGGCGGTGGAATCGAAGACCTTGCCGTCGACGAGCTTGCCGGTGTAGCGGCACTTGACGGTGCTGGTGGCGACGGGCTTCGGGTCGGCGCCCGGGGTGACGATCTTGTAGCGGAGGCCCGAAGGGCTCTTCACCACGTCCTTGTCGGCGTCGACCTTGGCGAGGAAGGCCTCGTTCTGGGCGACCCAGCGCTTGGACTTGCCCGCGACGCGCTCGGCGAAGAACTTCTCGGCGCCGGCGATGAGGGCGTCATCCGGCTTCACCTTGGGCTGCTCGCCCTTGACGGCGGCGCGCATGCCCGCGAGCACCTGGTCGAGCTCCTCGTCGGTCAACTCGAGCTGGTTGGTGATCTGCGGGAGGGGCGTCTGGCCGGCGAGGAAGAATCCCTGCAGGTAGAAGGCCTGTTTCTGTTGTTCGGGGGTGAGCATCTTGGGTTGGGCGGCGGGAGAGTTGGCTTCGGCCGGGACGGCCTTGGCGGCGGTCGGCGCGGCCGGCTTCGCCTCATCGGCGGCGTGGAGGGACGCGGCGGCGACGGCCAGCGCGGCGAGGAGGGGGTAGTTCATGGGGAAGGGATGCCTAGCCGAATCAGGCCTTGGGGGGAAGCACCTTTGCGTGCTCCTGCAAGGAACTGACGGTCAGCGGATGTTCCTTGAGGGAACGGATGCCCAGGACGGCGGCGCGGGCCGCGTTCATCGTGGAGGCCATGTACACGCCGCGCAGCACGGCCTCGGAACGCATGGCGTTCTCGTCCTTGCGCGGGAGCATGCCGGCGGCGGTGTTCACGATCATCTGGAGCTGGCCGTTCTTCAGGAGGTCGAGCGCGTTGGGGCGGGCGCCCTCCGAGATCTTGCCGAGCTTGGTGACCTTGACGCCGGCGGCCTCGATGGCCGCGGCGGTGCCGCTGGTGGAGTAGATGTTGAAACCGAGGGCGGCCAGGTCGCGGGCGACGGCGACGGCGCCCTCCTTGTCGCGGTCCTTGACCGAGAGGAAGGCGTTGCCGGCGACGGGCAGCGCGGGCTGCGCGGCCATCTGCGCCTTGGCGTAGGCCATGCCGAGGTCGTCGTCGCAGCCCATGACCTCGCCGGTGGAGCGCATCTCGGGCGAGAGCGCGACCGGGGCGCCGGGGAAGCGGCTGAACGGGAAGACCGACTCCTTGACGGACCAGTAGGGCGGGCGGATCTCGCGGGTGAAGCCCAGGTCCTTGAGCTTGGCGCCGAGCATGCAGAGCGAGGCGAGCTTGGCGAGGGGGACGCCGATGGCCTTCGAGACGAACGGGATCGTGCGGGAGGCGCGCGGGTTGACCTCGAGCATGAACACGACGCCGTCCTTGATGGCGAACTGGATGTTCATCAGGCCGACGACCTTGAGGCGCTTGGCGAGCGCGTGCGTGATGCGGCGGACCTCGTCGACGAGGGCCGGCGAGAGCGTGTGCGGAGGCAGGACCATGCCGGCGTCGCCGGAGTGCACGCCCGCGTGCTCGACGTGCTCGAGCATGCCGCCGATGACGGTGGTCTCGCCGTCGGAGATGGCGTCGACGTCGAGCTCGATCGCGTCCTCGAGGAACTTGTCGAGCAGCACCGGCTTGCCGGGGGCGACGTCGAAGGCCTCGCGGACGACGGCCTTCAGCTCGTCCATGCCGTAGACGATGAACATGCCGCGGCCGCCGAGCACGAAGGACGGGCGGAGGAGGACGGGGAAGCCGATCTCCTCGGCGGCCCGGTAGGCCTCCTCGGCGGAGAGCGCGGTCTTGTTCACCGGCTGGCGGATGCCGAGCTCGATGAGGATGTCCTTGAAGAGCTGGCGGTCCTCGGCGAGCGCGATGCTGCCCGGGGAGGTGCCGACGACCTTGACGCCGTGGGCCTCGAGGTCGGCCGCGAGGTTGAGCGGGGTCTGGCCGCCGAACTGCACGATGGCGCCGATGCACCGCTCGGTGCGGTAGATCTCGAGGATGTCCTCGAGGGTGAGCGGCTCGAAGTAGAGGCGGTCGGAGGTGTCGTAGTCGGTCGAGACGGTCTCCGGGTTGGAGTTCACCATCACGGTCTCGTAACCGGCGGCGCGGAGCGCGTAGGAGGCGTGGACGCAGCAGTAGTCGAACTCGATGCCCTGGCCGATGCGGTTCGGGCCGCCGCCGAGGATCATGACCTTCTGCTTCGGGGAGGGCCGGACCTCGGACTCGTCGCCGTAGGTGGAATAGAAGTACGGGGTGAAGGACTCGAACTCGGCGGCGCAGGTGTCGACGAGGCGGAAGACCGTCCTGATGCCGGCGGCCTCACGCCGCGCGTGGACGTCGGCCGGGGCCAGGCCGGTCGCGTGGGCGATCTGGCGGTCGGCGAAGCCGGCCTCCTTGGCCTGGCGAAGGAGGTCGACGCCGACCGACTTGCCGGCGGCCTTGAGCGCGAGCTCGAGGTCGACGATCTGGCGGAGCTGCCGGAGGAACCACGGGTCGATCTTGGAGAGGTCGAAGATCTCCTTCTCCGTGAGGCCGGCGAGCATCGCGTAGCGGATGAAGAACGGACGCTCGGGGTTCGGGCGGGCGAGGCGGGCGCGGATCTCGGTGAGGTCGGCGAAGGCGGCGTCGCCGTGCTTGCCGCCGCAGCCGAAGCCCCAGGCGCCGATCTCGAGCGAGCGGAGCGCCTTCTGGAAGGACTCCTTGAACGTGCGGCCGATGGCCATCGCCTCGCCGACGGACTTCATCGCGGAGGTGAGCGTGGTGTCGGCGCCGACGAACTTCTCGAAGGTGAAGCGCGGGATCTTGGTCACGACATAGTCGATGGTCGGCTCGAAACAGGCCGGCGTGGACTTGGTGATGTCGTTCTGCAGCTCGTCGAGCGAGTAGCCGACGGCGAGCTTGGCGGCGATCTTGGCGATCGGGAAACCGGTGGCCTTGGAGGCGAGGGCGGACGAGCGCGAGACGCGCGGGTTCATCTCGATCACGATCATGCGGCCGTTGGCCGGGTTGACCGAGAACTGGATGTTGGAGCCGCCGGTCTCGACGCCGACGGCGCGGATGACGGCGAACGAGGCGTCGCGCATCAGCTGGTACTCCTTGTCGGTCAGCGTGAGCGCGGGGGCGACGGTGATGGAGTCGCCGGTGTGGACCCCCATCGGGTCGAAGTTCTCGATGGAGCAGATGATCACGCACTGGTCCTTGTGGTCGCGCATGACCTCCATCTCGTATTCCTTCCAGCCGAGCAGGCACTCCTCGATGAGGACCTCGTGGACGGGCGACGCGTCGAGGCCGGCCTGGGCCATGCGCTCGAACTCCTCCTTGTTGTAGGCGATGCCGCCGCCGGTGCCGCCGAGCGTGTAGGACGGGCGGATGATGACGGGGAACTCGCCGCCGATGAGGGCGATCGTCTCGCGCGCGGCGTCGAGCGTCTTGACCACGCGGGAGCGCGGGACGTCGAGGCCGATGTCGAGCATGAGCTTCTTGAAGATCTCGCGGTCCTCGCCGCGCTCGATCGCGGCCTCCTTGGCGCCGATGAGCTCGACGCCGTGCTTCGCCAGGACGCCGGTGCGGGCGAGCTTGAGCGAGAGGTTGAGCGCCGTCTGGCCGCCGAGGGTCGGCAGGAGGGCGTCGGGCTTCTCCTTGGCGATGATGCGTTCCACCGACTCGACCGTGAGGGGTTCCACGTAGGTGACGTCCGCCGTCTCCGGGTCGGTCATGATCGTGGCCGGGTTCGAGTTGACCAGGATGACGCGGTAGCCCTCCTCGCGGAGCGCCTTGCACGCCTGGGTCCCGGAATAATCGAATTCGCAGGCCTGGCCGATGATGATCGGTCCCGAGCCGATGATGAGGATGGTGCGGATATCGGTCCTCTTAGGCATGGTGTTCCGCGGACTGTCAGCGACCCTTGGAAGGGTGGTCAAGTGGGGACTTCTAACAAATGGCGGGCGCGGGCGGGAAGGCGCTTGCAGGGGCGGTCCGTCCCGTCATTCATCGGTGCGTGGACATCATCAGGATCGCCGGCATCAAGTCCTTCGGACACCACGGGGCCTTGCCCGAGGAAAAACGCCTCGGCCAGCGCTTCACGGTCTCCGTGGACCTCGAGGTCGACACGCGTCCGGCCGCCGCCGCCGATGACCTGAAACTGACGGTGGATTACGCGGAGGTCATCCGCACCGTGGAGGCCCAACTGACCGGCAAGCCGGTCTACCTCATCGAGACGCTGGCGCAGCAGATCGCGGCCCGGATCCTGGGGACATTCCTCGTGGTCAGGGCCGTGACCGTGGAGGTGACCAAGCCGTTCGCCCCCGTGGCCGCGGAATTCGACGCGATTTCGGTGAAAATCCGTCGCGAGCGGGCGTGAGCGTTACCCGCCAGCGCTACCTTTTAGGGCTCGGCAGCAACCTCGGGGACCGGGCGGGCCATCTCGGGGAAGCCATCAGACGGCTGGGGCAGATACCGAAAACCACCGTCACCGCCATCTCCCCGGCCTTCGACTCGGATCCGGTGGGTTTCTCGGCTCAACCTAACTTCCTAAACCTTTGCCTGCAAGTTGTTTGCGAACTTGAACCCGCCGAACTGCTCAAGCATACCCTCGCGATCGAGTCACAACTCGGGCGCCTCCGTACCTCTAATAGGAACGGCCCGCGCACCCTGGATATCGACCTCCTTTTCTGGGAGGGAGGGGCCATCGAGAGCGCGGAACTGACCCTCCCCCACCCTAGGTGGAAGGAGCGGGGTTTCGTGACCGTGCCGCTAAGGCATCTGCTTCAAGCGCCCGACCTCGCCTCCGACTCCACCTGGGATTGGCTCCGCCATGAAGTCCTCCGCGCCTCCGCCGGCGAGGAAGGGCTACGCGCATGGCCCGGCTCGACCCCTTGGCGCCCGACCCCGGGCTGAACCTTCCCCGCTTCGGGCACGCGCCCGCGCTCTGGCTGGCCCTCCCCCTGCTGCTGGGTTGCGCGCTCGACCAGGCTTGGCGCCCGGCGCCCGGCACCATGCTCCTCGGCGGGACGATCGCCGCCGCCCTCGGGTGGGTCTGGGCGGGACGCGAACGCCTCGCGCCGTTCGCCCTGGCCCTCGCCGGCCTGCTGCTCGGGGCCGCCTGGCACCACGTGCGCACCCCGCCGACCGGGCCGATCGAACTGCGCCGGCCATTCGTCGAGGTCTCCGTCATGGTGGAGCGGGCCCAGGAGCGACGCGATGGCGAAGGCTGGACGGGGCTCGGCTGGGTGACCGAGCGCGACAACCGGTTGTTCCGGCGACGACTGGCGCTCTCGGTGCGCGGGCCGACGCCGGCGGATGGCGCCGAGCTGAAACTGGCAGGGCACCTCGCCCCGCTTCCGCCGGACGCCCGGGGCTACGACGCCTGGGCGCGGTCGCAAGGCGCCAGCCTCCGGTTGAACGGCGGTCGCGTCCTCGGCGAGCTCGCGCCCGCGACGGGGTTCAGCCGCTGGTGCCAGGAGCGGCGCCGGCTGCTGGAAGTCTGGTTGCGCTCGCTGCCGTGGGCGGACCCGGAAGGGGGCGCGCTGCTCGCGGCGACGATGCTGGGCCGCACCGCGCTGCTGCCGACGGAGGCGAAGGCGGCGTTCGGCGCGACCGGCACGCTGCATCTCTTCGCCATCAGCGGCCTGCACATCGCCGGCATGGCCGCGGCGCTGCTCTGGGCCGCGCGACGGCTGCGCCTCCCCGCCCTCCCGGCGGGCCTCGGCGTGCTCGCCGCGCTCTGGCTGTACGTCCAGGTGACCGGCGCGTCGCCCTCGTCCGTGCGCGCCTGGATCATGACCGCGTTCGTGTGGGCGGGGCGCGCGGGCGAACGCGACACGCCGGGCGTGCAATCGCTCGCGCTCGCCTGCGCGGCGACCTTGCTCCTCGATCCCGGCGCGGTCGGCGACGCCGGTTTCCAGCTGAGCTATGCGGCGGTGCTGGCGATCCTCGTCGCCGGGGCGCCGGCCGCGGAGCTCGCCGCCGCCCCGCCGCCCGACCAGCGGCTGACCGCGCCCAGCGCCGTCGGTTTCGGCCGGAGGACGCGCTGGCGCCTGCGCCGCTTCCTCCGGGCCGGCCTCTGCATCTCCTGCGCCGCGACGATCGCCGGGGCGCCGTTGACCTTGGCGCACTTCGGACAGGCCTCGGCCGGCGGTCTCCTGGTGAACCTCGCGCTGGTGCCGCTCTCGGAACTCCCATTGGTGCTGGGCATGGCCTCGACGGCTTTGAGCGTCTGGCCCGCGACGCTGCCGGTCGCGCGTTGGTTCAACGGCGGGGCGGCGCTCGCCCTCGATGGCATGACGGCCTTGGCGGAACTGGCGGCGCAGGTGCCGTGGCCCGGGGTGACGAGCGACCGGATCTCGGCGACCGCCGGCGCGACCGGCGCCCTCCTCCTGGCCGCCTGCTTCCTCGCGCAGGCGGAGGCGCGCTCGGTGTCCCGCCTGCTCGGGCTCCCCGCCGCCGGGCTCGCGCTCTGGCTGGCGCTGGCCTGAACCCGGTCGAGGCTTGCCGACCGCCGGCGATGCGGGAAAAGTCGGCGCATGCTCCCCGCCTTCCTCCGTCTCGCCGCCGCGGCGACGGCCCTGACGCTCGCCGCCGCTCCGCAGGAATGGTCCGGCATCTACCCCGGGCTCGCCACCTTCAACAACGAAGGCGAATGCGGCACCGGCGCCGTCGTGCCGTGGGCCGACCGCCTCTGGGTCATCTCGTACGGCCCCCACCTGCCCTACGGTTCGAGCGACAAGCTCTACGAGATCACGCCCGACCTGACCCAGATCGTCCGCCCCGAAAGCGTCGGCGGCACGCCGGCGAACCGCATGATCCACAAGGAGTCGAACCAGCTGATCATCGGACCCTACCTCATCGGCGCGGACCGCGAGGTGCGTGTCATCCCGCCGAAGCTCATGCCCGGACGCCTCACCGGCAACGCCCGTCACCTCACCGACCCCGCGAACAAGATCTACTACGCCACGATGGAAGACGGCCTCTACGAGGTCGATGTCCGCACGCTCGCGGTGAAAGGGCTCATCAAGGAGATCAAGAATGTGCCGAAGCCCGGCCAGACCGCGGAGGCGAGCCCCGCGACGATCACCTCGACGCTGCCCGGTTACCACGGCAAGGGCCTCTATTCCGGCCAAGGTCTGGTGATCCTCGCGAACAACGGCGAGATGTCCGCCAAGGCCCTCGTCGACCCGACCATCGTGAGCGGCGCGCTGGGCTCGTGGAACGGGAGCGGCAACTGGTCGCTCGTCCGCCGCAACCAGTTCACCGAGGTGACCGGCCCGGGCGGCCTGCAGGGCAACGCCGACCCCGCGAAGGATCCGGTCTGGACGGTGGGCTGGGATTTCCGCTCGGTCATCCTCATGGTGATGGAAGACGGCAAGTGGACGAGCTACCGCCTCCCGAAGGGCAGCCACGCCTACGACGGCGCCCACGGCTGGAACACCGAGTGGCCGCGCATCCGTGACATCGGCGAGGAAGGCTCGCGCCTGATGACCATGCACGGGCTCTTCTGGAAATTCCCCGCGAATTTCTCGTCGAAGCATTCGGCCGGCCTCGCGCCCCGCTCCGCCTACCTCAAGGTCATCGGCGACTTCACGCGCTGGCAGGACCGGCTCGTCTTCGGCTGCGACGACACCGCCAAGTCCGAGTTCCTCAACAAGCGTCCCGCCAAGGGCGCGCTCGCCGGGCCGGGGCAGTCGCAGTCCAACCTCTGGTTCACGTCGCTCGACACGCCCGACAAACTCGGCCCCGCGCTCGGCCGCGGCAGCGTGTGGGTCGACGAACCCGTGAAGGCCGGCGCGCCCTCGGATCCGTTCCTGCTGGCCGGCTTCGCGAAGCGGGCGGTCCACGTCGCGCACGACGGCGCCGCCGCGACGACCATCACGCTGGAGATCGACGAACGCGGCGACGGCCACTGGCGCACCTGGCGGGCGGTGCCGCTCGCGGCCGGCGAGCCCGCCGCCTGGCTCGAGATCCCGGCGGAACTGCCGGGCGCCTGGATCCGCGCGACGGCCGACCGCGACGTGGACCGGGCCAGCGTCACCTTCCAATACGCGGCGCGGGACGACCGCCCCGCCGAGCGCGACCCGCTCTTCCGCGGCCTGAGCCGGGCCGGCGACGCGACGTCGCAAGGGGCCTTCCTCCTCACGCGCGGGGGCAACCTGCGGACGCTCTCGGTGCTCGCCGCGACCCTCACCCCGGAACGGACCACGCTCGGCGACGCCTACGAGCTCACCGCGGACCTCAAGCTCGTGAAGCAGGCCGACCCGAAGGTCGCGGCCTACGTCGAGAAGAACACGCCCATCCCGGCGGGCATCGTCACGACCGACGCGGCCTCGGTCATCTTCGAGGAGAACGGCGTCCGCTGGCGCCTGCCCCGGTCCGGCGTGGCCGCGCAGGACGGGCTGCTGGCCCGCGACGCCCTCCGCAAGGCCCGCGAGGTCTGCACCGAGCGCGACCTGCTCCAGGCGCACGGCACCTTCTACGAACTCCCGGCCCTCAACGCGAAAGGCGCGATCCGCCTGCGCCCGATCGCGACGAGCGACGTCGCCGTGCACGACTACTGCTCCTACCGCGGCCTGCTCGTGCTCAGCGGGGTCTCGCCCGCCGCCGCGCCGGACGACCGCCATGTCATCCGGTCCGGCGACGGCAAGGCCGCCGTCTGGGTCGGCGCGGCCGACGACCTCTGGAAGCTGGGCAAGCCGCGCGGGCACGGCGGGCCCTGGGCGAAGACCGCCGCGAAGGCCGACGTCCCGTCGGATCCGTACCTGATGACGGGTTACGACCGCAAGACCCTCGACCTGGAGAACCATGCCGACGACACCGTGCGGGTCACGCTCGAGCTCGACTGGGCCGGCGACGGCCGGTTCACGCCCTGGCGCACCTTCCGCCTGCAGGCCGGCGAACGCCTCCATGAGAAGTTGCCCGACGGGCTGAACGCCTATTGGATCCGGGCCGTGTCGCACCGGGACGCCGAACTCACCTGCCAACTCACCTACGAATGAGAGCCCTCCTCCTGCTCGCCCTCGCGCTGCCGCTCGGCGCGGCCGATCCCAAGCCCGCGCCGACCCCGCCGGCCACGCTGATGGCGCAACCCGTGGCCCCGCTCGTGGTCGACAGCCTGACCGCGGGTTCCGAGATGGGCCGGTGGCTGTCCTCGAAGGGCAAGTGGGAGCGCCGACCCGACGGCCTGCGCGGCGAGGAGGTCGAGGCCGACAAGCACAACGCCGTGAACCGGCTGGTGCAGCCGCTGGGCGACTTCGCCTTCGCCTGCGAGTTCCGCTTCGACGGCGCCCGCGGCGTCAACTTCTCGGTGAACGACCCCAAGGAGCACCTGACGCGCGTGATGCTGACGCCGACGACCTTCGTCGCCCGCAAGGACGACCGCGACAAGAAGGGGCCCGACGTCGCGATCGACTACCTCAAGGAGACCGTGAAGCTGGACCCGGGCACCTGGCACTCGCTCGTCGTGGAGATGGTCGGCGACACCTTCGTGGCCACCTTGGACGGCAAGGTCACCGCCGTCGGCTCGCACGAGCTGTTCCGCTCCCCGAAGGTGAGCCCGGGCTTCACGGTGGACGGCGCCGCCGCCACCTTCCGCAACGTCGCGCTCTGGTCCGCGCGGCCCGAGCCCAAGCCCGACTGGAAGGCGCGCCGGGAGACCTTGGCCAAACCGGCCCCCGCGAAATGAGCGCCGCCGCGGGTTCGCCCGCAACCTCCGCCGGTCGGCGTGGTTTAACCTTCACCCCCATGTCGCGTCTCCTCCCCCTCCTCGGCCTCCTCTCGCTCGTCGCCGCGCCGCTGCCGGCGGCGGAAGCCCCCGCCACGCTGCTCGCCCAACCGGACAAGGAGATCGTCGCCGACACCTTGCTCAAGGATGGCAAGGCCGCCGAATGGAAGATCGCCAAGGGGAAATGGGAACGCACCGCGGAAGGCCTCCGGGTCGAGGAGCTCCCGGCGGACAACCACGGCGCCGCCGGTCGCCTCGCGCAGAAACTGGGCGACTTCGTCGTCGCCTTCGAGTTCCGTCTGGACGGCGCCAAGACCATCTCCCTCAGCATCAACGACGCGAAGGAGCATGTCGCGCGCGTGCAGATCACCCCGACGGCGCTCCGCGTGCAGCGCGACGACCATGACCATGACGGCCCCGACAAGGCGGTGGTCTTCCTGCACCAGGCCGAGAAGTTCGAGGCGGGCACCTGGCACCGCGTCGTCCTCGAGATGGTCGGGGACACGCTGGTCGCCACGGTCGACGGCAAGATCAGCGGCTTCGGTCGCGACCCCCTCTTCAAGGCGGAGAAGGCCAACCCCGGGCTCACCTGCGCCGGGCAGGCCGCGACCTTCCGCAACTTCGCCCTCTGGAGCGCGCTGCCCGCGCCCAAGGCGGGCTGGCCGGAAGCGAGCGCGAAGATCGCGGAGGCGATGAAGGCCGCGCCGGCGCCGCCCGCGCCGGGCGCCGCCGCGAAGGCCAAGGCCGCGGCGAAAGCCAAACCGGCCCCCGCGAAATAGGCCCACCGGCGGGGTTTTACGCGGCGCGAGGGCATCTCCCCGCTTGCGCCGCCGGGCGGAACCACCAACTTCGACCTTCCTCCCGTCCCATGTCCGATCCTTTCGACAGCATCGAGGCCGCGCTGGCCGACATCGCCGCCGGCAAGCTCGTCATCGTGACGGACGACGAGAACCGCGAGAACGAGGGCGACCTCGTGATGGCCGCCGCCAAGGCCACCCCGGAGACGGTCAACATGATGATCCGCCACGCGCGCGGCCTGATCTGCGTGCCGACGGTCGAGCACCAGCTGCGACGCCTCGGGATCTCGCAGATGGTCCCCGAGAACCGGGAATCGCAACGGACCGCCTTCGCGGTCTCCGTCGACGCCGCCGAGGGCGTCACCACCGGCATCTCCGCCTACGACCGCGCCAAGACGATCGCGATCCTCGCGGATCCGGCCGCCAAGCCCGAGGCCCTCGTCCAGCCCGGCCACATCTTCCCGCTGCTCGCCCGCCCCGGCGGCGTGCTCCAGCGCGCCGGCCACACCGAGGCCGCGGTGGACCTCGCGACGCTCGCGGGCCTGCACCCGAGCGGCGTGATCTGCGAGATCCTCAACGAGGACGGCTCGATGGCGCGCCTGCCCGAGCTCGTGGAGCTGAAGCGGAAGTTCGGGCTCCGGCTGGTCTCCATCGCGCAGCTCATCGAGTTCCGCCACCGCCGCGAGAAGCTCGTCGAGCTGATCGCCGAGCGGCCCTTCCCTTCCGCCTGGGGCGACTTCACCCTCCGCGTCTACCGCTCCCTGCCCGACGGGCGCCAGCACCTGGCCTTCGTCCGCGGCCGGCCGGACGAGACCCCGACGCTCGTGCGCGTGCAGCGCGCCAACGTGCTGGGCGACCTCTTCCGCGGCACCGAGTTCGGCGCCGGCTCCTCCCTCGCCGCCAGCTTCGCGGCCGTGGCCCGGGCCGGGCGCGGCGTGGTCGTCCACGTCGACCAACCCCACGGCGGCCTGCAGGCCGACGCGGACGGCATCCGCCTCGGGCGCATGGACGCGCGCGACTACGGCATCGGCGCCCAGATCCTCTCGCACATCGGCCTGCGCCGCATCCGCCTCATCACGAACAACCCGCGCAAGGTGGTGGGCCTCGGCGGCTACGGGCTGGAGATCGTCGAGCAGGTGCCCTTCTAGGCCCGGCGTTTCCGCTTGAAGCCGCGGGGCGAACCCCTTCTCTCGGATTTCCGTTCTTCCCACCATGAGCCAGGACAAACCCATCCCCGACGCCATCGACGGCACCGAGCTGCACTTCGCGGTCATCGCCGCCGGCTACAACGGGGAGCTCGTGGACGCGCTGTTGCGCCGGGTGAACCGGACCCTCCGGAACGGCAACGTGCCGGAGGCCAACATCGTCGTGGTCCGCGTGCCGGGCTCCGGCGAGATCCCCTACGCCGCCTACATGAGCGCCATGAGCGGGGACTACGACTGCGTGATCGGCCTGGGCGTGGTCATCGCCGGCGACACGCCGCACCACGAGGTCATCGCCCATTCCACCGCCCACGCCCTCCAGGACGCGGCCCTGCGCGCCGAGGTGCCCATCATCAACGGCATCGTCGTGACGAACGACCGCGCCCAGGCCGAGCTCCGCTGCAAGGGCGCCCTCGACCGCGGCTGCGAGTTCGCCCAGGCCGCCCTCACGATGGCCTACCATCGCGTGACGCTCGGCGCCCGCCTCGACGAGGTCGACGCCGAGGAGCGCTCGAA
>Ga0222712_10001877_pt1 | contig 25044 bp, 11 predicted proteins | sample C33_657DmetaG_FD_165043 | JGI IMG/M metagenome (GOLD analysis project Ga0222712, IMG submission 165043) | Estuarine water microbial communities from San Francisco Bay, California, United States - C33_657D | ecosystem: Environmental > Aquatic > Marine > Unclassified | place: USA: California... | reverse complement strand
GATGTAATGTTACCAGGTGCAAAACCTAAGGCAACAAGTTCAGAAGCTTTGATTAAATATTGACGCTTATTACCACCATAGAAACCATAATAAGGAGGATATAGTGTAGAAGTAGTTGTACCTGTACCAAATACAGCTGATCCTGCTACATTTTGAGTTGTTAACGCTGTTAATGTAGTTGTTTGGTTTGCACAAATTGTAGCTGGACTAGCCGCTACCGAAGTAATTGTTGGAGGTACAATACCTGTTACTGAAATCGTTGCAGTTGTTGTACAACCTAATGCTGCATCTACTGCCGTAACATTAAATGTATTTGATACTCCATTGATTGTTGCAGTAACTGGATTTCCAGAGTTAGAAATTAAACCTGCACCATTCCAAGAATAAGCATACGTATTTGTTGATCCTGTTTGATTAGCAGTTAATGTAACTACTGTTCCAGGACATACATTGTTCGTACTGCTTGAAATTGCAATTGCATCTGGAGTGTTTACTGTTGCAACAACAGCTGTTCTTGCACTCTCGCAATAAGGAGATGATGTTAATATACTAGAAACATAGAAGGTAGTTGTTGAATTGATTGAATAATTCGTCAACGAGTCTGTAGGAGCCGATTGAATTGGCGTACCACCTGTTGATGATGTGTACCAGTTATACGCTGTACCTGCAGCTGCTCCACTTACTTTGATAGCAGGAGTTCCTGTACCGCACTGCGTGCTAGCTGTTGCTGTTGGTATAGCTGGAATTTCAGTAGCAGTAACTGCAACTGGAGAAGTATAAATAATACAACCATTTGCATCAGTCATTGTTGCTGAATAGTTAAATGTTCCTGCTACAGTAGGAGTATACACTAATGGATTTCCGGTTCCAACATTCGAAGTTCCATCTGACCATACTGTTGTAAATCCTGATGGAGCTACTACTCCATTGAAGATGATGTTTGGACGATTAACTGAGAATGTAGGAGTTGGACCTGATGTCCAGAATGTAGCATTATTTGAACTTGTATAAGCATATGCAACTGTATTTGTTGGAGTAAGTGTATACTTCACAGTTGCATTAGCACTTGCATAAGCTCCTGTTCCTCTAACATCAACAAGAATATTTGACACTCCATCCCAATAGTAAGGAGTATTGAAGTTAATATTTACAAGACCTGCAGATGTAGTGAATGTTGTAGGACCGTAAACTGTAGTAAGACCAGTAGTCTTAAATGCAGTGATTGTTCCTGACGTTGCACTACCTAAGCTGATTGAGTAACCTGATACTGCAGCTGGATTAGCAGCAGCTCCGATATTGAATTTCAATCCTTGAATATTACCCTGTACTAAACCAGCAGCTGATAATTCTGCAGCCGTATACACAAACTGTTGCCAATCTTGGTACCAGTAGTTACCACCCGCAGATGGATAACTTGAAGATAAAGATGTAGCAGTTCCATTACCAAGTGATGTACTCGGTGAGTTAGTACTTCCTGCAATTAGATTTGTTGTAGAACCTAAACATAAACTTGTTGGAGATGCAATTGCACCTACCGTAACACCTATTAAGTAAGCATCTTGGTAAGAAGCTCCATTAGCACCTACAGTATAAGTACCATCAGTTACTGATATAGACCAAGTAACTGTTGCGTTAATCGGTGTAGCAGCTGGGATAATAGCTGTCCATGTAGATCCAGAACCTCCATTTGACATTACAAGTGGAGTTTGAGCAGTACCATTGTAAGAGTAGTTTAATGTAACAGCAGTTACAGTTGAACCTGTAACAACAGTTACTGTATGATCTACTGCAGTACACTGACCAATAGCCGGGCTAGCTACATATGAAGCAATTGTAGGTAATATACTTACAAAGTTTCCTTCGTCAGCTCCGATATCAGGGGCAGTTGTACTACGTGTATTACCATCAATATCCGTAGTTAATGCAGTTGCCGGGTAAGGCTTACCACCACCTTCTACAAATGTTGCAATTGTTGCATCAATGTGTAATAAAGAGTCAGTTGTTGCAGCTACAAACGGTGTAGAAGTTTCAGTACGTGAGCTTGCGTCACGAGTTGGACCTACAAATGTTTTGAAGTCTGCTAATGTTTGTTTAGCATTAGTTGTTGCACCAACTCCTTCACCATAAATCAACTTAGTTGCTCCTGGAGTACCAGCATAGAACAAGTTGTTATCAGAAGCATTTTGATAAGTAGTTAATGTTGCACCACTACGACGATATGCGACTGATGCTTGAGAAGAACCTGAGCTGATATTATTAATTACTAGGTTGTTTACTAACGTTACGTTTGGAGTAATGTTAGCATGGATACCTGAAGAAGCAAAGTTTACTCCACCACCTGAACCTGATAAATTAATAGTATTGTTGTAAACAAAATAGTTATAACCTGCAGTAGCATTCGCGATATCAATACCGTGAACTGCTGTACCTGTTGTTACTGTAGTAGAACTTGATGCAGAAGGAGCAGTTGTAGGACTTGCAAATGGCGAATTAACACGGCTAATAGCATTGTTATAAATATACCAATCTTGACCTGTTGTTGCCCAAATACCGCGAGCGATACCGTTCGATCCACCAGCAATTAAAGTATTGTAAGTGTTACCTTCTAAATACTTAACAACACCGGCAGTTGTTGAACCTGCTAACTGTGAACCTACAACGAAAGCGTTCATTGAACTTCCGAACTGAGCGTCTGTAGAGATCTGAGTTGTTGATGTTGTAGCACCGATACGTGCAATACGGTTTCCTTTTATGATATTACCTGTACCAGATGGTGCGAAGTAAGATCCGTAGATAGTTTGGTTACCTGTAGAAGTACCTTGAGTTGTAATGTTACGAACAACGTTATTATTAATTGTACTACCTGCTGCTGAAGTACCGCTGTAGTATAATCCATAAACTAATGATGTAACTGTTCCAGGAACACCTCTAGTGTATAGAGTATCAATTACGTTGTTATTGATAGTTCCTGCTAATGTAGAACCAGCTAATGCATATAAACCATAAGTTGTAGCCACTGTAGTAGCTGTACTTGTTACAAAACGACGGTTATTCGTAATGTTGTTGTAATCGATATGCGTCTCGTTAGAAGAACTTGCATACATAAAATACGCCGTTCCACCAAGAGGAGCTAAAACGTTATTGCGAATGTTATTGTAACGGCAGTTGTAAGTACCACTTGTTACATAACCGTAAATACCATAGAATGTATTTGCGTTTTGTACTTGGTTGTTGTAAACCAAGTTGTAGTTACAATTATTCGTCATGTTTGTTCCAGAGAAGAACTGGTACATACCATACATGGTAGCAGTAGAAGTAGTTGCCCAAGTATGATTTCTAAACTCATTGTAGCTTGTAGATACCTGAGCACTAGTACCGCCTGTTGACGATCCATAGATACCGTAGAATGATCCAGCTGTTGGAGTACATGTTTGAATAATGTTACTATCTACTCTTACAATATTCGGGTTCGTTGCGTCACCACCTGCTAACGCATGGTAAATACCATAGAAAGTTGATGATGAAACAATGTTTTGAATCGTGTTACCACAGATAGTAGCCCATGTTCCTGATAGTGCATAGATACCAGCAGATGTTGTACTAGTTGCTGTTGTACTTGAACTAATTGTATTGCTACGGATTGTAATCTGACGATTGTTTGCATAGTAAATACCATAAGCCGTTGTTGCTGCCCCACCAAAGTTTGTGATCGTATTGTTTGAAATGTTATTTAATGTATCATTTAAACACTCACCTGTAGTTGAAACAACATTCGGGTTAGCACCTAAACGGATACCTATATAACAGTTATTAATTGTATTATTTGTAATTGTCACCTTATTACGAGCTGCTTGAGCAGTTGTCGTATAAGTTGAGTTAGTGAAACCAGTTGTACTTAAGTTATCGTGGTTTGCTACATAAATACCATTACCTGCTATAAATGCTGCAGCTAAAGCAACATTACAATTAGTGATTGTAACATCATTAGCTCCATTATTACCATCGCATTTCAAAACTGCATAACCCCACTCCATACGAGTAGAAGCTGTAGTATTACCAGCAGATTCTGTTAAGTTGATACCGTTAATTGTTACATTATCAGCACCTGTGATAACAAAGATACCATCGATTGATGTTGATGCACCAACTGGAGCTGTTAATACTGGATTAGCACCCGCACCTGATTTCTGGATAGTAATTGTTTGTGCAGGACCTGACTGCAAGTTAGCAGCAAGCGCACACATTTTTAATTGATATCCACCAGTTGGAGCCGTTTCAGTATAACCAGCAGGAACGTTGATTGTAACGTTTCCGCTAACACCATAAGTATTTAAATGTGTAATCGCACTTGCTACTGTTGGGAATGAACCACAACCAGCACCAATTGAATATGTACCACTTAAAGCACTTCCTGCAAATGTTAAAGATCCAGTTGCAGTACAACCATATTGATCAGTAACTGTAGCAGTATATGTTCCTGGTAAAGTAGCATTTGCAGTAGCTGCAGTGCCTAATCCACCATTCCATGAATAAGTAAATGTTCCAGCAATTGAAGGAGTAGCTGTTAATACATTTGTATTTCCAGCAACCCATGATGAACAATCGCCTGTTACTGATACTGTAAATGCAGGAGCTTCAGAAACTGTTACGTTTGAAGTAGCTGTACATCCGTTAGCATCAGTCGTAACTACTGAATAAACACCAGCTGCATTTGCAGAAGTAGTGTTTGTTGTATCAGTAGCAGTACTGTTAAATGACCATGCATAACTTACAGCCGCTGGAGTTGCAGTAGCTGTTAAAGTTGATGAACCACCAATACAATAAGTAGTAGCACCTGTAATTGCTACAGATGATGCGTTTACTGTCACTGCAGTTGCAGCAGAAGTAGCTGAACATCCGTTAGCATCTGTATATGTTACAGAATAAGATCCTGTAGCTGATACAGTGATGGCATCCGTTGTTGCAGCGTTACTCCATGTATTTCCACCTACATAATCAGATGTTAATGTTACAGAACCACCTGTACAGAATGTAGTTGCACCAGAAGCAGAAACTACTGGAGCAGTTGGTAATGCATTTTCAGTAACTGTAATAGAAGCAGATGAGGTACAGCCATTAGCTGCAGTTCCAACTACTGAATATGTTCCAGCTGTAGCTGAAATTGCAGCAGTTGTTGCAGTTGTTGACCATACATAAGAAGCAGCTCCGCTTGCAGTTAATGATGTAGAACCACCAACGCAATAAGAACTGTTACCTGAAATTGCAACCGTAGGAGTAGTATTAATAGTTAATACTGTTGAAGCAGACTCAATTGAACAAGGATCTCCGCCATCAGGATCAGCAGACGTTAATGTTAACGTTACTGTACCTGCTGCGATATCCGCTGCAGATGGAGTATAGATTGTACCAATTCCAAATGCTGAATCATCAAATAAACCTGTTCCTGAAGTTGACCATGTACCGCTAGTTGTACCGCCTGTGATTGATCCGCTTAAAGTATAATTTAAACCAGAACAAACAGAAGCTGTTGCAGGGGCAGTAACCACTGCAGGATTAGTACAAGGAGCAATACTGAAGTAAGCATCAATTGTATTATTAGCACTGATATTATTAAATGCTTGAGAAGCAGTTAATGTTGCTGCAGGATAAGATGTAGTAACACCATTAACGATGATACTATCAATTTGATAACCTGGATTAGGAGTAACAGTGTATGTTACACTTGAACCACAATTCTGAGTTGATGAAGCAGTGATTGTTCCACCAGCTGCAGCTGTTGCAGTGATTGTATAAGTATCAATTGCAAATGAAGCAGCAATTGTATTGTTTGCTGTTACATTCGTAAATGTATAAGACAAAACAGCACCTACTGAAACGCCATTTACTAATACATCATCAATGTGGTAGCAAGCATTTGCAGTAATTGTAAACGACTTATTGTCTTCACAATTAACTGTATTTGCACCCGCATCTGAAATAGATCCGTTAGCACCTGCAGAAGCTGTTACAGTATTAGAAGCTAATCCTACTGTTGCAGAAGCAGATGTTGTACATCCGTTAGCATCTGTTACAGTATAAGATTGTGTACTTATGCCTTGTGTAAAGCTACCTTCACCTGTATAAGGTGCAGTACCACCTGTTGCAGCAACAATAACCGAAGTTGTTGTTGAAGGACATGTAGTTGCACTTGCAGGAGTTGCAGTTGCTGCTAATACTGCTGGCTGAGCAACAGTTAATGTTGTTGTTGCAGTACAGCTATTAGAATCAGTTGCTACTACTACATATGAACCAGCAGCTAAACCAGTAACTGGAGAAGTTGCAGCTGTTCCATTTAATGTATAAGTATAAGGAGTAATTCCACCAGTAGCACTGAATGAAACTGATCCGTCAGCTACTCCATTACATGTAGCGCTAACTGTTGAACCAGAAGCAACAAGTGCTGTTGGTTGATTTACTGTATAGCTTGATGTAGTTGAACATCCGTTTGCATCCGTTACTTTAACCGAGTAAGTACCAGCAGCTAAACTTGGATATAAACCTGTTGAGTTACCGTTAGCACCGTTTAATGTAAATGCATATGGAGCTGTTGCACCACTTGCCGAAGCAGTGATTGATCCAGTACTTCCTCCATTACATAAAACATCAGTTGTTGTTGCTGATAAAACTGGTAATGGATTAGCTGTTACTGAAACGTTTCCAGTGATTGTACATCCACCAGCTGTTGTAGCTGTTAATGTATAAGTTGTTGAAGCGTTAACAGTAGGAGCAACTGTTAGAGTTGTACTAACTACTGAAGCTCCATCACTCCAAGAATACGTTAATGATGGAATTCCACCACCACCACCATTGTTAGATGATGTAATATTTAACATGTATTCTTCACGCTCTCCATAAGAGATGGACATTGTTGGCGTAGTAATTAAACCTTCGTTAACAATAACACGCATACGAGTTAAACCATTGTTTGCAGTTGCAGGGATAGTGAAAGAACCTGTTTCTGTATGCGCTCCCGAAGTAGTTACAGTAGCCACATAAACATTCTCACCAGCATCCGCAAAGTCACCGTCGCGGTTATAGTCAATATAAATTGCCATTGAATTAAGATAAGGAGTTGCTCCTTGTAATGAACTCAATGAGAAATTATAAGTTGTACCTACTGATACAGGCACAGTTGCCAATGTTAAATAATTAGCATAACTACCTGCAGTTCCTGTAGCAGTACCAAGAGTACCCGCTAATGAATTGTAAGTAGTAGTGTTATTTAATATTACAGCAGAAGTTGCAGCATTTGTAATTGTTACGTTACCTAAATCTTCATCCGTAGTAGGATTTGTTACTGCCTGAACAGTATAAGTTGTAGGTGCTGCTAAAGGATTATAAAGAGAAGCAGAAACAGAAGAAGTTGTACCCACGCACACCGATGCTGGTGTTGCTGATGTAGCCATACCAACTCCGTATAATGCATCATCCTGATAAGAACCAGAAGCAGTTGGAGCTGATACTGCATCTGTTGCAGTAACTGTCCAAGCTATAGTAGCATTACTAGGAGAAGCAGCAGCAATTGTTGCTTCCCAAATATTACCACTTGTATTTGTCATGGTAATTGGCGTTTGCGCCACACCATTTAAGTTGTATGATAAAACTACTGAAGTAATTGCATTAGTTCCAGCTACAACTGTAGCAGTAATCGTATGTGCAATAGCAGTACAAGAAGCTCCTGTTGCAGATGCACTTGTAATTGAAACTGGTAAAATAGGGACCCCATCAAATTCATCGGCTCCAATATCAAATGATAATGCACCACCGTTTACAGAACCTGCAGGACCTGGACGAGCTTGTCCATCAAAGTCAGTATTGAATGAAGTTGCCATACCACCCGACTCTAATAAAGAAGCAACTGACCCATCAATATGTAAGTCAGATGCAGAAACAAACGAAGGATTAATGTTAAAAGATGTACCATCTTTTCCAACAGCTGTTTTCCAAGCCGAGAAAGTAATTTGCGGAGTTGATGCAGCTGAATAACCTACAGCACCTGAAGGTACCCAGTAGCAGTTCTTATCCCATATTTGACCACCAGTATAATTACTTGATGTATAAATAGCATTACTATTAACATACATACCAATTGCATTGGTTGATGCATTCGTATTAACAATAATGTTATTTCTGAAATTAACCAATTTTACACCGTTAACATCACATGACAAAGCATAAGAAATAGGATTGACAGTTGTACCAGTTGGGTTCGCAGTACTTAATACAATGGTATTATTACTGAAATCACCAAAGGTAGCACCTGCTGTCATTTTAACACCATAATTGGTAAATGACGAAAGCGCAGTTGTGGCGTAATTACTTGCAGTAATACGCGTAATGATGTTATTATAAAAACGCATTGAGTCGCACGAAGTAGCACCTGAGAATAAAACCCCATAAGCACCATAACCACCAGTCGTTGGTTGCTTAACATCATGAATATAGTTATTGTAGATTTTAGCACCGAAGTTAACCGTACCAATCTCCATCCCTGAAATTGAAACAGCATATCCTGTTGTACCAGGATCACCAACTCCTACAACCTCGTTACCTCTAACGATAGCAGAACCTGCTTCGTTAGTAGAAGTGTACGACATAATAATACCACGGAATCCGATATTTCCTGCAACTGTACCATCACCCAATACGTTGTTGATTATTTGAAGTCCAGTATTAGGATAAGAAGAAGCACCCACTGCCCATATACCATGGTAACAACGAGTGATTAAGTTATTTTCAAAACGATTATTTAAAGAAGAGTAACCTCCGGTAGAAGATGACGTCGTTGAATAGTTCGACGTGTTAATACCATAAGTAGCGGTTGTACCTGCTGAAGCACGGTTACCGGTGATAATACAATTTTTAATTGTGTTATTGCTGGCACCATCTGTACCTGTTGTTGAGTTTGAACTCACACGGATACAAGATGCAATCGTTGCAGCTGTTAAAGAGAAACCAATTGTTAAGTTTCTTGTTCCTGCGATTGTTGGATCGTCTCCATCAATTGTTACATTATCAGCTCCGCTCAATTCAATGATTGCACGGTTTGCTGTAATGGTTCCACCAATTGTATAGTTACCTCCAAACGGGGTAATTAATACACTTGTGTAGTTTGATGTTGGTCCGCTCTTAGTCAACGCTGTTACAGCACCCGGCTCAGTAGTGTTAGCTACCACCTGTAAGGTAATAGCACCCTGATGGGTTCCTGCATTGATAGCAGCAAACGCAGCGCTCACTGTGGCATAGCTTCCTGAGGCTGTTCCTGCAGAAGCTGTTACCAAAACATTTTGCGCATCAGCAGTGAAAGAAAGCAAGGCTACCACAAGGGTAAGAGCCAATGCCTTCAACCAACGCCAAAAGCCCCCTTGGGAGCCACTTGATGTGAAGTTAGTTTTTGTCATAATTATGTTAGTTTGTTTGTTTTATTATTTTTTTCTTAAGCTTGATATTTCTCCTCTGAAGCATAGTTGAACATTGGAGCATATAAAGAAGCTGTACGAGACACGTTTGTCACATCAGCCAATAAATAAAGAAGGAAGCTTTCTTGCTTTGCACCACCATTTAAAACCGCCACAACATCATTCCCTACAGGTGCCGATCCAGAACCATGGGTTCCAAATACAGAAGTTCCAGAAAATAAAATCCCGCCATTACGAGTGCGGGAGGTACTAACAATAGATAACAATTCACCTGAATTATTAGATTCAGATGATCCTAACTGCCCGGTAGACACGCTTAAAAAAGCCGGGCCTGATACAATGTTGGTGTTGCTCTCCGTAAGAGAACCCGAAGCATTGTTTCCTGCTACCGCCGAAGCAACATAGCAAACAAACAATGACACCAACATCAGAACACGACCAACCTCTCTTGAGGCGCCTTTCTGATTCTCTTGGTTCATAATTTTAATCATTTGTTTTAATTTAAGTTTTATATATTTATTTTTTTCTTTCTATTTAATCTGTCTTTTTCACGAGACAAATTGCTTGTTTTTTATTTACAATTTAACAGCGTTATGATATTAAATAATCGCTATTCAATTTTTTATTTTTCAACCTCTGATAAGATTTTGCGAATACTTTTTCAGATTATACTCGGGAAAGGCAATTTAATTTGACTCTCATTTGTAAATGCAATTTAGGGCATATAACTTTCTAATGCAAGATTCCGTGATTTTTTTCACCCAACGAAAGAAGTTGTTAACCAAATTGCTGTTGATTTTCAGCTAAATAAATAATGAACAATTCGAAATAGTGGCATTAGTACGCTAATAAAACTGTTAGGTTGCCTAAAAAACATGGGGGTTTGCACTCATTTTTACAATATCCTACTTTGTTCCTACATTTTACATCAAAAAGCATAGGTGCATACCTTGATGGGTATGGGGGGACGCACTTATTTAATTTGCTAATGGGTAAATGTGCTTCCCGATGCATCGGGATTGAAAATGTGCTAATGGGATAATTTGAAAATGTGCTAATCTGCTAATCTGCTAATGTGCTCGCGAGGCGGTCCCTGCTTGTACCGAGCTTGTCGAGGTAAGGGTCTAGTCGCGATTATTCGCGAGGCGGTCCCTGAGGTACTCGAAGGGCTTCGCGATGGGATAATTTGAAAATGTGCTAATTTGATAATTTGATAATTTGATAATTTGAAAATGTGAAATATGATTGCGGGTTCAGTGGGAAATTAAAGTGACATGGGGCTACTTTTAATTAGCATATTGCCACACTAGCAGATTAGCAAATTCGCCTTTCCGAGGCTTCGGAAGGCAGATTAAAATACAAATCCCTTCCCCGCTAAATCATCCACTACCATACGAATTCCTTTGTCAAGGTCGATGGTATGCTTCCAGCCCAGTCCGTTAATCAGACCAACATCCAATAATTTACGAGGCGTACCATCCGGTTTATCGGTATTAAAAATCAATTGGCCGTCATACCCTATTACTTCTTTGATCTTATGAGCCAGCTCTCCAATGGTCACATCCACCCCGGTTCCAACATTTACATGTCCTTCGCCATCATAATTTTCCATCAGAAAAAAACAAGCCTCCGCTAGATCATCTACATGCAAAAATTCTCGCTTAGGTGTACCCGTTCCCCAAATCTCAACTGCTGGTGTATTATTCATTTTAGCCTCGTAAAACTTACGAATCAAAGCCGGTAATACATGCGAGTTATTCAAATCATAGTTATCGTTAGGCCCATATAAATTAGTCGGCATGGCACTAATAAAATTACATCCGTACTGCCTTTTATACGACTCCGCCATTTTCAATCCTGCAATTTTAGCAATGGCATAAGGCTCGTTCGTTTGTTCTAAAAAGCCATTTAATAAGTAACTCTCTTTGATGGGCTGTTCGCACATCTTAGGGTAAATGCACGACGACCCTAAGAACAATAACTTCTTTACTCCATTACCATACGCCGCGTGAATCACATTACTTTGAATCATCAGATTCTCATAAATGAATTGTCCGCGGTAAACGTTATTGGCAACAATACCTCCCACTTTGGCAGCCGCTAAAAACACATAATCGGGTTTCTGCTCTTCAAAAAAAGCATTTACCGCTTGCTGATTTCTTAAATCAAGCTCAGCCGATGTTCGGGTAATAATATTCGAAAAACCCCTTGCCTGTAAATTTCTAACAATAGCCGAACCCACCATACCACGATGTCCGGCAACAAAAATTTTTGAATCCTTTTGCATCACTCGTTGTAATTTAATACATCATGACCACCATCGCGCAAGAATTTATCTTTCTTAAATATGACTAAATCGGCAGCCACCATTTCCTTAACAATAGCAGGTAAGTCGTATTTAGGTTGCCAGTTTAATTGCTTCTTTGCTTTAGCTGGATCACCAATTAATATGTCTACTTCCGCAGGACGATAATAGCGTTTATCAATCGCTACAACTACTTGCCCAACCGGCACCTGATATTCTTTATTGGTACATTCTGCTACTTTTCCAACTTCATTTTCTTCACTTCCCTCCCATTGAATTTTAATTCCAACCTCAGCAAACGACATATTAATAAAGTCTCGAACAGTGGTTGTTACTCCTGTTGCTATGACATAATCTTCTGGCTTTTCTTGTTGCAACATTAAATACATTGCTTCCACATAATCTTTTGCATGCCCCCAATCGCGCTTTGCATCAATGTTACCCATAAACACTTTGTCTTGTAACCCAAGTGCAATTCTTGCAACAGCGCGAGTTATCTTACGCGTCACAAATGTTTCACCTCGTAACGGCGATTCATGGTTGAACAAGATACCGTTTACCGCAAACATATTATACGACTCACGATAGTTAACAAATATCCAATAGGCATACAACTTAGCTACTGCATAAGGGGAACGTGGGTAAAAAGGAGTTGATTCGCGCTGCGGAATTTCTTGCACTAATCCGTAAAGCTCCGAAGTAGAAGCCTGGTAAATTTTACATTTATCAGTTAGATTTAACATGCGCACCGCCTCCAAAATTCTTAAAGCGCCAAGAGCATCAGCATTGGCGGTATATTCAGGAGAATTAAAACTCACATGCACGTGTGACATGGCACCGAGATTATAAATTTCATCGGGCATCACTTCGCTGATGATGCGAATGATATTGACAGAGTCGGTTAAATCGCCATAATGTAATTTGAAACGTACGCCTTGCTCATGAGGATCAGCATATAAATGATCAATTCGCTGCGTATTAAAAAGTGAACTTCGGCGTTTGATACCATGCACCTCGTAGCCTTTTGCCAACAAAAGTTCGGCTAAATAGGCCCCATCTTGACCTGTAATTCCTGTAATTAAAGCTTTTTTCATCTTAAACGTTCTATAAACTTAGATATGGATGCAAAATTACCTTTAATGTTAGCTTATAACTTCCGACTAATAAAATATAATTCACAACCAATTGCTGATAACAATTTCATTCTGAAGCAATCGATGGAATACACTCGAATACCTTTGCTGTTATATTGATTGTTCAATTTCTTTCGATAAAATGGGACAAGCAAAATATTTTTAAAGAACTAAAACTAAAATTAAGGTTCAGCGTAAAACGCCACCTGTTGTTTACAATACAATAAATTCAAGTATGGAAAAGAAAATGGGCGCTAACAATCTTATTGATTCGAAAGACATCAAAAAAGGTTTATCTACTATTACCAAGAACTGGTATTGGTTTGCAATTTTTATTGGATTAGGAATAATTATCGGGGGTGCATATTTGTATAATGCGACTAAATTTTACGGAGCAACCACTGAGTTATTAATAAAGCCACAGAAAGATCCGTTCAAAGATGCATTAAGCGAGTCGTTGCCTTCTGCTCCAAGAAAAGAAGATATTGCCAATGAAGTTAAAATTATTAAGTCGACTAAATTAATTGACGAGACAATAAATAAATTAAACCTTGATATTGGCTATTATATTGAAGGACGTATTAAAACTGGAGAAGTTTACAAAGGAACTCCTTTTACAGTAGTTGGTAAATTAACTGATAAGAGTTTATACAATGTTCCATTTGAAATTAAAATTTTAAATCAACAATCATTCATTGTCGAAATAAATACTGACGATTATAAATTCAAGCGTCAATCGAAATTTGGTGTTCCTGTAATTAATGAAAAATTTTCATTCATTGTAAATCCCGATTCTACAATTATAAATCGGAATACTAAAATCAGCGAAATTCCATATATATTTAAATTTAAAGATCATGATAAACTCATTAAGAAATATCAAGATGCTTTAACAATTGAAAAAGATCAAACAGCTACTGTCATTAAAATCTCTTTAGAAGATGAAGTTGAAGACAAAGCAGTTGATTTTTTAAATACACTTATCAATAATTACATTGAAAATTCTGTTGAAGTACAAAAAACAGTTAATGAAAACACAGTTCGTTTTATTGATGCACAATTAGCCGATGTAGAAAATCAGTTAAATAATGTTGAAAGCAATCTTGAATCATTTCAGAAAAGTCGTACAACATTAAACCTAGGCGAAGAATCAGGTATGTTATTTCAACGTGTAGTTGATTTTGATTCTGAAAAAGCAAGAATGAATATCCAATTAAAGTCGGTAGATATGATGTACGACTATCTAACGAATTCAAACGGAGAGAACATGGCTATTTCTCCTTCCGTTTTAGCTGAAGCTAATGATCCAGGTTTACAAGGTGCATTTGATGAATTGTATGCTTTACAACAAAAACGTTCTAACTTATTATTTAGTAATACGGAAAGCTCTAAATCAGTAGTAGAGAACGATCAAATGATTTCGCGCTCTAAGCAAAAAATTTCCGGAATTGTATTAAACATCCGCAAGAACTTAGTTAATAAAATTAATAGTATTAGTGGACAAATCGGCTCATATAATAGTGCTCTACGTCAGATGCCATCAACACAACGTGGCATTGTAAATATTAATCGTAATGTAGAGATCTATTCTGAAATATATAAGTTTTTATTAGAAACTCGTGCACAAACTATCATTGCTAAAGCAAGTATTGTTGCTGATAAAATTGTTTTAGAATCAGCCTATGGTAATGGACTATTACATCCATTACCTGTTATGACATTAGCTGCTGGTATTGGTGGTGGATTAGCATTAGCCTTACTAATTATATTCTTTAAAGGAATATATTATAATTATGTATTCTCAAAAGAAGATATTAAAGAAGTAACAGAATTACCAATCATTGGTGTTATAGGAAAAAGTAAAGAAGCTGAAGATGAGTATTTAATGGTGGATAAATTCCCTCAAAGTCAAATAGCGGAAGCGTTCCGAGTCATACGAACAAACCTCTCCTACTTTGCCAGTAAATCAAAGCACAAGGTCATTCTTGTCACCTCAACAATGCCTGGCGAAGGAAAAACTTTCACAGCGGTAAATATAGCCACCATCTTAACAAGAGCTAAAAAGAAAGTAGTGCTATTAGATTTAGATTTACATAAACCTAAACAAGCAAATGCTTTCAATTTACAAAATGATGTTGGCGTAACTTCTTACATCGTTGGAAAAGCAACGTTAAATCAGATTACAAAAGATAGTGGAATTGAAGATTTAAAAATAATTTTATCTGGACCGCGTACTCCAAATGCATCTGAATTAATTTTAGACGAGAACTTGGAAAAATTAATTAATGAGTTAAAAGAAATTTACGATTATGTAATTATTGATACTCCTCCAGTTGGCCTATTATCAGACGCACTTGTCTTAATGAAACAATCAGATGTAAATATATTTGTAATGAAAGCAGGTGTATCTAAACGCGACTTTATCGATATAGCTCATCAATTAGTTGAGAAAAACGAAATCAAGCATATGTCGATTGTACTTAACGGAGTAAGCAGCAAGAATATTCCGTCGGGTTATGGTGCTGGCTACTACTCCTAATAACTGAATTTATATAAATGCAGGAGCACGAAATTGACAGAAGCAATGCACTGTCTAAAGCAATAAATAGTTTAAAAGTTCATTTAACATCTTCTCAAAAAAAGAAGATGATTGGACTTTCTATTCTGATTTTTATTTCCGCAATACTCGATGTATTCGGTCTTGCTTCCATACTGCCACTAGTAAAACTTGCTACTGAGCCAAGTTTGATTTTAAAAAATAATATACTCAGTAGTGTTTATTACGCTGGCCATTTTTCAAATGAAAAAAACTTTTTGTTATTTGTCATCATCAGTGTTTTTGTTTTCTTTTTATTCAAAACACTTTTTGGATTATTTGTAAACTACTTACAGACAAAATTTAGTACAGCAGTTGCTTACGGAATAACGAAACGTCAGTTTGAAAAATACTTCGGATTAAACTACTATCAATTCTCAAATATAAAAAGCAGCAGTATTATTCATCATGTTATTAATAATCCAATATCGTATATCACATGGGTTGTTTTGCCCTTAATAATGCTTTTATCAGAAACAATAATAGTTTTATTAATTGTAGGAGGGATTGCTATTTATGATTTTAAGTTATTTGTTTTTATTTCCGTAATTATTGGTCCTGCAACCTGGTTAATTTATCGACTATTGAAAAACAAGTCGTCTCATATAGGATTAGAGATGAATAAGATTTTTCCTCAATCGATGGGAACATTAAATCAAACAGTTCTTGGTTATATTGATATTAAACTAGCGAACAAAGAAGAGTTTTATAAAAACAAATTTTTACGATTACAGAAAAGCTATCACGCCCTAAATATGAAATCGTATTTGCATAATTTAATTCCGATGCGCGCGAATGAAATGGTAGCGTTAAGCGGAGTTATTTTAATTTTTATCTATGCAATATTTCTAACTGACAATTCTGCATCTGCAGTTGTGATGATTAGTTTATTTGCGGCAGCTGCATATCGTTTGATGCCTTCCTTGAATAGAATAATCAGCTCCATGGTTTACATTCAAAAAAACTTAGGCGCATTAGAGAATTTAAATTTATATCAGGATACAATTTACAAATCAGAAGTTAATCAAGAAGAAATTAAGTTTAATGAATCAATCAATCTTGAAAATATTTTCTTCAAGTTTCCCAACCAGACAAACAACATCATTAATGATGTAAGCTTATCTATTAAGAAAGGAGAAAAGATAGGAATTATCGGATCTTCTGGATCAGGAAAAACTACGCTAATAAATATTCTCCTTAAATTTCATAATGATTATAAGGGTGCTATTAAAATAGATAACACCGTTTTAAATGACGAACATTTAAAAAGCTGGAGAAAATTAATAGGTTATGTGAAGCAGGATATTTTTTTAATGGATGCATCGATATTAGACAATATTACTTTTAATGATTCAAATCCTGATCAGGCAAGACTAAAAAGTGCTGTTGAGCAATCGTCTTTGACTAATTTCATCAACAGTTTACCAGAAGGATTAAATACTAAAATTGGAGAAAGAGGGTCTTCTTTATCGGGTGGACAAAAACAGCGTTTAAGTATTGCTCGTTCATTATATCGCAATGCTGAAATACTCATCTTCGATGAAGCAACATCGGCACTTGATAATCAAACAGAGCAAGAGGTAAGTGATGCAATCGATCAATTATCAAATACACAAAAAACAATTATGATTATTGCACATCGATTAACAACTTTAAAAAATTGTGACCGTATTTATGAATTGAAGGAAGGTAAAATTGTGGCCGTTCATCAATATGCCGACTTAATTAAAAACATCATTTAAATGAATAATAAAATACTCATTGTAGTAGGAACTCGTCCGAATTTCATAAAGATCACTCGCTTTAAGAAAGTGAATGAAGCAATGGGAAATCCGTTTGAAATAAAAATTGTACATACTGGTCAGCATTACGATAGTAAAATGGCAGATGTTTTTTTTACCCAATTTGAATTAGAACCTGATTACTATTTAAATATTCCTCAGGCATCCGCTAATACACAAATCGGAGAAATTATTATTCGATTAGAAAAAGTAATTGAAGAATTTAATCCTGCAGTAGTTGTAGCAGTTGGTGATGTTAATTCAACATTTGCCGCTGCATTCGCTGGTCATAAACTAAATCGTATAGTGGCGCATTTAGAAAGTGGGTTGCGCAGTTATGATCGTTCTATGCCAGAAGAGATTAATCGCTTATTGACTGATGAAATAGCTGATTACTTTTTTGTGACGGAACAGAGTGGTTATGACAATCTGATAAAAGAAGAAAAGAATAAAGATGCTATCATCTTTGTAGGCAACACGATGATTGATACACTTGTTGAATTTGAAAATAAAATTCAGGAAAGTAAAATTCTTGACGAGTATCAGATCAAAGAAAAGGAATACGTGTTGATGACCATGCACAGGCCAGCAACGGTTGATTCAGAAGAAGGGTTGATTAAATTATTAGAGATTATTGAATACGTTAACCAACATCATCATTTGGTTTTTCCTATACATCCGCGTACGTTATCTAAACTACAGCAATATGGATTAATGGAAAGAGTAAAATCAAATCCTAAAATTATTCTTACTGAACCATTAGATTATTTTGCATTTCAAAAACTAATTGCAGGATGTAGCTTTGTTATTACTGATAGTGGCGGAATCCAAGAAGAAACTACATTTAGAAGTGTACCTTGTTTGACTCTTCGACCAAATACAGAACGACCATCAACAGTTTGGATTGGCACCAATGAATTAGTTCCATTTGAGATTGAAAAAGTGCAAGAAAAAATTAATGAGATTAATACCAACACTTTTAAGAAAGGAGCTATTCCGCATATGTGGGACGGCTTTTCTACTGAAAGAATTTTAGAAGCATTTAAAATGATTTTGAAGATGTAAAAATCATTCTCCCCTACCGTTACCCAATATGCGCATTACCAATTTAGAAGGCTTAACAAACCTTACTTCTATATCTTTTTTACCTTTTCATTTTTCAAAATCCTATGCTGATTTTATGAAGCAACATTTTGGAAAAGAAGTTATGTATTTTGAAAAAAATGAAATTATTGTTCCTTTAGAAATTACTGGTCACCGATTTTTTCAACAAATAAAATTGCTTGCTGCTCCTTATCGTGCAAACAAAGAAATAAGCGCAGATGAATCAATATCTTTTTTTAATGATTTACAACATGAGCTAAAAAAATCTGGTAAGTATATTCGAATTGCACAACCCCATCCAATGGCATTTACCTCTGAAAAACCAATCAACAGTAAGTGGTGCGAATTTGGAACATATGTAAATCATTTACAAAATAAATCAGATGAGGATTTACTAAATGAGTTTGATGTAAAGTATAAAAAAGCAGTTCAACATAGCATTAAAAATGGTGGAAATGTGATAATTGATAATAATACATTGAATGAATTTTATCATGCCTATCTTAATACCTGCAAAAGGGCAAATATATACTACGATGATTTAACCTATTTTAAAAATATTATCGCTTATTTACCTGATAACACTATTACTTCTATTATTAAAGATGAAGAAGGATTAACAATAGGCGCTGCATTTTTTATATTTGATAATCATCGTGCGTATTGCACACATGCAGGATCAGTAGGTGGTAGTAAATTATATGGAGCCATGAAGCACTTACATTTCGAAGTAATAAAATGGATGCGCGATAAAAAGGTAAAAGAATACGATTTAACGGGTGTTAGAATCAACTCCAACAATGAAACACTACAAGGTATTTTTAAATTTAAAAAGGGATTTGGTGGAGATTTGAAGCAAGGATATTTATGGAAGTCGGATTTAATAAAATGGAAATGCCACGTATATGATTTGTTGGTTTTATTAAAATCGAAAGGCAAAAAAAATAAAGATGTAATAGACGAGGAACAATGATAAACAGACTATTTTTCTTTTTTACGAATAACAGATTTGCCAATTCAATTTTGATTTTTTTAAAATTGGATCGATGGATGACTGATAAATTTGGTATTTACAAACGAATCAGAATAAACAAAAAATTAAGTCCGCAAGAGATGGCCGGTTTTTCAAATGTACCTCACATTAACGAAGCAATTAAAAAAACACATACCCAATTAATTTATTTTATATACGAACATCTTCGAAAAAATGACGAAATCTTAGATATTGGTTGTGGTGCAGGTGCTTATTTAAATAACTTTAACGAAGATTATTTTTGCACTGGAATTGATGTCAACAAGGACATGATAGAGCGAGGGAAAAAAGATCTTCCGAATGTCAATTTTATTCTGGGTAGTTTTTTAGATCAAATTTTCAGTAAAAAATTTCATGCTATTTATTGTATCAGTGTACTTGAATTTATCCCGCCAAGTCAGTTAGATTTATTTTTCAAAAAAGTATCCGACTATTTAGAAAAAGGTGGATTTTTATTCTTACACTACCCTCCTGCACTTAAGAAATCTGATTTATATTATCCCGATTTATATTACATTGAATATGCTCCTAAAGTCGTAGAAAAGGTAGCAAGCAATTATTTACAAATAGTTAAACACGAGCAAGCATTTAATGGAAAGAAGTTTACTGATTATGACCCAGAACCGTATGGTAATGGAGAGCGCATCTTTACTAACGCTTATTTAATGATTGCAAAAAAGTAATTGCCTGCTATGAAAAAAGAAAAACATCTTTTATTCACTTTTGATTATGAACTCTTTCTTGGAGAGCGAAGTGGTAATGTTATAGACAGTGTAATTGAGCCAACTCAACATATTTTAAATCTTCTTGAAGAATATAACATCAAAGCCATATTTTTTGTCGATACAACATGGCTCATTAAACTAAAAGAACTTTCCGAAAATTGTCCTGCCTGTAAAAACAAATTACAACTAATCTCTTCACAGATAATCAATATTATTAAACAAGGTCATGATGTTTTCCCACATTTACATCCTCATTGGATGGATGCTGTTTATGACCCCAAAAAAGACGAATTTAACTTACAAGATATTACTCATTATCGAATTAATCAGTTGAATCAAGAAGAAATAAAAAACATCTTTGATTCTTCAATAGCTATTTTACAAGAGATTATTCATAGTGATTTCCCAAATTATAAAATCAATGGATTCAGAGCTGGCGGATGGTCTATTCAACCTTTCGAGGTATTTAAAGAGAGTTTTCAAAAGCATTATATCGAGTTCGATTTTAGTGTAATGCCATTAGTTTATCAATTTACTGATGCACAACATTTCGATTTTAGCACCTGTGTAAAAAATAATATCTATCGCTTTTCAGACAATGTAGAAGAACAGAATAATAAAGGAAACTTTATAGAAATCACAAGCGATATCATTTACATCGAACCTTGGAGAAAATTTATTGATAAAATTCATCTTAAGTTCTTATACAAAGTACTACATGATACCACCCACCTGAAAGGTATTGGTGTCAACTCACATGAAATAAATACTAAAGCAAAATCACCTTTCGGAATTAACCTTAGAACTTCAAATTACGAACGTGTTTCGATTGAATTACTGACGAGAATAAAATTATCAAAGTATAAAAAACTAATCAGCAATCAGGAATTTGTACAGTTCGTTTCTCACCCTAAAATCCTCACTAAACACAACATAAAAATGTTGAAATGTTTGTTAAAATTTACAAGTGAGCACTTCCAGATAAACAGTGATTTTAGGTATTTTTCAACAAGTAATTTAAAATCAATTAAACCGTCAGCTGACTTAAATAGCCATTCCCGTAGTGTTACCGCTAGCGGCGACTTAAGTACTGAAAAAATGACTACAATATCGGTTGTAATACCTTGTTACAATGTGGCTGATTATATTCAAGAGGCCATTCAATCGCTCCTTCAGCAAACACATCAATGTGAGGAAATTATTTGCGTGGACGATTGTTCTACCGATGACACCATTACAAAAATTATAGAATTACAAGCAAAATATCCTTCGAAAATTAAATTATTAGTAAACGAAACTAATCAAGGAGCCAATTATTCGCGTAATCGAGGTTTATATGAATCAACAAGTGAATATGTTCAGTTTTTTGATGCAGATGATATTTTACTTCCAACAAAATTTGAGTACCAATTAGATTTAATTAAAAATTCAAAAGTTGTAATCGATATTGTAGTAAACAGCTTTAAAAAAAGAAATCTTAAAGGCGTTGATACACTTTATACTTTTGAAAGTAATGATGCTTGGGAAAGCTTAATGCGAGGTCGATTAGGTGTAACAACAGCAAACTTATTTCGAAGAGATGCAATTATCGAAGCAGGAGCCTGGAATGAAGACCTAAAAAGTAGTCAGGAATATGATTTAATGTTTCGTATGCTAAAAAATGGAGCGAAAATCAAAATCGATAGTGAAGTTTTAAATATCAACCGGGAACGACCATCAGGATCAATCACCAAATCAAATCCCGAAGCAAAATGGATACGATTTATTAATTTGAGAGTTTCAATCTACAATTACCTGCACGAAAATAATTTAATGAACGATAGAATAAAAACAACATATATCAATGAAGTTTTTAATTCCATTCGTATTATCTACTACTACAATAAATACGAGGCTGTCGACTTACATTGTAAATTTATTTTACCAATAGGGAAACCAACACCAAACACATCTCTATCGAAAAAGTACATCAGTATTTATAATTTATTAGGGTTTGAAATAGCTCAGAAAATAGCAACATTTTTACATCCTTCAAAACCATATTGATAAACGCATGATTTACCTTACCTACGGCGAACCTCCTTCAGGCGTATTTTTTAGTCAGGTAACTGATGTATTAAACTACCTCGATCAAAAGCATAACACCTCCATTCGTTTAGTAGCCTATATTTCGTTACACGATTTTGCAAATAAGAAAAAAGAAATCCTAGCAAAACGAGGTAACGCTATCGTATTACCAATGTTGCCTAAAGCACCTTACTGGAAATTCAATAGTATTGTTCTTTGGTTTATTTGTTTGCTTTTACATCCCAAATCTATCATCGCGAGAAATGTGATAGCCGCAAACATGGCCTTACTTGTCAGAAATAAGTGTAGTGTAAAAAAAGTTTGTTTCGATGGACGTGGCGCTATGAAAGCAGAGTGGACAGAATATCCCATCACGGTCCCATCAAATTGGAAAAAGAATATTCCTCAGCTCGAAAGCAATGCAGTGAACAAAAGTGATTTTCGAATAGCAGTTACTCAAAAATTAGTAGAGCACTGGCAAAGTGAATATCATTATGCGTCTACAAAACATGTAGTTATTCCGTGTACATTGAACAGTAACTTTATTGTTAATGAACTATCCGAAGAGTTGGTTAATCCAATTCGCACCACTTACCATTTCAAAGCAGAAGATTTAGTTCTGGTATATTCCGGATCTGTTTCAGGATGGCAATCGTTTTCGTTATTGAAACCATTGATGTTAAATTTTTTATCAGAAAGTCAACATCACAAACTTGTTTTTCTATCGAACGAAGATGTGATGATACAAGAATTAATTTCGGCATTCCCAAATCAGGTTAGCCGTAGATGGCTTAAACACGAAGAGGTAACCTCATTCCTGCTTTCATGCGACTGGGGTATTTTAATCAGAGAGCAATCAGTAACTAATAAAGTAGCGTCTCCGACTAAATTTGCTGAATACTTAAGTGCTGGGCTACCGGTAATCATCTCTGAAAACTTAGGTGATTACACCGAATTTGTAAAAAATAATGACTGCGGTATCATTTATTCGGAACAAAAATCCCTTTCTATCAGTAAAAAGCCATTCTCAGAAAGAAACAGACTCATCCATTTGGTTCAACAGAACTGGACAAAGTCTGCGCAGGATGGACAGTATAAAAAATTAATTGAAGAGCTACTATGAAAACTTTAGTAACCGGAGGTGCCGGCTTTATTGGATGTGCAGTAATTGATAAATTACAACGCGAAGGCGATGAAATTTTTATAATTGATAATTTATCCTTTGGCAAGCGTGAATTCATAAACATCGATGATGCTCATTTTTTTCAAGCGGATATTTTAGATGCACAAACTATTGACAATATCTTCAAAGCTGTGCGACCTGATCGTGTAATTCATTTAGCAGCCGTTCATTTTATTCCTTATTGCAATCAACATCCATTTGAATCAAGTAATATCAATATCAGAGGAACAATTCATGTTTTAAATGCATGTAAAAAATATCAGGTCCAAAAAGTATTTTTTGCTTCTACTGCAGCAGTATATCCAATCTGTGATGAAGCAGTTTCTGAAAATCATCCTACAGGACCGATGGATATTTACGGATTAAGTAAACTAACAGGAGAGCATTTATGCAATGAATTTCATTTGCAGACAGGCATACCCGTTATAATCTGCCGTTTCTTTAATGCATTTGGTCCGAATGAAACGAATCCGCATTTAATTCCTGAAATTCAAAATCAAATCAATGCTGGCTTACGAAAGATTAAGCTTGGCAACTTAACGCCTAAGCGTGATTTCATTCATACTTCGGATATGGCAAATGCAGTGATTTCATTGATGAGTTACGATAGTAAGGGAATTGATATTTATAATTTAGGTAGAGGAATAGAATATTCAGTAACTGAAATTGTTGATGCCTTCTCTCGCCAGTTAGGAGAAAATATTGAAATAGAAGTAGACGAATCGCGTGTACGAAAAGTAGAACGCATGCATTTATTGGCAGATGTAAGTAAGTTAAAGTCGACAGGCTGGCAACCACTCATCGGCATTGACGAAGGAATTGCAACATTGATAAACAAATAAGCAGTGAAACGACAGCTTCTTTTTTGTACGGATGGAATCTTCCCTCACGCTGTTGGTGGAATGCAAAAGCATTCACTCTTATTAATTGAACAATTAGTTAAGTATACTGATTGGGAAATTATTGTTGTTCATCCACACAAAGAAAATGTATTGGATCCCAAATGGAACATTAAAGAAATTTCTATTCCTTTTGATTTCAATGGATTTTATATCTGGAAGCAATATCAATACTCAAAAAAAATCAGTGAACTTATTGAGCAATATCCTGAAGCAATTGTATATGCACAAGGATTTGCTGTTTTACATGATTTGAAAAAATTTGGTAATCGTGTAATTATTAATCAGCATGGACTAGAACCATTTCAAGGGTTAACAAGTAACGATCGACTAAAAACACTTCCTATGCGAATGATGGAACGTTATCAGTTCAATCATGCAGCTAAAGTAATATCGTTAGGTGGGCGATTAACAAGCATATTGAAGAACGAAATATATTATTCGAACGATAAAATTGCCGTAATCCCTAATGCCGTTTACGAATGTGAACTGCCAACTAAAAATTTCGAAATTGAAGAATTAAAACTTTTGTATGTAGGGAGATTTGCCTTTAATAAAGGAATTGATGTCTTGCTTGAATCCATCAAAACATTGAATCGTGATGGTTATAAATCAAAATTGAAATTTTATGTAGTGGGGAAAGGTCCGTTGTATGAAAAGTATACATCCGAGTATCAATTCGACAATGTAGAATATGTTGGATTTGCATCTGAAGATCGATTAAAAGAATTATACGAAACCTGCGATTTATTTGCATTTC
>Ga0222712_10001874_pt1 | contig 25052 bp, 35 predicted proteins | sample C33_657DmetaG_FD_165043 | JGI IMG/M metagenome (GOLD analysis project Ga0222712, IMG submission 165043) | Estuarine water microbial communities from San Francisco Bay, California, United States - C33_657D | ecosystem: Environmental > Aquatic > Marine > Unclassified | place: USA: California... | reverse complement strand
GAATGGCCCCACGTTTCTTTCCCCGAATTCAACCAGGTCCAACTGCTCATCAAACTTAACATCCAATATAAACCCACCTCTTGTTCTCCATAGCATCCTAAATAACACAAACATTTCATTTACCAGGGCATTTGCGAACGGATGCATGTTTGGTTGTATAATCCGGTAGTCAAACTGCTCATATTCAATTTCATTTAATACGGATCGATCAAAGAAGTTTAATACATAGTGATCTCTGATTAAGTTTGGTCTATGTGGAACATATACATGATTAATCGTTACTAAGTTTTGCAAGAATATGGCAAATGATTTAATTCTACATAGAACATGTATCTTTGTTAATCTAAAATCTTTGGTCATCCATTGATCCATGAAGAAGTGTGGTGAGACCCCGAATTTATCTGGGTTTTGACCAACTACTGTATTCATTCCCATACCGAATCCAAATCCCGCTGCTATTGTTAATATGTTTTGATTTCTATTTCTCCATATGAATGTTAATGTGTCCGAGAAGTCTTGGTAATCTTCAGTTGGGAACCCGACAATCCAATTGGTAAATGCGCTGATGCCTACAATCCTTCCAGATTCCATGTTCTGTTCCATCTCCGGGATGGTTACACCCTTGGCCATATCATTCAATACCTTCTGGCTTCCTGATTCAATTCCATAGTTAAGTGCCTCACATCCAGAATTCCTTAGATCCCAATAGAAATCCAGATCCATTCTTCCATCACATCTACAATAACCCGTCCAATGAAGTTTCATCTCCTTTGCAATGATGGCCTTGCAGAACGCTCTTAGTTCACCAAGATTACCATTCACCAAACTATCAATAAACCATACAACATCCGTACCTTTGCTATAATATAAATGTTCAATCTCCGCCAACGCATCTGTGGCCATTCTTTGTCTATACTTCCAGAAGTGTGTTTCCTCACAGAATGTACATTTGGCTACACAACCTCTGCTGAACTCTGTATTGATTCCATTGGGATAAACATACTCATTAAAATCAAAATCAGTGTAGTCAGGTAACGGAAGATTGTTTAAATTTAACCTTTGCTTCTCTGGTTGTGATAATATTTGAATCTCATCATGAACAACACCATTCTCCACCTCATCTAATATCTGTAACAATATCGCTTCACCTTCACCAATAACAGAATAGTCGATCAATCCCTTTGGGTAATCATCCTTGAACTGATGAATCCTTAGTACCGCGTTCGGTCCACCAATAGCAATCTTAATATTGGGCATTAATCTTTTTAATTCACTGGCCACCCATTTAACTGGTTCCTCATTGCAATAGTACATGGTAAAGCCAACCACATCCGGTTTCCAATCAACAATCTGTTGTATATACTGCTGAAGCACCGGCTCGATATGTGGATGCAACTCCGTATAATATGTTTTCTCCAACCATTTCCATTCCTTTGCTCCATCCCATGGATCAAAATCAATTTTGTTTTCTTTAATTAATTCTCTAAAAATATTATGTAACTTTATATTTAAATCCAAGCATTTGGTTTCATATCCAGAATGCTTTGCAACAGACGCCAATCTGGCCGTGTTGAACGGCGGGAAGTTTGGGGACCACTCCGGTAATAACATTAAAAACAACCTTGTTTTCTTTGTTGCTGGGATGATCTCAACATCGGTTACATTACCTTGCACCTTATTCTTTGCAAAGGGTGCAATGGCTTGCATCATCGCCACGTGTTTATCCTCCGAATCTGGAGTTTTTATTCTTGGTGTGGACTCGTCTTTCTTGAATTTGTATAAATCGCTCATTAATGTTTTTTAAGGGGATTATCTATTTAAATTTTTTAATATTCTTAATTCCCTTTCTGTTTTAATTATCTCATTCCTTATATATCTACTTAAAGCATCTTCACTATATCTAATACTCATAGTTAATAAATCATTTAGATTTACCAACCTTGACTTTAATTCAATTATCGACTTTAAGCTCATCGTTTTTTTGTTACTTTAATCTATAATAGATATCCAATAATATTTTATATAACCATTGCGGTTTTCTGTAATAAAATCCCTTGGATCTATTCTTTGGGTACCAACTCCAATGATACCCCACACATAGTTCAAACCAAAGTTGTCTAAGCTTCCATTTCCTTTCTCCATTCTTATTTAGATTGATCAAAAATAAATGATCAGTTCCTTCTTTTCTTCTGAAGTAATATAACTTACTCAAGTAATAACATGAACCCTCTAATGGTTCATCATGGTAACTGGAAATAAATCTATATTCAACTTGTGAATCTTTAACAATTTCTATTGGTGACATATGTTTATTTTTTTATAATGTAACAACCTGGAGGTAAACCCGAGTCATCATTTGTATACCTTAAATTAATATCTAATTGTTGGTTGGTTACGGGATGGTTTAAGAATTCAGGTATATTTCTTTGTTTAAAAAATACTCTAATTGCGTCTAAGGATTCATATAGACCGGAATCATCAAATATAATATATCCACCTAGTTGTACCTTATCATATAATTCTTCTAAAGTTTCTAATGTGGCTGAAAACGCATCCACATCTATTCTTAATAATGATACTTTTTCTATCCCAGATGTTGGTAAAGTATCTTTAACAAATCCTTTTAAAAATTTAATTCGTTTGTCGTCACCTAATCCATATGATTTAAAGTGTGATTGAACTTCTTCTAAGCTAATCGCTATCGGACCAACGGAATTGTGTGTGTAATGATTTGTATGTCTTTCTCTGGCATAACTATGTTTAGCAATTTCAATAGGTTGGAACCCCTCATATGAATCACATACCCAAATATTTTTATCCTGAAAAACATAACTTAAAAATATTGAAAATCCACCCCTCCAAACACCACACTCTACTATATCCCCATCTACTTCGGATATCTCAGAATGATGGTTGAATATTGTTTTAAATTCATCAGGACGAACCATCGTAATTTTATTATCGATAAGATGTTTTACTAAATCATCATAACTTGTAATTGTATCCATATTATTTATTTTTTTTAGGTTTTCTGATATAATCTAATAAAATGTTAAATGATCCCAAACTAATTATTCCCCATCCAAAATATTTAACTAAATTTGGGTCGGCACCCTTTAATCCATATTTTTCAATATTACTTAATGGTTCATCATGGTAACTGGAAATAAATCTATATTCTACCTGGGTATCTTTAACAATTTCTATTGGTGACATATGTTTATTTTTTATTTCTCATACCATAATCATCGAACTCATTATCCTCTATTTGTTCTGGTAATGGTTCCATTTCCCTTTTGAAGATATATGTACCAACGTCACATAGAACAAGTTCCCAACCCTCTTTGCCCATTTGGGACAATAGAGCCTGATTGATATAATCCATCTTGGTGATCTGTTTGTATTCAAATAGTTTCATATGATTTAATTTTAATCGGTTACGTATATTAATTTAGGGTTATAATTATTCATGAAATGTCAAATATGCTGTTTTTTTAACACCTTTAAAGAAGTTATTCATGGCTTTGCCATTTTTTTCATTCTTATTCTTATTTTTTTCACCTTTATTTTTCAAATAATTTTGGTACCATTCACTATTTCTAACGTTATTAACATATTCTTGTTGCTGTTTATCTTTTTCCTTACCTAATTTAATTTTATGTTTAATAAAAGATTTTTTACAACACTGTTTACACTTGTAATCTCTCTCAATTATTTTTACATCTAATCTTTTATTAAAGTCTTTTAGATCTTTGATCTCATTGCAAACAGAACAAGATCTTTTACCCTCTTCAAACAATGCAAGTTGTGTTTTTTGCTTTTCTAAATATGATGTTTTAGTTTTTTTATTAGTAGTTTCCATAATAATAAGTTATTTTTCAATATTACTTAATAGTTACATCACCAGTTATTGGATCAATAGACATCCTGGGATTATCTTTAAACTGATCTGCAACACTTTGATACTTCGGATGATTGTTGTCGATTGTTGGTTTCTCAGCCTTATAATGAATAAGTTCATCAGACCGATCCTGATAATATTTCCAAACCTCATCCAATTGTTTAATATCTTTAATCACATAGCGATACTTGTCACCAGGAATCCAGTTCTTAACACCAGTTGCTTCATACTCGGATATGTTGTAGTAATCCTTATCTTGAAAGAACGGTTCTTCTTGCCAATCAATTGGAAGCATTTCTCTTGTTACACCGATATAAAATGTCTTTGGTTCAAATGGGAATTCTTTAATGTATTGTCTGCTCTTTATGCCTTGCACTGTCCCAGAGAAAGTGTCCCAAGTATTTCCGCTCTCACCAGGAGTGTCACCACACCAAACAATAGCATCCAAATACCATACACCACTATTATCTTTGAATACAGCAGCGTTTCTTTTGTTCTGGTATAATGTTTCACCTGGGGAATATGATGACACATCACTCCATTCATCGTCAATACCAGTAAGTGGTGCTATGGTTTGAAACATGCATAACTTCTTTACCGCAGAAGATAATGCTCCGGCAACATATGGTGCGGACCCACCGCTTTGACCACTATTACCAAACTTCTCGCATATTGCTAGGATCTCGTCTTTAAACTCCAGAATTACAGCATCTGGTGTGCTCTTGCTTAGAATATCTAATTCTACTTGAGCATGTGATTGTGTGTTTGTCATATTATTTCTTTTTATATTTTCTTAGTTTACATTTCTCATTAAAGATCCAAACCTTTATCTTTAATCTTTGAAAGATATTAGTTGTCTCAGATAATAATGTTCTAAAGTACATAATTTTCTTTTCAATCAATCTTTTTGCCATATTATTGTGTGTTATATTAAAGTTTTTAATTTTGCGTGCTTTTCGATATCATAAAGATAATTTAAAAAGTAATCATTAAAGATTTTTCTACGGTGATTTTTATCAAAATATAAATCCTGATTGAATTTACACACCTCTAAAACTTCGGGACTGTTGTATAGATTAGATAACTCTATTGCGCTGTCCACCACTTGTTTTATTTTATTATTACCAACCATATTATCATAATCCTCATTAATAACTGAATTAAATGTTTTAAATCCCATATCCCTTAATGTTTTAAGGTGACCAACAGAAGCTGAAATGACAAATGGAACGCCCAAGTAAATCGCCTTCCAAGTCTTTTCTGTTATATGAATTTCTTTTTCATTTAATATAGTTTCAGTTATAATATTAACCCTACTTTTATAATACCAATCAGGATTTATAGTATAAAGATATTGATCATTATAGGATAGATCAACACCATACATAACATCATTCTCTAATTGAATTGATGTAAAGTTATTTGGATCAATCTCTAATTTTGATAATAAGTTTTTATTTAAATTATATACTGGTGTTTTGTTGTTCACCCAAGTAAATCGGGTATCATCTAATAAGCCACGATTAAACAACTCTTCTATTATTTTATATTTGTGGTTAAACATTCTTCTATTTAAACATAAGAATTTTTTATCTAGTACTATTTGAGGATTTAAATTAACAACATAATTTTCTAGATGGTTGTATGTAGACAGAAAGAAATTTGGAAAGTAACATGTGTTCAATATAAAAGAACCATACTTAACTTTGTTGAACCCAACTTTAGATGAATCATTATTGGCAACAAATAATCTATTTATGTCAACATTATTTAGTTTTAATTTATTTAAAAAAGATAAACTTAATTCGTCGGTTCTAGTATGGGCCTCACCAGAAAAATTTGATATGAAATAAAAATTTTCATTTTGTAATTTAATCAAAAGATTAATAAAAATATCTGAATGGGTATGGTTAGAATTTGGAAAAGACCAAGAGGTTTCCCATTTAAAAACTAAAAAGTTTAATTTAGATTTATCAATAGGATCAACATAAACATTTTTAAATATAAATCCACTATCCAATTTTTCAATCGATTGTTGAATACCGCAACCCGGATTACTGTAACCTGGGTTGCAATCATAATACCAAAAATTTATATCATTATTGATTTCTCGTATCATGTCAATGAATTTGGATAATATAAAAGTGTTGGGTTTTTCTTTTGAATATCAATATCTGGATAGTTCTTTTTAAATTCCATTACATCAAATCTCTTGGTGATAAGATGGTGGCCATTCTTTGTTGGAATGATTGCTTCAATTTTTGGCCCAGACTTATAACCAGTTGGTACTCCAATCTCATCAAAACTTATTTCGGTTATTGGTTTACATCCATATTCGATATGTGCAATCATCAACGGTGAAATTTCTTTTTGATCTACATCAACAATCCATCGCTTCTCCAATGTTTTTATCTGACCAACAACGGAATCAAATACATTCTTCTGATTCATCTGTCCAGATTGTACTCTGGTTACAATCTCTGTTATCATATTCAAGCTAACATCCATATGATTTTGTTTTGCAACATGGATATATGCTCTGGCTTTAAACACTTCACACAACATCTTTATCTCTTCATATCTCATATCGAGATATGGAATACTAGTGATGCAATATGTTTTGATAGTTCTAACTGATTGATGATTTTGCTTCTCACCTTCAGGTTGATCTTTCTTTCTTAAGAACACAAACAATTGATAGAAGTCTCCTTCTTTATCAAAGTTTAGTAGTGGCTTAATTAAATCTATATTATCAATCATGTTTATTTATTTAAGAACCTTTCAAACAAATCTTCAACTCCTTTACAGAAATAATATTTATCAGGTTGTTTACTACCTTTCATTACTCCCCATCTTCCAGCTTTATAGTACAAGATATACATCTTACCTTTATAGTTAAACGTTGCTTTAGCTGGTTTATCTAAAATAATTTTAGACACAATACCATATGATGTTAACTGATTATCAATAGTTTTATGTGTGTTATCAAACTTATCTTCAAAGGTAGTTGGGTCGTGACTAACATCATTGTTATTAAACTTTTTTTCAGGTTTAAATTCAACATGATCACTATTGATATGTGTTATCTTAGTAAAATCCTTTTTGGTTCTTAAATTATCAATACATTCCTTTATAATTGGATCTTCAGCGAAATCACATAACTTGTATAGTATCTGAGCTTCATCTAATGCGTCTGGTAGTGCTCTATGCTTCTCAACATAGTTACTATCCTGCATTAACCATCTATAAACATTTTCTTCTTTAAGACTTATGGATTCAGATAAAAGTACTTGGGCATACTCACCAGCGGTCTCCATCAGACACTTACTCTCTTTAAATTTAAAACCAAGGCTAGCTAACCAGCCCATATCAAATCTCTTATTGTATGCGGTTACCTTATACTTGTTTAGTATAGCTTGAATCTCAGCCCTGTATGTGTTAATATCTTGTGCGCGTTCAACGTCTCTGAATTTTAAATCAGAGTGATCAAAAATCCATGATCTTTTATGATATTCACTTAACGTGCTTTCCCTAACGATGTTATTGAATAAGATCTCAGTTTTTCTGGTCTCTGTGTCACATAAAACTATTGCAAGTTCAACTATAGAATTGTTTTTTTCCCTGACAAATCCTGTAGTTTCAATGTCAATAATAGCTAATTTCATCTGGTTATCTCTTATTTTTATACTATAATAAGAGAAAAAAACTACAATTCCAAATTTAATCCCAATATTTGTGTGATTGCCTAAAAAATTCGGGGTTGTTTCTATTGATATATGCTTTAACCATGATTTGAAACATCCAAAAAATACCTTTTGACTTAAATCTCCTTGGTGATGTATATATGCCGGAGATATTTAAAATTTTAAATTCTTTGACATTCACTTTCTTTGACAAAGAATAATCCTCTGCAAATAATTCAAGGGGATTATAACCACCAGCTTTCCAGTAAGATCGTGTGTTCCAAAGTTGGAATCCACCTATAGCAAATGGTGTTCCGGCTAGTATTGATAACCTTTGAAATAAATCAAAAACCCTAAATACCCATCTGTATGGGTAATCGGTATAAAATGGTACAGTTATTAGATCTTTATGGTGTTTTAAACACTCATTTAACATAATTGGATTTGTTAGAAACACGTCAGCATCCAAGAATAACATATAGGGTGTATCAACCAATACACTACCATTAAATCTTGCTTCTGATGGGTAACCACCCTTAATCACCTCAATGTTTAATAAATGATTAAAATCTCTTATTAAGTCCCTTATATGAAATAAAGAATCATATGTATCAGACACATCTGATATTATTACCCTTGTTCCATTAATATTGGTTTGTTTAGAGATATTATATACACAATCATATAATGTCCTTGATTCATTCTTGGATGGAATAATTATTGTTAAATTATCTTTTATATTCATGTGAGCTATATATTCCCTTGTCATATGTTATATATGAGTTATTTTCTATCCAATCCCCAGTGTTTAAGTATCTTATACCACCAACCATTCTATCCTCTGGATGATGTATATGCCCACAGATTACTGAGTGACAGTGATGCTTCTTGGCTTGTCTAGTTAATTCTATTTCAAACTGTGTAATAAACTTAACAGCTTCCTTAACTTTGTCTTTTAAAAACTTGGATAATGATCGTTTCATCCCAAATTTTTTAAGTCTTCTGTCAATTGTAATAGCCATATCATAACCAATAGACCCCAGAACTCCCAACCATTTTAATTTAACTACCCCATCATAAAGATCCCCATGTGTAATAAAAGTATTTTTCCAAATATACTCATTGTGAATTTCAATATTTCCAAAGGAGAATTCCCCATATTCCCTTAAGAACTCATCATGGTTACCAGGAATGTAAATCACTTTACACCCATTCTTTGAATGTGATAAAATTTTTCTTAATACGTTTGTGTGAGATTGTGGCCAACGGAACTTCCTTTTCAGTAACCAGCCATCTATTATGTCCCCAACCAAAAAAAGATATTCAGGTTGGTATTGTTTAAGGATCGCTAAAACGCCTTCGGCGTTAGAACCCTTTGATCCGAGGTGTACATCGGATATGAATAATGCTTCTATCTTCATCTCTCTATAAATATCATAATGATCGCCCTTTCGCATAAAGTGCTCAAGGGCTCTGACGTAGCACTATATTAAATTTTTATTAACAATTTATTTACTTTTTAATGATTTTCTCGTATTTATTTTCTGTAGATTTCCTGACAGAAAAAGGGAGGTTTTCGCCCAGAGGGTAATTCAGAAATTGAGAGTATGGGTCTAATTGGTGGGGTAGTTCTAAATAGGAATGAGACGTACCAACTACAAAAGAGGTCAACGTTTATAAGGTTAATATGGGGAACGGTCTGTTGAGGATCAAATCTGGTTAACCGAAGCTCGTTGGGTTAGTCAAAGTTGAGAGTAAATTCTCCTAGAGGTGATCTATGTCCTTACTTAAGAGTTTTAACCATTGATCTTCATTTATTAGTTTAATTTCTTGTATTTTACCTTGTCCTATTTCTTTAGATGTTAAATGCCAACTATTACATAATGGACAATGATAATACCTAGATTCTTTTCTCCAAGGTTTATTACTATCTTTCAATACATTCAAAGCAGCTTTAGCTTCTCTTTTATTGAATTGTTTTTTATTACATATTACCTTTTCCTTCTTCATTTTCGATAAAAGATTTCATATAGTTAATATGTTCATTACATTCCCTAACTTTATTGATTAACATACCCCTAACTCTCATTCCAAGTAATCTATCATCATTACATTCAGTAATAATATCAGATGGAACAACAATTGATTGTTTTGCTTCTTCTGCTAAACTTATCGATTGTTTTGCATAATATGTTTTTTCATTTTTCATTGTTAGTTATAAAGTTTCTTTTTATTTTTCATAGTTTCATCCCAATTGTAAAAGATGTCCCACCAATTATCAACAGTTTTGGTATTATCAAACATAATTTTCTTTTCACTAGGTATAGATTGAAACCAATATACCAACCATCCGGTTTGTGGATCTCCAGCGATACCTCCACTTATTAGATAATTCCAAGCAACATGCTTTGGTATTGATGTGTAACCAAATGGTACTGGTCTATTCTTCTTCCAATTGGTTTTATTAACTGGTGCTTTTGTTCCTCCATTTGGGTTCCAAGAACTAATATCAGATAAGTTTGGTGTTCCATTATCATAATCATAATCAGAAGTTGAATTAGGTGTATGGTGTGTGTCGCCACATCTTCCCTCCATTTTTCCACCAACAAATTTTTTCCAGAAAAAATCAGAATCAATTGCACCTAGTTGTGCTTCAATCTGATGTCCTCTACAATGTATCATTTCACCAAACCATCTACTATACATGTTACCATAAACAACATATGTTTTATTATATACTGGTAGATCAGCATCTCGGTAACTATTTGATACATCACCATATGGTGAAGACATATTGGATTCATAAACATATAAGTTCTTGATGTATTGAGGATAGTTAATCCAAACTTCCTTAACACCATAGCTCTCTACTAAATTCTTTAATCCAATTGAATCAAATAATGTTTTATAGTCCGGTGTATATTTGTCAACATAAGGGCTACTGTTTTTATAAACAAGTGGTAGGTTCTGAACCTTAAAATACTTAACAACTTTAATTCCAACATATGGTGTTGCAGACGGATCATTATACCCACGAAATTTAGAACCTTCTTCTATTGCAAATTTTGTCTTTTGATTATTATTTAATGTCCAATAGAATATATCGTTCTTATTTAAATCCGGGACAACACGATCAGCATAATCTGGAACAGCCGCCTTTACACTTTCTAATAATACCCCATTGGTGTCCGTGGGAATAATATCTATTATGATAACCGGAACAATTAGTTTTGCTCCGGTCGCCGGCTTCGCCAGGAAATCATCTACGATTGTGTCAACAATTGGCCTATATTTGTATGCAACTGCGGCATTTTGCTGTTGTTGGCTCTCATTTGGCTTCTGAGGAAGAATGGTATCATCCTTTTGGCAGGCAGAAAATAGTAAAATTAAGATTAAATACCTCATATTTTTGTGTTTATAAAGCAAAATTAATACTATTTTCTTAGAATAACAAAATATAATTCTATGTTTTTCTAATCAATTTGATACCAAAGAAAGTTTAAGTACTTATGTGTTTCGCTATTTAAAGCTCTCCTAATTTCTTTTGATCTGTTTTTTAATTTCTGTGATGTTCTTTCATCAGGTGAAACCAAGCTCTTCGCGGCGCTATGTTTTGTTTTGAATATGACTTCTTCTTTTGTTAAGATGTCTATCCTTTTTATTTTTACCGGTGAGCAATGAGTATACCCCAACACATTAATAGCATGGTCTCTATTTTCTTCATCGTTGCTCCATTTCAAATTTTCTAAAACATTATTTGTTTTATTACCATCCCAATGATTAACTTGATCATACTTATCTGGATCTGGATTGGGTGAAAAGGATTCCAACAATAGTATGTGTACTCTATGTTTCTTACCAACACCATTTTTACTCAATTCAATTCTGTGATAACCATCTTCAGTAAGGAACGGCTTGATGAATTTATTTGATCTAATACTAAAGATCTGGCCATTTTCAGTAATAGTGTAATGTCCTTTATAATTCTTTACGTTTTTCATTTTAATCTCTAAGTTTTCCATTTTGTTTTATTTTTATAGTTCGTACTTCATTCTGGGAACGAAAACATCTTCCTCATCTTCCATCTCGTTTTTCCAAAAATCTTTTGGTAGCTTAGAAATGAATGTTATGTCTTCATTTTCATTATCAATCCTTATTTCAATTATCTTATGACCGTCGTCAACCTTTTCTTGAATTTTAAGTTCAACCAATTCAATAAGGTCTTCATAATAATCACTAAACCATTCTCCACCAGTTTTTCTACCTTTTTCATCAAAGAAATCGTGTAACTCTTTTTCAAGTCTAATACATAGTTTTGTTGTCATAGTCCAAGCTCTTAATGCTTTAACATACATTGGTGATTGTGTGCCGCCAGCCCTCTTATCAATTGACAACATATCCATTCTGTCTGAAACATTTTTACCTTTACCAATTTTTTTATCAAAATGTTTCATTTTAAACTTCTTTGGTCTTAAATGTTCCATCCTGTCACCCCACTCGGCAATATATAACGAGCAAGTTGTTATCTTTTTATTATACTCATATTCATCTTCTGAATCTAGTATCTTCTCGTCATATATTTTATGACCATTTTTATCTAATGTATAGTTCTTAAAAGAATCTATTCTAAATTTGAACCCATAACTGTTGTATGCTTTAATACAATCATAGTTATTTAAATGTTTTTCTAGTTCTTTTGCTGTTATCGCAGGTGACACACCTCCAATTTTTTGATCAAGATCATCGATGTTTAATAATTCAATAACATCTCTAATTTCGTCTTTAATTACTTCCGAGATTTCATAAACCGCATTTTTTGTTCCGCCAGCATCAATAATTTCTCTCTCTCTTAATAAATTATTCCAGGTTAATCTGGACAAAAAAGTGTAATCACATTGAATTTCTTCCACACATCTCAATATGAGGTACCATTCATAATAGCCTTGAGCTCTTAGATGTTCGTAAATAAACTTTGTGTCTTTGCTAGCTAGGTAAATTGTTTTCATTCAATATATTATATTATAATTTTATTATTAACTAATATAGTGAAAATTTTTTAAATAAAAAAATCCCCATAAAAAATTATGGAGATTTACATTTTTGTTGTGATCTAATTTAAAATAATACTTTAAAGATTTCTCTAGCGAATACAAATGTCGTTGAGAAGACTAATACACCAACAGCAACAGCTATTAGTAGCATTATCAATTCACCTATTTCTTCTTTAGTTGGTTTTTTCATTTTGTTTTCTTCTTTTTTTAGCTCTAAACTTTCTTGCGTGTTCAAGGTTTTCACTTGGTGTTACCCATTCAAGATTCGTTGTTTTATTGTTTTGGGTGTTCATGTTTTTATGATTAACCTGAATATTTCTTTTTCTTGGTTTCTTTATAAAGATCTCAGCAACCAGCCTATGTAAATAATATTTCTTATTTGTGCCATCAGGTTTTAATAATGTTACTCTACTATATTCAACAGCAGCACTCATGTCCCTCCATGATTTAATTTCATTACCTGTGACTGTGTTTAAAATTCTACCGCTTCTAGTGATTAAATACTTACCTTTAAATCCATCAATTTTAATTGGCTTTGCCGTTCTCTTGGGAAACCTTGTTAATGTTTTCATTTTGATATTATTTTACTTTTTTAATAATAACAAAATATAATTAATAAAATTGTAAAAAACAAATATCTGATTGTATTATTTAATCTTTTTTATCATCCGATATGGCCTCAATACCATCAATTATATACTTAGAGCATTTAACTATAATATTTAAGTTCTTCATTATCTTTTCTTTATTGGCTTTCCATAGGACCAAATAAGTTGGATGTTGTGTAACTGGTAAATTGTAAAATTTCATAATAGCATATGACACCGATTCAGCCTGTAACTCTTTCATTTCCCTGGTGTTAACTGTCTCATCATCAATATAAAATGGTGATTTAGTTTTCCAGTGTAATAATTCATGTGCTAACTCGTGTGCCAATGTACTTGCTTGACCAACCCCAGAAATATCTGATGATAGGTTGATATGTTCTCCGGCACTATACCCCTTTTCTCCACCCTTAGCGTCTGATTTAGTTAATTTAATACCAATTGTCTCAGCAAACCTACTTAATCTTTCGGTTAACTCATCTGCTACATCACTTGGTTCGTTATCGGCATACCATTTTGGTGTTTCCGGAATTTTACCCTCATCATTTAATGGATAGGTATCTGATATGTCATATACCTTACCCATTGAAAATCTGGTAATTGTCTTTCCCTTTCTAACCGCATCATCTACACCAGTAAAATCTACATTGGTTGTGTCTGTTTCTTCACCAGATTTAACCTGCATAGGAAACCATATCCATATTGCAGTTGCCCCTTTTTTAACCCCTCTATTTTTTTTCTTCCAGGTATTATAACCAGCAACACGCTGAGCATCTTTCTTCTGTAAAAATATCAATAGTGAATTGGTTAAACTATAATTGTGAAACTTACTATAAAATGTTAGATAATTTCTGATTGCTGCATCCATTGCAACCTGATCCGTTGCATTAGCTAAATCATTGATATACAACTCTAACTGATCCATAATCACATTCTTTTTTGTTGGATCAACATCAGTCTCCTGAATAAAAAGCTCAAGCATTTCAAGATCTTCAATGATATTACGTATTTTGTTATGTGACTTGATGAACGTATTAATTGCATCAAATTTATCATAATCACCAACCCAGTGACCAAGTTCACCTTTCCAGTCAAAACCTAATCTTCTAAATTCTTTAGCTAAACCATAGGTTTCTTTTGCTCTAGCACTCTTATCTTCCTTGTCAGAAAATATAATTAATCTATTGTTATCTGGATCTTTTTTAACAAAGATATCCTCATCAATTTGAGATTCCTTTAGTTTAGGCCAAATTTTGTGTAGCTGAGATTCGGTTATAATAATCTTTTTCATACATATAAATATAAAAAAACCCGGAATGTTCCGGGTCTTTTGTTATCTGTTATCCTTCATAATAACATAGTTATCTTGGAAATCAGTTCCTAGCTTATTGAGAATTAGTCTGGCCCTCAACCTAAAGAGTTCATCATATTGACAATGATCCTTGAATTTGAGTAACTGGTGTCTTATTGTTGTGTGATCTCTGTCACCCAGAATCTTACCAATTGAAACAAGGGTCATGTTTAGTTTAATTTTTAAAGCACCAGATAAAAGTTTTCTGCTATTAACAATTTCTGTTTTTCTAGATTCAGATGATAATTCTTCTAGAGTTACATTACCTTCTTTACAAATTACCTCGATGATTTCTTCTTTTGTCATAATCGTTTTTTGGTGATTAAGATAGGGATATGTTTCTTTGGATAACCCAGCCATTTTTAAGCCAGGGAAACTATAGGGGCTAATCATTTCCATATTTTCATGTTTTCACAAATATATTCACATTTGTGATTCCACCCAAATATATTTTTAGAACGGCATCTCATCTAAAACCCCATAAACTGATGGCTTTTCATTAAATCTATTTGTAACGATTCTATAGATGTTTCTAGTTAGTTCTATATCATATTCAGCATCGTGTAATTTAGATTCATCTATCTCAATACCAACCGCTCTAGCTGTAGACATTAACTTAAAATTTTCCATGCCAACACGCACATCCGCTAGATATTCTGATGCCAGAACCATTACATCGATAGTGTTACCCCAGAACCATGAATTAAAATAATCGTCTTTTTGATGTCTCACATAAAACTCTCTCAAAAATGCATTATCAAACGCCGCATTATTATATCCAACAAGAAACATTTTGTCTTTCTTATCAAACTTTTTAACATACCTTGACAACATTCGCATAAACTCTGCGAATACCTCTTCAGCTGGCGGATAAGCCATGATCTGTTCTTCAGTGACGTTAGATGTCTCCAAGGCTTTTGGAACGATTACAGCGCCCTCAAATGGCTTAATTTTAAAGTTAAATGACTCGATAACTGTACCATCGAGTTCAATACAACCAGAGAACTGGTGAATAGCATTAGTTTTGTAATCTAACCCTGTTGTTTCTAAGTCAAAGAATAGTTTTTTCATGTTATTGTTTTTTTATGCACCAGATCCTTAAGTCTGATAGTTTAGATATGATTGGACGTTGTGTTTTAGGTGACACCATAATAACCTGGTCATCCTCTAGTATGTCTCGCAAGATCCATTTTGCTACAGGATTGGCCCAGGTTGTGGTGTACTCATTACCTATCTTGATTTCTTTTGGTTCCTCTTTAATATAAAGATTTTCAACAACATCTACATTTTCTTTCCAATGAATAAAATCTAATTTAAAGTGTTTACACAATCTTCTTAAGAAAGTGTCTTTAGATTCAATTGTTGTTCTATTGGCGGTCATATTAAAGACCTTGAAAACATATGGATTGTTCTTAATTGGAACTAAATCAATTAGGAAACTAATTTTAGCTGTGTCAACTACAATCTGATCCTTAGCGAATTCTCGGTAAGGGATATTGTATTTTTTAAATAAATCAATGTTTCTGATTGGTTGACTCGCCATTTTATTATTATAATGATATTTTTTTATAACCCCGAATAATGTCTACTGTTCTTTTGATCTGTCCCATCTAGCTTTTCTAGCTTCGGGCGACATCACTACCTGTTCGTCTATTGTATGTGGGGTAGCATTAAAAATACAAGTTGTTGGTAACCTACAATTCTTTAAGTAATTGTTAATATACCCCATCATATTAGCAGCGCCAATTGGATTGGCAGAATGTATGTAAATCTGTGGAAGAGGTATGTTATGTGTCATGCTCTCCGATACCAAAAACTTTGCGGCATCATATCCAGTCTTCTCGTGTATATGGGTGTAATCTAATGTGGAATTGTTTTTAACATTGGTATAGTATTCAATCATTGCTTCTTCACCTAGATCGTGATCCAAAGATATTACTTCAAATGCACCAAGACCATATAATTTTATCTGAGCGACAAACTCATCATAGTTTTTAACAACGATCCAATTATCACCCTTAGGTTTTCTTATATCATCTAAGTAAAGATATTTTTTTTCTAACATTTTAATTAACTGGTTTATATAATATAGGTGCAGTGCCGTAAACAGGAAGTTTACCATCCCACTTGTTTATGTATTCTAGTTGTAATAATAGTGGAGTCAAGGTAACTTGTTTCATTCTATTTGCTTCTGCCTCTGCTTTAGCCGATGTTAGCATAGCCTGAGCATTACCCTCCGCTGTTGCAACTTTGATCTTAGCTTCTGCCTCTGCTTGTTTAACTTTATTCTCTGCCATCAATGCACCTTGAACAGCATTGTTCTTGGCCTCAATTGCTTTCTTAAATGTTTCAGGATAAACCAAGTTAGATGTCAACTGATTAATAATAAAACCTTCTGGCAATAAACTAGCGTCTAATGTTGCTCTTACTTTTGTTTCAAACAATTGACGATTACTAATTAATTCTTCTGCAGTATAAAAGTTTGCTGTCATTCTGAACGCATCATAAATGTTTGTCTTTAAGAAACCATCTTCGATTTCGCCTAAACTTCTACGGTACTTTGCGAATATCGATGGCACCTTCTCGCGCTTAACAGAATAGTTTACGATTGGAGAGATGTGAAATTCACTACCATCTTTTGAGTTCACAATGAACGCATTTTCTCCGGAATATTCTTTATGTTGAATGTAGGTTGGGAACTCATAAATGTTATGTGTAATCGGGTTGTAGAATACCATACCTGTAACTTCTGTTACATCACTAACACCTTTGTTATCACCATATAGGTTTACTTTGACACCAACGTGTCCCGCATCAATTCTCTCGCAAGAGAAAAATAATATTGTTAATAGAAAGAATCCCAATACTGCTGCTCCGATTGTTTTCATGCGTTGTTTTGTTTTTAATTGTTGTTCTAATTTTAATTGTTCGCGTTGTTTTTCTTGGCGAATGTATCGCTCTTCAAATGATTCTAGTGCCATATTATTTTTTATTTATTGACTTTACAACTTTACTGTGTGGTTTCATTGGAAACTCCGGTTTTTTAGGTTTCTTCCTGGTTTTTACAAATAGTTTATCACTATCAACACCATCAAATTGTTTAGTGTTTCTTTTCTTTTTAAGAATTTCTTCTTTGGGGATGTAATCTAATTCGGTTTCACCCAACTTGATTTCATCAAGAGATGATTCGAAAATGTTTTTAAATCGATTGAAACAACCCGGTGCTAAATAAATGAATAGCAACGTTGTTACAATACCGATTAACGCTGAAATTATATTTAATATTGTATTTGGTTCCGTTAATCCAGGAAACACAATGAATTCAAATACTAATACAATCCCAATAACCATTCCAACAAGATCTAACATGCCAGAATTAAAAAATGTTTTTATCTTTTTCATATTTAAAATTTACCCCATTGGGATTTATCTCGGTTTTTTTCGGCGATTTTTATGCCTAACCAAATCTCTTTAAAGAATTGTTTAACCTTGTTAATTATTAATTTCATAATCTAATATAGATAAAATAATTCGTAATAAAAAATTATTGATCCACATTTAACATGTCGTCTCCGTGATGATCATCAGATCCCATCTCAAAACCAATTGGAAACTTCTTCATTGATTTTATTAGTTCTTTAAAATCATAAGGTCTGAACATTGGGTTACCGTCAATACCTATATCAACTCTTCTACCATTAGTAACCTTCTTGTGCATCGGTAGGTGACAATGACCATGAACATGTATTCGACCTTTTCGAAGTCCGTTCCAGCTTGATATTGGGTAATGACATGCTTCGATTGTTTCACCATTATATTCAAACTGTTCAAACCAACTTACACTTAAGAATAACTTTCTTATGTCACCACGATTTCTATCTATATGATGATCATGATTACCTAATACTAGATGTATGTTCTTGCAGATCAATCTGTTATGAAACTCTTCAATATTTTCAAACCCACCAAATGACCAATCACCCAAATGTATTAGAATATCATCTTGACCAACAACCTCATTAATGTTATTAACGATTGAGCTGTTCATCTTATCAATCGTTTCAAAGTCTCTTGTTTGCTCAATTGGTACTGAACCATCTGGCATTCTCCATTTAGTGACACCTCGGCATATGTTTTTATGTGAGTAGTGTGTATCGGATGTTATCCAAACTTTGATATTATCATCTAACTTTATCATTAGCAGAAGTCTGTTGATGAACTTACACGAAGCCCATCGATTATTAAATCATCATACTTTTCATTATCGGTCCAGAATGATCCATGTCCATTGGCTCTTTCTTTTATTCGATATATTTCATCGACTACTAATCCATCTGGTTGTCCCCATTCAAGTGCCATTGTTATAAACTCTTCTGCGTCTTGTTCCTCACCATACTCATCAACAACTCTACCAGAACGAATGTATTCTAGTAAGCTTTCTTTATCTGAATAGTATTTTTCTTTATGAAAGTTCCAGCAAAATTTCCAGCCGGCGCTTCTCTTACCAAGATGAATATTAGTATCTTCCAGGAACATATCCCATGGTGAAAACCATTCCCAATCTTTTCTTGGACTGATAAGTTTAAAACCACTTTCAATGTTTTCAGGGGATAATTCAAGATTAGTTACAAACCCAATAAGTGTTTGCTTACGAGACTCCATCTCATCTTCTGTTGGTATTCTATAATAATTCGTCCCCATAATTAATATATTTTGGATGTTTCATTTGTTTTATGAATTGTTTCTTAACGATCCATTCTTTTATCTCTTCGTTTGCTGTCTCTAATGTTGGATATGCAAACCGGGAATCTTCCCATCTTAACCCAACCCTTTGTGTTGGTATATAGAAAACATGTTCATCGTCATGTCGAATCACAAGAACTTTATAATTAACACATGACTGTAGCGATAACACTCCCATTATCGATACTACTAATAAAATTATTTTTTTCATCTTAATAAAACTTTCTTAATAATTCAATTACATCCCACGCATCTTCTAATGCGTTGTGTGTAACAATTCCTTCAACGTTCATTCTTTCCTTACAAGTTGTAAGTGATGGTAATGATGTGTCATTAACCCAATCAACACAAAGGATTGCTGGGTCTAAAATTCTTTGTCGAGTTCTAATTAACTTCTGCCACCATGGTAACTCTTGTAAGAATAGTTTATCAAATGTCCCAAAGTTCTTACCAGCAACATTTAATGTAATTGGTTTAGCTTTACTATCAATGATTGGCATTAACTTTCCATTTACATGGGTTGACAATGAATCCATGGCTGAAAACCCATTACACCAAAGAAAAGTGTAAAATTCTTTTATTACATTTTCTTCTTCGTAGAACTGATATCCACTGTTGTTGTTTAAAACTCCCCTAACTTCATCGGTGCCCTCAAGATACTCACCCATCAAAGAAATAATTTCTTTGTTCATTGTGATTGCTCTGGGCGATCCTTGGATGTTGTTCTGAAGTACTATTGCGTTGAACTTAGGAAGTTCTTCGTATGGTAGCTTATTATTAGTATCCTCAATAATAGCCCCAATGGATAACACATGATTCATGTCATGGTTTAATCCTGATGTTTCGATGTCAATTGACACATATTTCATATTAATCGTTTTTTAAAGTCTTAATAACACCTTCGGTGCTACCAAAACTAAAGAATAAATAAAGTATTTTTGTTACCCAATGCCACCGTAACATATTAGCTTCCTGGCTTATAAACCAGAACATTAGATACCAAAACCCGAATGCGAACATTATTGCGGCGAGTAAAATTAAGAATATTTTCATAAAAACCAAAAACTTATTCACTAATATATCCCTTTTTATTTAAAAAAACAAAAAAAAGCTGGATATTTATATTATTATGGGAATTAAAATAGTTTTAACTGAAGAGCAGGCTGAGAGATTAGAAGCCAAAGTTGGTAAATTACCAATAACAGAAGCCAATATGGCATGTACTGATCTTAATTATGACTCGCTCAACAGATTTGTAGGTGGAAAAGAAATGAAGAAATTAGGTAATAATACCATTGTTCATAAGATAGATGATAAAACTATTGGTGTAAAATACCATAGAACTGATATAATAAAAATAGATCAAGACAACACCGTTATAATTAATACTAATGGGTGGGAAACCAGCACAACTAAAGATAGACTGAATCAATTTTTACGTTGTAGAGGATATTACATATTCCAAAAAAAGGGTATATGGTATCTCTCTGGTAAAGAAGATACATTTAAATACGAAGATGGAATAAGAATAACATCAAATGGTGATGTTATTAGAGCAAGTGCAAACGCAATTAAAAATAATATTCTAAATTTAATTAAGAATAAAGAAATTGACCCTAAGTATAGTGAACTTTATGGGTTAAGTAACAGCGATAATTAATTATCCTATCTTTTTTTAGCCAACTTTAATGTTTCACCTGTAGCCGGATCAAATCTAAACCAATCTTGGTTTGCGTTCTGAACTGTATATGTTTGTTTATTTTCAGGTGATATTCCAACAGCATAAAATTGAGGGTGAAGAATTGTTTCTCCAGTTCTTTTAAGTAACCCCCACAAACCATCTTCTGTTTTAACAATAATATTACCGTTTTTATCTACTGGTGAATTTTCAACAAAACGTGATAGGAATGGTACTGATTCTGTACAAGAAAATAAAGATCTTTTTATTCCTCTTGATCCAATAATCGCAATTACGGTGTCCTCATCAAATTTCTTAAAACCATGATCAATGTAATCACAGAATGTGGTATATACACTAAAAAAGTTTTGTGATATTGATCTTAAGCTTTCAATAAATGCCATTTTAGATTCACTAATAGATGATGAACCATAAACTCGATCAAAATCACTTTTAAGTAAATCATTTGATTTTGCTCCAAAAAAAGATGTAAATGTGGATTTTTCACCACTGTTTAATGATTCAGCATCATTAAGGATATTGATAACAACATCGTCAGTAAATTTAGTTAACAATTCGGCCTCATTATTTAATTGAGTTGATTTCTTAAGTAATTTTAGTTTAATGTTATTTGGATACTGACTGAAATTAAGTTCACCTGCAATAACAGCATCAATGATAACTGGCCAAGCATTTTCATCATTAATATTATATTTTAATGATGGATTATTATCATATACTCTTTTTAAATCAGCAGGCGATAAATCGGCTAACTGAAAATTATCTTCATATCTATGTACACCTTCTCTTGTGAGACTTGTTATAGGAAATGTTGTATTAGTTAAAAGATCAACAATTTGAGTATGGAATCTTGATGTGGGTTTTTTATTACCGTGTCTGTGAAAATCACCAATAATACCACCACGTCTATAATCTAATGTCATTAACGATTCACCCTCACCAAATGCATTTACTCTTCTAAATGATATCAACTCACCGTTACTACTTGCTCTACCACAATGCCCCATTCTAGCTTGTTCATCTGAACAATAACTCTTGTGTAGATTAACCCAATAATAACCAACACCTTCGGCATTTCTATAATCAATAAAAACATCACCAGTCTCTTTATAATCACTATCTTTTCTTACTTCTAATGATTCATGCCATTCTTCTGCCTGGTCATAAGCCATTTGAAACGTAAGATCGCGAATGTTTAATTGTTCTCTTCTCGGTGCACTAACCCAGTGCATAATATATTGATACATGGGCTTAATCCCTTGATTCCATTGTGAAAATCCTTCTGGTGTCTTTTCATTTAATTGACTAATGATAGATTCTTTTAAATCCTCATTATCTGCTTGTCGAATAATTTCTCGACTGTTACCTTTTTCAACTTGATCAATCATAAATTTAACAAACGTATCTGCAATCCAGATTGATAGTTTTTTATTTAAACCGTGAAATTCATTAACCCAATCTTCACTAAAACCAAATGCGTTTATGATGGCCTGTCTTTTATCTGCTTCTAATAATAATGACTCAGTTATTGCTGATCCACTTTTAACATTTAATCTAGTATAAACAGATTGATTTCTTTTTCTTATAGATGATATTAATTCTTTTAATCCAGCTTCATAAGTTCCTGCTGTTGCATAATGACTTCCAATATCATTTTTGAAATCGTTAACTAAATCACTAGCCGTTTTACCTTTAACAAGATATCTTCTAGCTATAAGATCATAATAGATATCTACACCATCTTGAAAACTAGGTCGATAGTTGTCTTTATATGGTTTATCGGTATTTCCAACATTAAATGGATTCTTAGTTTTAATAGGTCTAGCACTTTGTTTTTTACTTAAACCGCCTTCTAGTGCTAACTGTGCTAATGCTAATTCTGGTGGAATATATTTTCCATATCTATCGAACACTTTCTCTGCGGAGTTAGCCATCATTTGACCAGTAACTTCAGCAGATGGGTTTATTTGTTTAATATAGTTATCACATATTTCTTCGTATGCATCAACACCAGCTTGTGTTTTTAAATCCAAATCAGTAAATGCCATTGAACCACCAGTAGTAACTGCCGGATCAATATGTTTTTTTAAATCATCAGATGTTACACCTTTAGATAATAAATCATCGACCATCTGATCGACCATTTCTACACTAATAGAAGCACCACCTTGTACAAGATTATCTGTTGGTATACTAAACGCACCAATATTGTCACCAAAATAAGTTAGTGGGTTGACTGGTGTTCCACCCTTTTTAAGGGTAAAGTGTAAGTGTGGTCCTTGTGAATTACCAGCACCAGGCGCACCAACTTTACCACCTGTTAAACCAATAATATCACCTTGTTTCACAGAATCGCCTACGTTAACACCATTCTTTGATAAATGGCAATATCCGCTTTGAAAATCATCGGCGTGTTTAATCGAAATACCGGCGCCACAAGTGTCATTGTAGTTTGGATCACTCATTACAACTATACCATCCGCAATTGCTTTAATTGGTGTACCCACAGTTGCACTAATGTCAATTCCATTATGTACATGTGTTTTTCTTTGCTGACCAAAATTACCTCTAAAATTAGACGGTAATGCTAATGGAGCAATTATACCCGCTTCATTAACAGCCGTTAAACCTTTGTCTTTTTTATACTTATTGACAGCCGCTGCCGTTTCTGGGCCAAATAATCCATCAGTTCCAAATCTTGGTAAATCATATCCTAATAGTTGTAATCCAATTTGAACCGCTTCAACATTCTGTTGACGAGTCATGGAACCGTATTTTTGTTCCGTAATTTCTGTATCTATACCTTTTAATATCTCAAAAAAATCATCTACATCATCGCCAATGTAGTCAGCTCTACCGGGCTCGTCAGTTGATTTCTTTACAACATCAACATCAAGACCGGAAATAAATTCTTTCCCGACTTGCATACCTTTATTAACTAAATCAGATCCTTTTGATATAAAATCATTGAACCAATCTTCATTTAGGCCTTCTTTGTCTATTTTTAATTTAATCCTAGCTATTTGGTCTTCGGTAACTACTATTCTCATAAACTATAAATATCATTTATCTAGGTAATTTGATCTTTATCATTACCATTATCTTCATTATTCCAATTTAACCAATCATCCCCTTTATAATCCGGATGGTTTTTCTTCATATAATCTATTCCCACAACCCATCTCCAAGAGATTATTCCAACAATAATAAAAATTAATCCAAAAACTGGTAAGTATTCCATATAGTTATTTTTTAGTTTTATTATGGGGTTTGGGTCTACCGTTTTCATCTAATAAAACGAAGACTATCTTGTCAATCTTAATAATAGATTGTTTAGTTTTCTTATTTCTAACATCACAGTAGATTGTTACTGATGTTTTCCCAAATTTAACCAAGTCCATTCCAAACTCGATTACATCACCACTCTTTGCTGTGGCTACGAAATCAATCTCAGACATTATCTTGGTAACAATATTAGAACTATCTAATTGACAGATGGCATATATCGCAGCCTCCTCGTCAATCCATTGTAACAATCTACCACCAAACAAGGTTCCTCTTGGGTTAAGATCCTCAGGTTTAATTAGTTTCCTGGTTCTGTATATCATTATCTACTTAATTTTAACACACACTCTTCAATCTTATCTCTCAATCTACCACCAACTCCATGATCGCCATCTACCTGTACGTGTCTCCACATAGGTGTCTTAGGTGTCATCCATTTGAAAGTGTGATATAAACCTAAATCATCAATTGCTATCCAGTTTGAAATCTTATTATCTTTGGCCCATTTAACGATCTGTAGAGCCCTTTCGTGTTCCAATGATGTTCTACTCATCTTGTTCCATAAAGAGAACTGACAAGTCATATCCAACAAGTTAGATGCATGAATGCCATAGTGTTGGAAGATATCTTTCATTTGTCTAAATGCAAATTGGAATCTCCAATCAGAACTTAAAACTAATTTAGCGTTACTTTCTTCTAAGATTTGTTTGAGCGCGTTACAGTCATCCTGATCC
>Ga0222712_10001873_pt1 | contig 25059 bp, 24 predicted proteins | sample C33_657DmetaG_FD_165043 | JGI IMG/M metagenome (GOLD analysis project Ga0222712, IMG submission 165043) | Estuarine water microbial communities from San Francisco Bay, California, United States - C33_657D | ecosystem: Environmental > Aquatic > Marine > Unclassified | place: USA: California... | reverse complement strand
ACCCATTTTATCACCGGGGGGCTGGCCGCCGAGCCGCTCGCCCGCTGGCGCGGCATCCGTCGCCGCCAGGACGTCCTCTTCGAACGCGCGGGGCTCCGCGTGCTCGCCGACTACGCGCATCATCCGACCGAGATCGCCGCCCTGCTCAAGTGGGTGCGTGAGACGCACGTCGGCCGGCTGGTCGTCGTCTTCCAGCCGCACCGCCACACGCGCACCCGCCAGTATTCCCGGGAGTTCCGCGACGCCTTGGCGGTGGCCGACCAGGCGTTGGTCCTGCCCGTCTACGCCGCGGGCGAAGCCGCGCTCGAGGGCGGCGGCTCGGAGGCGATCGTGGCCGGTTCCGCGCACCGGCTCGTCGAGGACCGCCGGGCGTTGCCGGACCTGCTCGACGCGCTCGCGGCGGGCGCGGACACCGTGGTCGCGTTCGTCGGGGCGGGGGACATCGAACGCGACGCCGAAGCCTACGCGAAGATCCTGCGTCGCCGCGGGGAAGGGTCGTCGTCGCGCGACCTGCCCGACCTCGTCGCCGGCCGGCTCTCGTCCGCCTGCGTCCTGCGCGCCAACGAACCGCTGGCGCGCCGCACCACGCTCGGCGTGGGCGGCGCGGCCCGCTGGTATGCCGAGCCGGGCGACGTCGACGACCTCGCCGCGCTGCTGCGCGCCGCGGCGGAGCTCGACCTGCGCTGGTTCGTCATCGGCCGCGGCTCCAACCTCCTCGTGCCGGACGAGGGTTACGACGGCCTCGTCCTGCATCTCGCCGCCGACCGCTGGGGCGGCGTCACCGACCTCGGCGACGGACGTTGGCGCGTCGGCGGCGGCGCCCGGCTCAAGGAGCTGTGCGGCGCCACCGCCCGCGCGGGCTGGCAGGGCTTCGAATTCCTGGAGGGCATCCCCGGGACGCTCGGCGGCTCGCTGCGCATGAACGCGGGCGCCATGGGCGGCTGGATCTTCGACCTCGTCGAATCCGTCGAGTGGCTCACGCCGCAGGGCAAGGTGCGCGCGGCGCGCCGGGACGGCTTCGACGCCTTGTACCGCGACTGCCCGCAGCTGCACGGCTCCGTCGTCCTGTCCGCGGTGCTGCGGGCGACCGGCCGCGACGAGCCGTCCGCCATCCGCGCCCGGATGGACGACCTGGCCGCGCGCCGCCGGGCCGCCCAGCCGCGCGAAGCCAGCGCCGGCTGCGTCTTCCGCAATCCCGAGGGCGACAAGGCCGGCCGGCTCATCGACCTCAGCGGCCTCAAGGGGAGGGCCTGCGGCGCCGTCGCGGTCTCTTCCCTCCACGCCAACTTCCTCGTCAACGCCGGCGACGCCACCGCGGCGGATTTCCTCGCCCTCATGCGCCTCGTGAGGGCGGAGGTCCAGGCCCGCCAAGGCGTCCGGCTGCAGCCCGAGATCATCGCCCTGGGGCGCGACTGGAAGGAACTCCTATGAGCACGTCCTTCGAAACCATCGTCCTCTGCGGCGGCCGTTCCTCGGAACGCGAAGTCTCCTTGCGCTCCGGCCGCGCGGTGGCCGGCGCCCTGACCGGCGCCCGGCTGGTCGAGCTCGCCGAGGACGCCTTGCCGGACTGGCTGGACGCGACGCGCCATGTCGTCTTCCCCGTCCTGCATGGCGGCTGGGGCGAGGACGGCCGGGCGCAGGCGGAGCTCGCGGCCCGAGGCATCGCCTTCGCCGGATGCGACGCCGCCGCCAACCGGCTCTGCATGGACAAGGTCGCGACCAAGGCGGCCATGCGCCGGGCCGGCGTCCCCGCCATCCCGGAGGTCGCTTTCTCCGGCTCGGCCAAGCCCACGGCCGCGGAGCTCGTGGCCGCGCTGGGCCCGGACATCGTCATCAAGCCCTCCGACCAAGGCAGCAGCGTCGGTCTCTTCGTCCTGGAAGGTCCGGCCGACGTGGCCCGGGCCCTCGCCGAGATCCCTCCGGCGGGGAACTGGATGGCCGAACGTCGCCTCCGGGGCCGGGAGATGTCGATCGGCTTGCTGGACGGGACCCCCATGGGGCTGGTCGAGATCGTCGCCCTCACCGGCGTCTACGATTACCGGACCAAATATACCAAGGGCGCCTCGGAATATCGTTTCCCCGCGGCCATCGGCCCGGCCGCCACCGCGGCCATCGGGACCGCCGCCGCCCGGTTGTTCGCCGCCTGCGGCTGCCGGGACTTCGCCCGCGCGGATGTCTTCCTTGAGCCGGACGGAGACTTCTATTTCCTCGAGATCAACACGATGCCCGGCATGACCGAAACCAGCCTGATGCCCAAGAGCGCTTCCTGCGTCGGCCTCGACTTCCCCGCCTTGGCGCAGCGCATGCTCGCCCCGGCCCTCGCCCGCGCCGCCCGCCCGGAACGCCGCTGACCATGGGACTCTTCGATTTTCTCTCCGGCCGACGCCGGGATGCCTTCCGCGGCCAGGCCGACCGTGACTGGCGCGGCCTGATGCCGCAGGACGTCCAGCGGGTCCCCGGCGGCGAGCTCGGGCGCAAGCGCGTCGTGCGCTCGCGGCTGCCTTCGTTCCTGGCCGCGGTCTTCTTCTGCGTCGTGTGCGGCGTGCTCTGGTGGGCGGTCGAAGAGGGCGCCGAGGCGCCGGCGCCGACGCCCCGCTTCAAGACCGACGGTTTCCTTTCGGCGGACTTCGTGCGCCGCATCACCGCGGACGGCGCCGACGGCTCGCGGGACGTCCGCTCCATCAAGGCCGACCTCGAGGCGGACAACCAGGTGATCGCGGCCGACGTGCGACGGCGCGGCGACGGCTCGCTGGAGATCTCCCTGCGGGAACGCCTCGCCGTGGCGAAGATCGTGACGCCCGCCGCGAAGGGCGCCGCCATGCAGGTGCGGCTCGTGGCCTCGGACGGCCGGACCTTCGCCGGCACCGGTTACCCCGAGCAGGCCGTGCGCAACCTGCCGGAGATCCAGGATTACCGTTCGACGGGGACGGGCGACGACATGCTCATCGAAGGCGTGGAGATCGCGGCCCCGTTCCTGCTCCTCGTGCGCACCCAGTATCCCCAGCTCTACAAGCAGTGGTCGGCGATCTCCCTGCGGGATTGTTTCGGCGCGCAGGAGGACTCCCCCGGTTCGAACCTCCGCGTCACCGTGCGCCCCGGCACCCAGCCGCTGGACCGACCGTCCCTGGTGGAGATCGTCTTCTCCACCGCCAACTGGCGCAACGAGCTCGCGCTGCTCTCGCGCATCAACGTCGACGAACTCCTCCGCCGGCCCGGCACGACCTCGCAGGCCTACGTCCTCAAGATGTCGATCCAGAACCGCACCCAAGCTTCCGCCCCCGTCCCCGAACCCCGCCTCGTCCCCGCCTCCGCCCCCGCCTCCCTCCGATGACTCCCAAGCCCCTGCCTTCCCTGATCGCCGTCATCGACATCGGCACCCACAAGACCGCGAGCCTGCTCGGCCAGCTCATCGACGGCCAGGCGCGCATGCTCAGCTTCAGCGAGCGGCGCACCGAAGGCGTCGTCAAAGGCACCGTCACCGACCTCGAGAAACTGACGCAGTGCGTCCATGAGGTCGTCAACGACATCGAACGCGGCGCCGGCCGCGCCGTCGAGCAGGTCTACCTTTCCCTTTCGGGGCCGGCCGCGGAAGGCGAGCGCGTCAAGGGCCTCATCGCCGTGCCCGCCCATGACGGCAAGGTCACGACCAAGGACGTCGCCGACGCCGTCTCCTCGGCCAAGCGCCTCGAGCCGCCGGCCGGGCGGACCACGATCCTGTACATGCGTCAGCCGACGACGCTCGACGGCCGTCCGGTCGCCAATCCGGTGGGCATGGCGGGCAAGCGCCTCGAGGTGAGCTTCTGGCGCGTCACCATGGAGGAAGGCAACATGCGCATGCGCGTGGGCATGGTGAACGGCCTGAGCATCCGGGTGCGCGACTTCATCCTGGCTTCGCATGCGGCCGCCTGCGCGGTGGCGAGCGACGCGGACAAGCAGGGCGGCGTGCTGGTCGTCGACATGGGCGCGGGCACGACCGACTGGATCCTCTACTACAAGGAGCACATCCTCTGCGCGGGCTCGATCCCCGTGGGCGGCGAGCACCTCACCAACGACCTCAGCGTCGCGCTGCGCATCAGCCGGGAGACCGCGGAGGACCTCAAGCTGCGCTTCGGCTCGGCGATGCACCGCGACACCGACGTCAACCAGACCATCTGGAAGGACGGCGACAAGGGCGTGGGCGACCAGCAGTTCAACCGCGGCACCATCACGCAGGTGCTTTCGCTGCGCTACCAGGAGACCATCGACTTCGTGCGCAAGGACGTCCTGCGACGGCTGGAGCAGATCTTCCCGGGCCACGCCGTGCGGCTGGACCAGAACATGGTGCCCTCGGGCGTCATCCTCACCGGCGGTTCGGCCAATCTCGCGGACGCGGTCGAAGCGGTCCAGCTCGTCACGGGCCTGTCGGCGCGCGTGGGCCTGCCCAATTTCGAGAACGAATCCCTGCGCAAGCCCGAGTACGCCGGGGTCGTCGGGCTGATGACGGCCGCGATCGCGGACGCCCCGCCGCCGACGCGGCGTCCCCGCGGCCTGCTGGGCCAGCTCAAGGAACTCTTCCGCTTCTGAGATGGCCGCCCCCGCTTCCATCCTGCTGGTCGGCCTCGGCGGCGCCGGCTGCGCCATGGTGACGCGCCTGGCCTCGGCGCCCTTGCCCGAGGTCGCCGTGGCGCTGCTCGACACCGACGCCCGTTCGCTTCCGGCCGGCGGCGCCGGGGTGACGTTGCAGCTCGGCCGCGCGCAGACGCGCGGCATGGGCACGGGCGGCGAGGCCGCCTTGGGCGTGGCTTCGGCGGAAGCCGAGGAGGCCGCCTTGCGCCGCCTCTTCACGGGCGTGCCGGTAGTCGTGCTCGTCACCGGTCTCGGCGGCGGCACGGGCAGCGGTGCGGCGGCGGTGGTCGCGGGTCTCGCGGCCGAAGCCGGCGCCACCGTGCTGGCCTTCGCCACCATGCCTTTCTCGCACGAAGGCGAGCGCCGCATGCGCCAGGCCAACGACGCCGCCGTCAAGCTCGGGCAGAAGTGCCACGGCCTCGTGATGGTCCATAACGACCTGCTCCTGCAGCAGGTCGCTCCGGACGCTCCGCTCTCCGAATCCTTCGCCGCCGCGGACGACTGGGTCGGGGGCGCCTTGCGCGCGCTCGCCAGCGCCTTCGCGCCGGGCGCGCTCGTCGCGGTCGACCCCTCCGCCTTGCGCTCGATCCTCGCGACTCCCGGTTCCCCGACGCTCTTCGCCTTCGGCGCGGGGGCGGGCGAAGGCGCCGCCCTCAAGGCCGCGCGCGCGGCCGCCGAGTGCCCGCTGACGCACGCGCCCGGGGCCGTGGCCAAGGTCGCCTCGCTCTTCGTCCACGTCGCCGGCGGCCCGGCGATGAGCTCCGTCGAGGCGTTCGAAGCCGTCGCGGCCGTCCGCACCCGTTTCGGAGGGGAGACCTCGACCATCCTCTGCGCGCGGACCGATGCCTCGATGGGGGACCGCATCGAGGTCTCCGTCCTCGGGGCCTCGCTCCCGGCTCCGAAGCCGCCCGCCAAGCCCAAGAAGGGCGGCAAGCTCGACGATCCCGCGCAGCCGATCTTCGAGTTCGCGACGGAAGAGTCGATGCGCCGCGGTCTTTTCGGCGGCACGCCCATGACCTTCATCGACGGACAGGACGTCGACGTCCCGGCCTATATCCGCAAGGCGGTCCGGCTGCCGCCATCGCCCTGAGTTCGCTTCCCGGTTGCGCCTGCCCCGGGTCCTCCTACGTTCGGCCTATGTCCGTGTTCGACGTCGCCGCCCTCCGCCATGACTTCCCGATCCTGGGACGTTCCGTGCGCGGTCGTCCGCTCGCCTACCTCGACAATGCGGCCACCTCCCAGAAGCCCTCGGCCGTGATCCGCGCCTTGGAGCGGTATTATTCCGAGCAGAACGCCAACGTCCACCGCGGGGTGCATCTGCTGAGCGAGGAAGCGACCACCGCCTATGAGGCCGCCCGGGGGACGGTCGCCCGTTTCCTGGGGGTCCCCGACACCCGCGGGTGCGTGTTCGTGCGCGGCGCGACCGAGGGCATCAACCTCGTCGCCGAATGCTGGGGCCGGACGAACCTGCGGGCCGGCGATGAGATCCTGCTCACGCATCTCGAGCATCACGCCAACATCGTGCCCTGGCAGGTCGTCGCCGAGCGCACGGGCGCCAAGGTCGTGGTCGCCCCGGTCACGCCCCGCGGCGAAGTCGACCTCACGGCCTTCGCCGCGCTCCTGTCGCCCCGCACCAAGCTCGTCGCCTTCGCGCACGTCTCGAACGCCCTCGGCACCGTCAATCCCGCCGCCGAGATGACGCGCCTGGCCAAAGCCGTCGGCGCGACCGTGCTGATCGACGGCTGCCAGGCGGCCGCGCACTTCAAGGTCGACGTACCGTCGCTCGGTTGCGACTTCTACGTCTTTTCCGGACACAAGACCTTCGGTCCGACGGGCATCGGGGTCCTCTGGGGCCGCCCCGAACTGCTCGACGCCATGCCTCCCTACCAGTTCGGGGGCGACATGATCCGCAAGGTCGACTTCGCGGGCACCACCTTCCGCGAGGCCCCCGAGCGTTTCGAAGCGGGCACGCCGGACATCTCCGGCGCCATCGGCCTGGGCGTCGCGCTGGATTATTTCATGCCCATCCAGGCGGCGGCGCATGCGCACGAGCAGGCCTTGCTCGCCGCCGCGACGCAGCGGCTCAAGGCGATCAAGGGCCTCACCATCGTCGGCGAGGCCCCCGCCAAGGTGGCCGTCATCTCCTTCAACCTCGAAGGCGGCCACCCGCACGACGTCGGCACCTTGCTGGACGCGGACGGCATCGCCATCCGCACCGGCCACCACTGCTGCATGCCGCTGATGAAGCATTACGGACTCAGCGGCACCGCGCGGGCCTCGTTCGCGTTCTACAACACCCTCGAGGAGGTCGACCGCCTGGCGGTCTCGCTCGAGAAGGCCCGGAAGATGATGGCCTAGGCCGGTTTCGTCTCCGGCCGGGTGAGCGTGCGACGGAGGATGTCCAGGATGCCCTGGACTTCCCAGTTACGTCCGGGGCCGGCGAAGCCGAGGAGCGCGCGGGCTGCTTCGATGTCCACCGGGTGGTTACCGGGCGGCCAGTCCAGCCAGCTGCGGTCATGCGGGCGCCGCCGGTCCTGCAGCAGCGGGAGCAGGGCGTTGACGCAGAGCGTGTCGGCGCGTCCGGCGGGCAGGAGCCCGCCGAAGATCTCGTCGACCAGCCGCCGGCGCGCGGCGGGCAAGGGGGAGGAGGGGAGCGTCTCGCCCCAGCGTCTGAGCAGGGCGCGCCAGTCGGGGCGTCGTCGGTTGAGTTCCAGATACTGCCCGAGCCTCCGATGAGGATGTCCGGCCGGCCGCAGGCCGCGCAACCGCCAGCGCCCGCATTTCTCGATGTAAAGCGTGTCGAGGCCGAGGATCAGCATCTGTTCCGGCGAATACGCCCGGGCCAGTTCGGACATCGGCGCGCGGTTCCCGCCGAGCCCCAGCGTCTCGACGAACAATTCATGACAGGCCGCATCCCAGCCGACCTCCCGGATCCGGGCGCGGGCGTGACCGGTCTTGTTGCGGAAGCGTTCCAGCGCGCGGCGCTTCAGGCCCGGCACGAGGTCGGGTTCGGCGGCCCGCACGCAGCGGGCGACCTCGGCGGAGCGGCCGCGTAATTCCAGGAGGGCGTCTTCTTCGGCCAGGTCTTCGAGGTCGCGCGGAAGATAGGGCAGCAGCACCACGGTCTCCGGCCGCCCGCCCGCGGCCGTCCGCACGTCCTTGGCCCCAGGGAGCAGCACCGCGTGCAGGATCACTCCGTTGAAGTTCGGATCGCGGTCGTGCCCGTGGCCCTGCCAGTCCGCGCTGCGCAGATGGATCTCGATGTCGCCGCGCTGACGACGTCCGTCGACCAGGATCTCCGCGCCGAGGAAGTCCGGACCCGCTCCGCGATTCCAGTCGCCCGGATGGACGATCTCGATGGTCGCGCCGGAGCCGGCCGCCATCGGCCCGCGGACTTCGCCCGCGGCCCAAAGCCGTTGGATGGCCCGCTCGCCGATGGCGAAGGGACCATAGGGACCGACGATCTCCTCGACGCGGACGCAGGTGCTCATCGGCCTATCAAGACCGAAAGCATGACGCCGGGGAAAGCCGGAGAAGCCCCAAGGGTAAGGCACCGAATCCGCTTGAGGGAAGACCCCAGCCGCCGTTGAATCCTGCTTACGGAGAGGTGGCAGAGTGGTCGATTGCAGCTGACTTGAAATCAGCCGAGCCGCAAGGCTCCGGGGGTTCGAATCCCTCCCTCTCCGCCCCGTCTCATCATGCGTTTCCTTGTCCTGATGCTCCTGTGCGCGGTGGTTCGCGCCGAGGAGCCGTCTTCGCTCCAGGTGCTGACCGAAGGCTTCGAGCGGACCGCCTTGGGGGCGGTCCCGGCAGGGTTCGCCAAGGAGGGCTTGGTCGGCGTGGCGAATGACATGGCCCACACCGGCCGTCAGTCGCTGCGGATGGAGGCGGCCCCGAAGGGCGGACGCCGGCTCGTCTTCGCCAACTCGCGGGCCCTCGCCGCCCTCGGCGGCGAACATTGGGGCCGCCTTTATTTCCGGGTCAGATTCCCGGTGCCGCCGCCGCCCGTGCCCGCGGCGGGCCAGAAGTTCTCGGTCGTGCACTTCACGATCGTCAGCGGCAAGGGCCGGAGCCCCCTTTTCGAGGATCCGGTGGAGGTCCGCATGGTCGACGGTTGCTATGGCTCCAACGGCGGCGTGCAGTATCTTTACAACGTCCAGCCCGCCAAGCGGCCCGAGTTCGGCCGCGGCAGCAGGTACGATCATCGCTTCGCCGACCGTTGGACGCTGGCCGAATGGCACCTCGATCACGCCACGCAGACCTTCCAGCTCTTCCTGGACGGGCAGGAGGTCAAGGAGGTCTCGTTCACGAAGGGCGCCGGCCGGTTCGACAAGGCCGAGGTTCCCGCCGAGTTCATGAGCCTTTCCTTCGGCTGGACGAATTACCAGTCAGCCGGTGAGCCGGGCTTCATGGCATGGATCGACGACGTGGCGCTCGCCAAGACCCGCCTCGGACCGGTGTCCAAGTAAGGCCTCCCGGTCGGCCGACTGCGCTGTTGCCTGCTGGCGACCGGTCTGCTGGGATGCGCCATGAGGTCATTCCTGATCTGGCTCGGTTTCTGTTGCGCTTCGTTCGCGCGCGCGGACGAGCCTAAGTGTCCGCTCGCAGGCCACCAATTCGCCTGGGGCGACGAATTCGACGGCGACAAGGTCGACGTCGCCCGCTGGGATTATCGCACCGGCGTCCGTTTCTGGAGCGAGCAGCGCCCGGAGAACGTCAGCTTGCGGGCCGGCCGGCTCGTGATCGCCGGGCGCAAGGAGAAGACGGCGAAGGTCGGCTACACCGCGGGCGGCGTCATCAGCAAGCAGCTCTTCCGCTACGGCTATTACGAAGCCCGCTTCAAGGTGCCTCCGGGCGCCGGCTGGCATACCTCGTTCTGGATGATGCGCAACGGCTGGCGGAATGTGGAAGCCGACCAGCACGTGCAGGAGATCGACGTCTGCGAGAACGACTCGGTCCGGCAGGATGAATACTCCGTCAACTCCCACCAGTGGCTGCCCAAGCCCCACAAGGCCTTCGGCGGCAAGAAGGTGAAGACGCCGTCGCTCTCGGCCGACTTCCATGTCTGGGGCTGCGAGTTCACCGCGCAGACCCTGAAATATTACTTCGACGGCAAGCTGGTGCATCAGGCCGATGCGACCGTGCTCAAGCATGGCGACCAGCATGTCTGGCTCACGATGATCGCTTCGCCCCTCGGCGGCACCAAGGCGGTGGACGACGCCAAGCTGCCCGCCGAAGCCGAATACGATTACGTGCGGGTCTTCACCCGGAAGTGAGCCCCGGGCGGACGGGATAAAGGCTGGAATCCGCGGACTTCTTCCGCACGCTGACGGCAGCATGGCGACCATCCTCTGCATGAAGTGGGGCAAGAAATACGGCCCGGAATACGTGAACCGGCTCCGCTCCATGGTCAGCCGGCATCTCACCATCCCCCATCGCTTCGTCTGCCTGACCGACGACCGGACGGGCCTCGACGCCGGCATCGAGACCTTCCCGATTCCCAGCCTCGAACTACCCGCGGGGGCTCCCGAACGCGGCTGGACCAAACTCGTCTCCTTCTCCCCGGCGCTCACCGCGCCCGGCGGGCCGGAGCTCAAGGGCGACGTCCTCTTCCTCGACATCGACATCGTGATCGTCGGCAACATGGACGCCTTCTTCGAGCAGCCCGGCGATTTCCTGATCATCCGCGACTGGCAGAAGGGACATTACACCGGCAACTCCTCGGTCTACCGCTGGCGGGCCGGGACCTACCCGGACGTCCTGGAATATTTCCGGGCGAACCTCGACGCCGTGCGCAAGCGTCATCGCAACGAGCAGGAGTTCCTCACGGCGCACCTCAGCGCGCAGGGCAAGGTCAGCTACTGGCCGGAGACCTGGTGCCGCAGCTTCAAGAAGCATTGCGTCAAATATTTCCCCTTCTCCTTCTGGCAGGCTCCGGAGATCCCGGCCGGCGCCAAGATCGTCGTCTTCCACGGGCTCCCCAATCCGCCCGACGCGCTCGTCGGCCGCAGCGGCAAGTGGTATCGCCGCGTGCTGCCGACGGCCTGGATCGCCGAGAATTGGAAATAAGCGCGGCGCGCTCGTTTCCAGGGGGCACGTGGGCAGGGAGGGCAGCGGGGGCAGCAATCCCCTCAGCTGACCTTCCGTTTTCCGGCCATTGTGTGTCGGCCCCTTGTCACCGTGCCCACGTGCCCACGTGTCCCCTAGCGGTTGCCCACGTGTCCCCTCGGAGGCGCCTTGCGACTGCGCGCTTACTTCGCCTCGTCGGCGGCCTCGTCGTTGGCGGCTTCTTCCTTGGCCTGGGCTTGGCTGCTGAGGATGGGCTGGGCGAAGAGACGGCCGTCGGGGAGGTTGGCGATGTAGCCTTCCCCGATGAGGAACGAGAGGTCCGTGAGCACCCGGCCCTTGGCGGCTTCGTCGGCGTTCTCGCCGGCGAGGGCGAGGACGAGGTCTTTCGCCTGCTGGGCCGGCTTGCGGTCGAGCGAGTCGAAGATCTTGGCCATCGGGTCGCTGAAGGTGGACTTCGGGTCGCGGCAGCGGCGGCGGACCGAGCAGGCGTAGGTGATGCCCTTCGATCCCTTCTTATAAAGATGGAAACCTTCCTTGCGGAGGCGGCCGCGGATGCCGTTGGCCGTGTCGAGCGGGAAGGCGCGCTGCTGTTCGAGGGCGAAGCGGACGGAGTCCCGCAGCGGGCCGGGGTTCATCTCTTCGAGCAGGCGGCCGGCGAAGCGGACCCACGGATGGGTCTTCACCACGAGGTCCTTGCGGAAGGCCTGCAGGAAGCCGCGCGCCGCGTCGAGCGACTCGAGGCGTTCCGGTTCGCCTTCCTTGCGGTCCTTCGGGGCGTATTCGCTGCGGGTGGACATCGACTTCAGCCAGGCGTCGATCTGTTCCTGTTCGCGGACCATCTCGAGCCGGCCCTTGAAGCTGTCGAACGGCACGTTCGGGCAATGGCGGGCGTGGTGTTCGCGCAGGTTGCGCTGGTAGCTGTGGTGCGTCGGCGCGCCGAGCAGCTTGCCCGTCTGGGGGCACCTGGCCACCATCAGGAAGGAGCCCTTCGGGGGTTCGACTTCGACTTCGACCACGTCGAAGAACTTGTCGAGATGGCGGGACATCACGTGCGAGACCGCGTCGGCCTCGGTCAGGAAGGGATGGCCGTCGGGGACGGAGACGGCGAGCAGGGCGTCGGGGCGTTGGTCGGCTTCCAGATGGCGGATGACGATCGAAAGACGGTCTTCCTTGTCGAGGATCAGGCGGGCGACCTCGAAGAGCTCGTAGGTCATCTTGCTCTTCTTCATCGCGCCGCCGAGCAGTTCGAACTTGGCGTCGTCGGGGAAGAAGGCGGTGGCGACGACGGGGCGGAAGGCCGGAGCGTCATCGTAGCGGCTCGGTCCGCGGTCGTCACGGCGAGGTCCGCGGTCATCGCGACGGGGGCCGCGGTCATCACGGCGGGGACCGCCAGGGCCGTCACGGCGCGGGCCACGGCTCTGGCCGTCACGGGGAGGGCCGCGGCGTTCTCCGCCCGGACCGTCGCGGAAACGGGGGCGATCGCCGTCGCGACGCGGGCCGCCGTTGCCGGAGCTGACCTTTTCGGAGGGGCCGCTGACCCAGGAAGGGCCGAAACCAAGGGAGGAGAGGTCCAGTTCGAAGGACTTTTCCTTGGGAGGGTTGTTATCGGCCGAGTCGGAGGACATTGAACCGAAGAGCGTTGGGAAAGATGTCCGCTTGGCAAGCATCGGCACAATCGCTTTTTACTTGCACCAGCCGTCAGGACTTCCAGCGTGCACCTTCCTTTATTGCTCAGGTGGTGGAATGGCAGACACGCATGCTTGAGGTGCATGTGCCGCAAGGTGTCCGGGTTCAAGTCCCGGCCTGAGCACCAATTTAGGCTGGGTCGGTCCGGAAACGGGCCGGCCCTGTTTTTGGTTCACATCATCGGCGAGTCCTTGCAGTAGTAGGGCCATGGCCACGCAGGAAAAACTCGACGTCCTCATCCTCGGCTCCGGCGGCCGCGAACACGCCTTGCTCAAGGCATGCCTGCGTAGTCCCCGCGTGGCCAAGGTGCGGGTGGCCCCCGGCAACGGCGGCATGGCCTTGGAGGCCGAATGCCTCGAGGTCGACGCCGCGGACCCCGCCGCCGTCCTCGAGCTCGTCCGCCGCACCGGCACGAACTTCGTGATCGTCGGCCCGGAGGTCCCCCTGGCCGCCGGCGTGGTCGACGTCCTGGAAGCCGCCGGCATCCCGGCTTACGGTCCGCTCGCCGCCGGCGCGCGGCTCGAGGCCAGCAAGGCCTTCAGCAAGGATTTCATGGTCCGGCACCGGGTGCCCACCGCCGCCTCGGAGACCTTCCGCGCGCTGGCTCCCGCCTTGGACTACGTGCGCAGGCAGCCCGTCCCGATCGTGATCAAGGCTTCCGGCTTGGCGGCGGGGAAGGGCGTCGTCATCGCGACCACGCACGCCGAGGCCGAGGCCGCGTTGCGCGACATGATGGAGACCAAGGTCTTCGGCGCGTCGGGCGACGAGGTCGTCATCGAGGAGTTCATGCAAGGCGAGGAGGCCTCGATCATGCTCATGGTCTGCCGGGGAGAGTACCTCATGCTTCCGCCGAGCCAGGACCATAAGCGCGTCGGCGAAGGCGACACCGGCCTCAACACCGGCGGGATGGGCGCCTATGCCCCCACGACGGTCGTCACGCCCGAGGTCGAACGTCGCCTGCGCGAAGAGATCATCGCGCCCACGCTGCGCGGGCTCCAGGCCGACGGCATCGATTACCGCGGCACCCTCTACGTCGGCATCATGGTCACCGCCGCCGGTCCGAAGGTCGTCGAATTCAACGTCCGCTTCGGAGACCCCGAATGCCAGGTGCTCATGCCCTCGCTGGAGACCGACCCCGTCCAGATCATGGAGGACATCGCGCACGGGCGCTTCCGGCCTGCGGCCGTGAAGCTGCGTCCCGGCGCCACGATCATCGTGGTGCTCGCGGCCGGAGGTTATCCCGGCGAGATCCGCAAAGGCGACCCCATCACCTTGCCCGCCGGCTTGCCGGAGGGCGTCGACATCGTCCACGGGGGCACCAAGCGCCTGCCGGACGGACGGGTCGTCACCACCGGTGGGCGCGTCCTCGGCGTCGTGGCCCACGGCCCGACCCTCCAAGAGGCCGCCCGCCGGGCTTATGCCGTCGTCCCGCAGATCCGTTACGAGGGCTGCCATTTCCGCCGGGACATCGGCTATCGTCAGCTGCGGCGCGACGGAGCGCTCTGAACGCTTGAACCGAGGGGTTTATCCTTCATCCTGAGCCCATGGCCGTCGCGCGAGACACCGTCACGTTCGTCTGCACGGGCAACACCTGCCGTAGTCCGATGGCGGAGGCTTTGCTGCGGGCGACTTTGGCCAAAAAAGGGCAGGGGCTCGAACGCTTCAAGGTCACCTCGTTCGGCCTGGCCGCCTACCCGGGCGACCCCGTGTCCGCGAACTCCGTCAAAGCCATGCAACGCATCGGCTTGGACGTCGCCGCGCACCGCAGTCGTCTCCTGACCCAGGCCGACGTCGACCGCAGCGCCGTCATCTTCGGCATGACCGAGTCGCACCTCGCCGCCCTGCATGCCCGCTTCCAGCTCCTCCCGGAGCTGGTGCTGCTGGTCCGGGACGTCCTACCGACGGACGTCCCCCGGGACATCCCGGACCCCTTCGGCGGCGGTTACCGCGATTACGAGGAATGCCGCGATTCCATGGTTGAAGCCATGCCCGCGATGGTCGAGTTTCTGCGGCAGAACCTCCCGCGATGACCAGCCCGCTTACGCTTTCCTTCGGCAGTGACCATGGCGGTCTGGCGTTGCGCCGCGCGCTGATCGACGCCCTGCGGGCCAAGGGCTACGCCGTGCTCGATCGTGGCACCGAGACCGAGGCCTCGTGCGACTACCCGGACTACGCCCATGCCGTCGGCGCCGACGTCACCGCCGGACGGGCCCGGTTCGGCGTGCTCGTCTGCACCACGGGAATCGGCATTTCCATCGCCGCCAACAAGATGCGGGGCATCCGGGCCGCCTTGGTCCAGAGCGCCGACGCGGCCGGCCTGAGCCGTCGCCACAACGACGCCAATGTTCTTTGTTTCGGGGCCAAATACGTCGATCTCCCGACCGCCTTGGCCTGCGTCGAGGCCTTCCTCGCCGCCGAATTCGAAGCCGGCCGCCATACCCGCCGCGTGGACAAGATGGAAAGCTGTGGATAACCCGGCTGATTTGCCGTTGCCACGTTTCCCCGCACGATTTGCCCTTTCCCGATCCTCAACATGACCGCCATCCGCCGCATCCCTCTCGCTCAGCTCGACCCTGAGATCGACCGCCTGATCAAGGCCGAACTCAAGCGTCAGCAGACCCACATCGAGCTCATCGCCTCGGAGAACTTCACCCTGCCGGCCATCATGGAGGCCCAGGGCAGCATCCTCACGAACAAGTACGCCGAAGGTTACCCCGGCAAGCGCTGGTACGGCGGCTGCGAGAACGTCGACGTCATCGAGCAGCTCGCCATCGACCGCGCCAAGGCGCTCTTCGGCGCCGACCACGCGAACGTCCAGCCCCACTCCGGCAGCCAGGCCAACGCCGCCGTCTACTTCGCTTCCATCAAGCCCGGCGACAAGATCCTGACGATGAACCTGTCGCACGGCGGGCACCTCACGCACGGCAACTCGGCCAACTTCTCGGGCAAGCTCTACACCGTCGTCCATTACGGCGTGGGCGCCGACGGTCGCATCAACTACGACGAAGTCGAGGAGATGGCCCGGCGCGAGAAGCCCAAGATGATCACCGTCGGCGCCTCCGCCTACGCCCGCGAGATCGACTTCGCCCGCTTCGGCAAGATCGCCAAGGAGAACGGCGCGCTGCTGCTCGCCGATATCGCCCACATCGCCGGCCTCGTCGCCGCCGGCGTGCATCCCTCGCCCGTCCCCTACGCCGACTTCGTGACCACCACCACGCACAAGACCCTGCGTGGTCCGCGCGGCGGCCTCATCCTCTGCAAGGCCGAACACGCCAAGGCCATCGACTCCTCCGTCTTCCCGGGCGCCCAGGGCGGCCCCCTCGAGCACGTCATCGCCGCCAAGGCCGTGTGCTTCGCCCAGTGCGCCACGCCGGAGTTCAAGGAGTACGCCCGTCAGGTCGTCGCCAACTCCCGCGCCCTCGCCGACGAGCTCGTGAAGCTCGGCTTCGGCCTGATCAGCGGCGGCACCGACAACCACCTCAGCCTTCTCGACCTGCGGAAGAGCCACCCCAACGTCTCCGGCAAGGACGCCCAGCTCGCGCTCGACGCCGCCCACATCACCACCAATAAGAACACCGTCCCGGACGAGACCCGCAGCCCCTTCCAGGCCAGCGGTATCCGCGTCGGCACGCCTTCCGTCACTTCCCGTGGCATGAAGGAGCCGGAAATGCGCGAAATCGCCCAGGCCATCGCCATCGTGCTCTCAGACCCTCAAAATCCGCAGAAAACAGCCGAAGCCCAGGCCATTGTGGCTTCTTTGACCACTCGTTTCCCGCTGCCTTACTGAGGTTTGACCGCTTTTTTCTTCCCATCGCGACCCCGCCTGCTTAAAACTGACACCTACCCCTAAACACCCATGAAATCTGCTTCCAGCCAACGCAAGGGCTTCACGCTCATCGAGCTGCTGACCGTCATCGCCATCATCGGCATCCTCGCCGCCGTGCTCTTCCCGGGCGTCCAGGGCGTCATGCGCTCGGCCAAGAAGAACAGCGCGCTGAACAAGCTCCGCTCGATCGGCCAGGGCTACCTCAATTGGGCCCAGGGTGGTCGCACCATGGTGCTGACCGGCACCTGGACCGCGGGTGGCAAGGTGGCCACCAAGGTTTCGGAATACGCCGCCAATCTCGCGATCGGCGCCTCCCTCGACTCCGGTGAGCTCTGGTTCGTGGACGGCGACGCGCTCCTCGACAATAATGTCGTGAGCCTCCTGCCGAAGAACGTCATCCAGATCAACGGCAGCACCACCACCATCGCCACCCAGTTCACCCAGGCCCTCACGCAGGCCACCGGCAGCTCTTGGACCGTCTACGCTCCGACCTCCGCCGGCCTCGTCGGTTCCGTCGCCGCTCCCCTCGCCTGGACCCGCGGTCTCGCCGCCGATGGCACCTGGGGCGCCGCCACGGGCAACGTCACCGGTTCGGTCTGGGGTACGGAAGGCGGCCAGATCGTCTACGGCGACGGCCACGTCACCTGGGCTCCCAACACCAAGGCCGACGGCAACTTCTACTTCACCGATCGCACGACCGGCGCCCCGTCCCCGGACTGGACCCGCAGCCAAGGCGTCCCGAACGGCGTCGTCGTCACCGGTCTGCCTCAGCAGTAAGCTGCCTGAGGTCCTCCGAAAAGCCCCGCCCCGCGGGGCTTTTTTGTTTTCGTCCGGCCCCGCTCTGACACCGTGACGGCCGGATGAATACCTTCCGCGCATGGTTCGCCGCCTGCCGCCCCAAGACCTTGGTGGCCGCCGTCGCCCCCGTCGCGTTGGGCGGCGCGGTGGTCGTCGCCTACTCGGGAGTTCCGGGTCTCTGGGTCGAGCGGTCCTTCGTCATCATCCTGCTGAGCTGTCTCGGGTTCGCGCTTTGCGTGCAAGTCGCGTGCAATTTCGCCAATGACCTGGGAGACGCGCTCCGCGGCGCCGACACCTCCGCGCGCGTCGGCCCGCGGCGCGCCGTCTCCGCCGGCGATATCTCGCCCGCCGCGATGCGTCGCGGCATCTGGGTCGCCTGCGTGCTCGCGCTCGTCCTCGGCGCCCCGGTCGCTTTGTTTTCACCGTGGCTGCTGCTGGCCGGGCTTCTGGCGATCGCCTGCGCGCTGGCGTACACGCTGGGGCCTTTCCCGCTCGCCTATCGCGGACTCGGCGACGTCTTCGTCGTCGGCTGCTTCGGCGTGCAGGCGACGGTGCTGACCGCCTGGGCGCTCGTCGTCCCGACGCTCGGAGGCTGCGCCTGCGACGACCTGGTCATGCCTTGGCGGCCCGCGTTGCTCGCCGGCCTCGGCCTCGGTCTGCTCGCGGACAACATCCTCGTCGCCAATAACGCCCGAGACCACGAGACCGACCTCGCCGTCGGCAAGCGGACGACCGTCGTCCGCTTCGGCCGAGGCTTCGCCCGCAACTTGCACGGCTTCAATTCGGTCTTCGGCCTCGCCTGCCTCGGGCACGTCTTCGGCTGGGCTCCGATGGTCCTGCTCCCGCTGGCGATCTGGCAGCACCTCTCCTTCCGTAAGGCGACCCAGCCGGCCGAATTCCTCCCTTTCCTGGGCCGGGCCGCGGGCCTGATGCTCCTGGCGACGATCCTGTGCGTAACTGCCACTTGCCTCGGGTGGGTGCCGGCTGACAGCCTATGGATGCGATGAGTCAGCCTCCGTCCCTCGCCGAACAGCTCGAAGCCCTCGTCCACGGGGGCGCCCGCCCGACATGGGACGAATATTTCATGGCCACCGCCGTGCTGGTCAGCTCGCGCTCGAGCTGCGAGCGCCTGCATGTCGGCTGCATCATCGTCTCGACCGGCAAGCACCCCAACCGCCTCGTCGCCGCCGGTTACAACGGCTTCCTGCCGGGCGCGCCGCATGATTCGCATGTCCGCGACGGCCATGAGCTCGCCACCGTTCATGCCGAGCAGAACGCCGTGGCCGACGCCGCCAAGCGCGGCGTGTCGTTGCAGGGCACGATCTGCTACGTCACGCATTTCCCCTGCGTCAACTGCGCGAAGATCCTGGCCGCCGCCGGCATCGACGAGGTCCGGTATCGCCACGACTACAAGAACGACCCCTTGGTCGCGGAGATGTTCAGCCAGGCCGGCGTGAAGGTCACGCGGCTCGCGCGCTGATGACGCGTCCCCCGCGTAGTCTGGCGGGGTGGCTGCTGGTCTCGCATCCGCAGCTGCGCGACGATCATTTCCGGGAGACCGTCGTCCTGCTCCACACCCACTCCGCCGAGGAAGGGGCGCTCGGCGTCATCATCAACCGCCCGTACGGCCGCGTCCTCGGCCAGCTCGACGCGGCCTTGGCCTTGCGCCCCTTGGCCGACGTGCAGCTCTTCGAAGGCGGTCCCGTGGCCACCGACCGGCTGGCCTTCGGTGGTTGGCATTTTCCGGCCGGCGAAGAGGCCGAGGTCCGTTTCGGCCTCGATCAGGCGGAGGCCGTCAAGCTCGCCGACGAAGGCGCCTTCCTCCTGCGGGCCTACGTCGGCTATGCCGGCTGGTCGCCCGGCCAGCTGGAGAAAGAACTCCGCATGAACGCCTGGGTCGTCTGTCCGTTCACCGCCGTCTGCGCCGCGCTGGAAGGGGCGGAACTTTGGAAAAGCCTGCTCGCGGAGCATCGGCCCGAGCTCCGTCTCGAGGCGGATTCGCCCGAGGACCTCGGCTTGAACTGAGACGGCCGGCCGGAGAAGCCGGCCGTTCAGTACGCCGTCGAGAGGAGGATCTCGACGTTCTGCTTGAGCAGGTCCCCCGGGGAGCGGCCGTCGCCGGCGAGCATTTGACGACGGATCAGGGTCGGCCGATGGGCGGGGTCGACCGCCAGGAGTTTCCACCTGCCGGGGGGCAGCTGCGGATGGTCGGCCTCGAGCGCCGTCCATCTCAGCGGCATCCCTTGCCATGAGAACTCCACGTGCCAGCCCGCGGCGCGTGGCGCGTCGCCCCGCGCGAGCATCGGGTAGCGCCGGATGAAATCGGGCGTCCGCGGCGTCCGCATCGTCACCGTCAGCACGGCGGGCTGCCGGCGTACCAGGGAGAGCACGTCGACGCTGCTCTGGCTGACCAGCGGAAGCGGATCCATGCCGATGAGGTTCTGTCCGTTGAAGAGTCCGTGCTGGTTGGGGCTCTGCCGTTGGTCGGGCTGGGCCGCGTACCAGCGATGGAAGCCGGTGGACAGCAGCAGCCCCACTTCGAAATGCAGATGAGCGCGGTCGGGGGTGATGGGCGTCGCGCCGGCCGAAGACCGGCCCATCCGTCCGAGGGTCTCGCCCCGGCGGACGAAGGCGCCGAGCCGCGCGGAAGGCGCCAACGCGGCGAGGTGGGCGTACAGCGTGTAGACGGGGAGCTCTGCGCCCGGGTGGACGAGCACGACGTAACGGCCGTACGGACCGTTGACGTGAGGATTGGCGTAGGCGACCTGTCCGTCCATGGCGGCGCGGACGAGGTCGAGCGGTTCGCCGTCCGCGTCGCGCGCGGCGGGACGGATGTCGAGGCCTTCGTGGAAACGGTGGCCGTCTTCGCGGACCATGCCGAACAGGGCCGATTCCAGCCGGCCCGAGACGGTCGGCTGAAGGTAGTCCTCGGCGGACCGGACCGCACGGACGTCCAAGGAGGTGGGCCAGGCGACTTCCGTGGCGGCCGACGGCAACGCCGCGAGCGAGGCGATGATCAGGCAGAAGCGGGCGAAGCTCCCCGGGCTCACTTGCTTTCGGCTTCCTTCAGTTTGCGCAGCTTCAAGGCCGAGATGTTCATCCTGCGGCTGATATCCATCACCGCGGCGGTGTTGGAGAGGCCTTTCTTCTCGACGTGGAAGATGAGATTGCCGTCGGTGATCTGGCCTTCGATGGGCATGATGCCCACGGCCGTGTCGTTGATGACCAGCACGAAGCGCCTTCCCTGGGCGTCCTTGGTGTAGTTCATCACGTCCATGGCGGCCTTGCGGTCCAGCTGCACGAGGAGGAAATCCTGCCGGAGGTCGGGCTCGCCGCTGGTGATCGGCTGCGTGCCGAGGATCTCCTCGGCGGGCACGAGGGCGCGGTTCATCACGGCCATGGTCAGGCCGCTCACCGGCAGGCGGACCTGCAGCTTCATGGCGCCGCCGGCGTAGGGGGGTGCTTCGACGAAGACCGAGGCGATCTCCTCGGGGATGTCGTTGGAAGAGCAGCCGGCGAGGAGCAGGACGCTGCAGAGGGCGAAGAGACGGAGCAAGGGCATGGAGAGTTCAGCCGACCAGCAGGTCCAGCGAGGCGCCGACCCGGAGCAGGTGGGCGGGCTGCAGGTCGAGGGCCGGGACGAGGTAGGTCTGCTTGGAGGCGGCGTGGATGAAGGTGAGCATCCCGCCGGCGGCTTCGCCGGCCGGCTTGATGATGCGCTTGCGCTCCAACAGCATCGCGAGGATGTGCTTCAGCACGCCCTTGTCGCCGGAGGGATCCGCGTCGTCTTCGTAGAGGGACAGGAAGAACTCCTCGCGCGAGGCCAGCAGCTGGGCGCGGTGGGCCTGGTCTTCCTCGCCGCGTTCCTTGACCTCGCGGGTCCAGCGTCCGAGGAGGATGCCCTCGGGCTTGAACGCGGCGGCATGCTCCTTGAGCACGTCGCAGCGTTCGATGTTTCCTCCGAGCGGCTTGTAGACGACGCACGTCACGGTGTCGCCGACATGCAGTTCCTTGCCGGAAGCGGCGCAGACGCGCGCGATAGGTTTGACCTGCCAGTCCATGACCGAGAAGAGAAGTCGGACGGGGCGGGGCGGGCAACCCCATTCCCCTTGGTTTGCGGCTGACTTATCAACCGGGCCGCGCCAGCCTCCGCCCATGTCCGCCGACCCTGCCCAAGGCGCCCTCCTGCTGGTCATCGACGTCCAGCCGACCTTCCTCAAGGCGATGCCCCAAGGCGAAGCCAGTCTCCGCCGATGCCAGCTGGCCGTCGGGGCGGCCCGGCTCCTGGGGTTGCCGACGATCTTCACCGAACAGGTCCCGGCCAAGCTGGGTCCGACGCACCCCGGACTGCTGGCATCGGCGGGTGAGACGCGGGCCGTCTTCGGGAAGACGGCTTTCTCGGCCTTCGGAGCGCCGGGGCTCAAGGACGCCCTGGAGAAGGCCGGCGCGTCCCAGCTGCTGATCTGCGGGCTGGAGATCCCGGTCTGCGTCTATCAGACGGCCATGGACGCCCTCCGCGAGGGCTTGGGCGTGACGATCCTGTCCGACGCCGTCACCGGGCGGCGTGACGACGACGGGCGCGCCTGCCTGGAGGCCTTGCGGTCCGCGGGCGCGCATGTCCTGCCGGTCGAGACGGTGTTCTACGCCTTGCTCGGCGACGCCGGCCACCCGCAGTTCCGCGCGTTCACCGAGCTCGTCAAGCAGGCGGCCTAGGTCAGGTCCACCGTCAGGCTCGCCGCCGGTTTGACCGCGTCGCCGACCGGCAGGCCCCTGTCGGCCCAGGCGGCGAAGGCGATCATCCCGGCGTTGTCGCCGCAGTGCGCCGGCTCGGTCACGAGCATGGTCAGGCCGTGACGCTGCGCGACATCCGTCAGCCGCTGACGTAAGGTACGATTGTTGGCCACGCCGCCGGAAAGGCCCACCGATCGGAATCCCCCCAGGTCGAGCACGGCCGAGGTCTTGGCCGCCAGCTGCTCGATGATCGCATGCTGGTAGCCCGCGCAGAGGTCCGGCAGCGCCGCCGCCACCTCGGCATCGGACATCTTCTCCAGCTGGTAGCGGAGCGCGGTCTTGAGCCCGGAGAAGCTCAGGCGGAGATCGGCTTTCTCGGGGATGCCCCGGGGGAAGGCGAATCTGCCGGCGTCGCCCCGCAGCGCCTGTTTTTCGATGAGCGCGCCGCCGGGGTAGGGCAGGCCGAGCAGTTTGGCGCCCTTGTCGAAGGCTTCGCCCGCGGCGTCGTCGACGGTCCGCGCGACGACCGTCAGGCGGAGGTCGGCGTCCAGCCTGACCAGCAGCGTGTTCCCGCCGGAGACCACGATCGCGAGATGGGGCAGCAAGGCCGCGCGGGCGGAAGCGAAGCCAAGCGGGTCCCGCGCATGGCTGCCGATGAAGGCGGAGTGGACGTGGGCGCGCAGGTGATTGACGCCGACGACGGGGAGGCCGCGCGCGAGGGCGAGCGACCGCGCGAGCGTCACGCCCATCGCCAGGCAGGGCAGCAGGCCCGGCCCGCGCGTCACGGCGATTTTCTCGGCTTGGCCGAGTTCGGTCCGGAAGTCGGCCAGCAGCAAGGGCAGGGCGGACAGATGCATCCGGCTGGCCAGTTCCGGCACGACGCCGCCGTATTTCTGGTGTTCCGCGGCCTGGGAGCTGATGAGTTCGCGCACGATTCCCCGGGCCGGGTCGAAAAGCGCCAAGGCCGACTCGTCACAGGAACTTTCAACCGCCAGGATCATGTCGCATGGATTTGATGCCTCGGCCGCGGGGGCGGCTCAAGCGGGAAGGTGGTCCGGTTCGGAGATGGCTTGCCCGGGCGGGTGGGTTACGAACATTAACCGGCATGCGTGTCCGCCAGGCTTGCCTGCTCCTGTTGATCGTCCCGGCCGCCTGGGCGGCGGATTCCTTGGAGTATTGGGTTTCTCCGGCCGGCTCGGACGGGGCCGCCGGAACCCGCGCCCAACCGTTCGCCACCTTGGAGAGGGCGCGTGATGCCGCCCGGCAGAAGCGTGCTTCCGTCTCCGGCGGAGCGGTGGTCCGACTGCTCCCCGGGGTCCACGTCCGGAGCGGTTCGTTCGAACTCACGGCGGAAGACGGCGGTTCGGTGTCAGCGCCGGTGACATACCGCGCCGAGGGGGAGGTCATCCTGCGCGCCGGCACCACGGTGCCGGCGGCGGCCTTCCGACCCGTATCCGACCCGAAGGTGCTGGCCCGGCTCGACCCGGCGGCCAAGGGGCGCGTGCTGGAACTGGACCTGAAGCCGCTCGGGCTGCGGAACGTCCGTCGTTTCCCGGACATCTTCGTGGGAGGAGGCGGCCTGATCGAAATCTATTTCGAAGGGCAGCGCATGCCCCTGTCGCGTTGGCCGAACGTCGGCAACACCACGATGTCCAAGGTGCTTGACCGAGGTGATTGGACGGCCAAGCCGGGCCGGGCCGGCGTCTTCCTCGCCCGTGAGGACCGGCTCGCGCGTTGGAAGGTCGAAGAAGGGCTTTGGCTCGAAGGTTACTGGCGCGTGCCTTGGTCTCCCAGCGTCGTGCGCGTCGCCGCCCTCGACGCCGCCTCCCGGAAGGTCACGTTCGCCGTGCCGGTCGCCGGCGGCATCGGCTCCAAGTATGCGAAGGCGCCCGCCCTCGGCGACGGTAAGGAGCCATGGTGCGCGTTGAACGTCCTCGAGGAGATCGACCGGCCCGGCGAATGGTGCGTCGATTTCGCCGCCCAGCGCCTTTATTTCTGGGCTCCGGGCGCCGTGGGCGCTTCTTCGGTCACCATCGCCGACATGGCCAAGCCGATGATCGCCCTCCGCGGGACGGCCGCGGTGACGATCCGTGGTCTGATCTTCGAGCAGGGGCTTGGCAACGGCGTGGAGATCGACGGCGGGACGGACAACCTCGTGGCCGGATGCCTCTTCCGCGCCTTGGGCGGCAACGGCGCGGTCGTCCGCGGCGGTTCCCGGAACGGGATCCGCAGTTCCGATTTCCATGATCTCGGCGAGGCCGGCATCCTGCTCTCGGGCGGCGACCGGGCCACGCTGTCGCCGTGCGGAAACTTCGCCGAGAACAATCACCTCCACCACCTGGGCATCCGCAAGAAGACCTATGCGGCCGGCATCCATGTCGGGGCTTTCGGGGCGGGGCCCGCCGTGGGTTGCCGCGTGAGCCACAATTATATCCATGACCTGCCGCATGCCGGCGTGCTTTACGGAGGCAACGACCACCTGTTCGAGTTCAACGAGGTCAGCCGCGTCGTCCTGACTTCCGCCGACATGGGCGCCTTCTACACCACGAACGACTGGACCAGCCGGGGGAACGTCGTCCGCCATAACTTCGTGCACAGCAGCCCCCGTGCGAACGCCTTCTACATGGACGACGGCGACAGCGGCGACCTCGTCGAGGGCAACGTCTGCCACGGCATGTTCTATGGTCCGTTCATCGGCGGCGGTCACGACAACGTCGTCAGGCATAACCTCGTCATCGCTTGCGAGCGCGGGCTGCACGTGGACGCGCGCGGCATCGCGCGGGGGTATGACAAAGACAAGGGTCTGCTCCGTGGCCTGGCGTCGGTTCCCTATCAGCAGGCGCCGTGGAACCAGCGTTATCCGACCCTGCCGGGGCTGCTGGCGGGCCGGCCGGAATATCCGGGCGGCAACCGTGTCTCCGGTAACGCGGTCGTCGCCTGCCGGCAGCCGCTCCACCTCTCCCGGCCGAAGGACCTCGCTGACTCCAAGGTGGAAGGCAACGTCGTCTTCCCGCTGCCGGCCGCCGGCCTGAAGGATCCGGCGCAGGCCGATTTCACGCTCCGTCCGGACTCCGCGGTCTTCGCGAAGATCCCCGGCTTCCCGGTGATTCCTTTCGCGCGGATCGGTCTGCGGCGCGACGAATATCGCCGGGAGCTTCCGCGGCGGGAATTCGGTCCGGCCCCTGACGAAGGGGAGGTCTTCGATTCGGATACCGATATCCAGCGGACCAACCAGGCCAAGTAGGCGGGCGGGTTTCGTCTCGTCCCCCCGAGGTCCGGCGTCCATGGTCAGTCCCGTGGAAGATTCCGCCCGCCATGCCGCCGTGCTCGCCCTGCTTCGGGGC